>Ga0214919_10000611_pt1 | contig 60396 bp, 56 predicted proteins | sample LL1503_MetaG_FD_177994 | JGI IMG/M metagenome (GOLD analysis project Ga0214919, IMG submission 177994) | Freshwater microbial communities from Lake Lanier, Atlanta, Georgia, United States - LL-1503 | ecosystem: Environmental > Aquatic > Freshwater > Lake | place: USA: Georgia | collected... | reverse complement strand
GGTGTCGCTGCCCGTGCCACGCAACCCGACCACGTCCCAGGTCCCTTCGTGGATATTCACTTGCGACCGGGGAATCAGCATGGTGCGCTCCCGCGGGCGGCCGTCGGAATGCTTGAGCAGCGTGCCGCCCGCATCCGCCTGGTGGCAGTGCGCGCCCAGCCAAGTGGCATGCCGGTTTCCGCTGCCAAAGCCCCAGGTGCCGCTGACTTTCCAGCCCCCCTCTACGGGAATAGCCCGGCATTGCGGGCCCATCGAATAGCCCCACGCGACCACGGCCCGCGCATCGCCAAACACTTTCTGCGCGGCCTCTGGGACCATGTACGCGGCCGACATCGAGCAGCCCGAACTCTGCGCAACCGTCCACCCGGTGCTGGCATCGCCTGCGGCGATCTCGCAGATCACCTGGAAGAATGTCGCGGGCTCCAGTTCCGCGCCGCCGAAGGTGTGCGGCAGGAACATGCGGAACATCCTGGCGGCATGCAGTGCGTCGAGGAGGTCTTCCGGCAGGGTGCAGGTCGCGTCAATCGCCCGTGCTGACGCATCAATCCGCGGTCGCAAACCGCGCGCCCGTGCGATCCAGTCCTTTTCGATTTCGGTCCGTGCGTCTGCGCGCATGTCATTCGCCTCCCTTTTCGCCAGTATATTTGTTCCCGCAAGCAAAGGAATCCAATCCTTCGCATGCCCGGAATTCGGATACGATGAATCATGCCTGTCGCCCCCTCTCCCGCCCGCCCCCCTGACGCCCAGCGCGCGCAGTTCATCACCCTGCTGGCGAAATCGATCGACGCGGACGCATTGGTCAAGCTGGTGCTCGCCAAATATCGCGGTCCCGAGCCGGAACTGTTGCGTGTGATCGCGCGGCGCCTCACGGTGCGCGGCGAGCCGTGCCTGTCCTTCACCTACCGCTACAAGACCAAGGATGTCACCAAGAACATCCCCGTCGCCGAGGCCATCGTGGCCGTAGGGGAGGAGCTCGGCACCTCTTTCGAGAACGCGCACCTGCTCACCGCCACGCAGGACATCCAGCTCGCGGTCAGCCGCAAGGGCAAGACCAGCCTGCGGGTCGGGCGCGCGGAGATCGTCGCCGCGTCCGCCGAGGAGCACGATCGCGAGAAGCAGCGCTTCCTCGACCTGGAGCGCCCGTTCCTTACCGCGCTCGGCATCACCGACACAAGCCACCGCCTGATCCCGGCGATGGCGCGCAAGTGGAAGCAGATCAACAAGTTCCTCGAAGTGCTCGACCATGCGTTCGCCGCGTCCGGCCTGAAAGGCAAGAAGCCGGTGCGGGTGGTCGATTTCGGCAGCGGCAAGGGCTACCTCACCTTTGCCGTGCACGACTACCTCGCCAACACGCTCGGCATCGAAGCCACGGTCACCGGCGTTGAACTGCGCGAAGACCTCGTGCAGTACTGCAACGCGGCGGTCGCCCGGCTCGGCATCGAAGGGCTGTCGTTCGAGAAGGGCGACATCCGCAGCCGTGCCGGCCAACCCATCGACATCATGATCGCGCTGCACGCCTGCGACACGGCCACCGATTACGCCATCCACGGGGGGATCCGCGCCGGTGCCGGCATCGTGATGTGCGCCCCCTGCTGCCACAAGGAGGTCCGGCCGCAGATGCACATGCCGCCGCTCCTCAAGCCGCTCCTGCAGCACGGCATCCACATGGGACAGGAGGCCGAGATGGTCACCGACGGCCTGCGTTCGCTGCTGCTCGATTCGGAAGGCTATGAGTCGAAGATCTTCGAGTTCGTGTCGCTCGAGCACACGAGCAAGAACAAGATGATCCTGGCGGTGAAACGCACACAGCCCTCGGACACGCAGGCCGCGCGGGACCAGATCCGCCAAATCAAGGACTTCTACGGCATCCGCGAGCAGAGCCTCGAGCGGCTGTTGATGGCCGATGCCGTCCCCGGTCCCGCCTAGCAGGCACCGCGTGGTGGTCCTGGGATAAGCTTCCCGCAGCAAATACCTCGAAGGGAGAGTTTAGATGGGGCAAGCGCTGCTGTTTGATCCTGCCGCACTGGAGATTCGCGAAGGCCTGCGGCGTGAGTGCGGCTTGGGCTGGGAGAGGCTCGCCTCGGCCGGGACCTGGTGGACCGGCGAGCAACGCCTCGCACTTGCCGCCGAGGCGCGCGCTGCGCACGCGTGCAGCCTGTGCCAGCGACGCAAGGCGGCACTTTCGCCCTACGCCGAGAACGGCCGGCACGACGGCCTCGGCACCCTGCCGGCAGCCGTGGTGGAGATCGTCCATCGCCTGACCACCGACGCGGGACGCCTCACGAAGAAATGGCTGCAGTCGATGCTGGACGCCGGCGTCACCGAAGAGCAGTACGTGGAAGCGATCGGCGTCGTCGCGCTCATCACTGCGCTCGACACCTTCGACCTGTCGCTCGGCTTCCCGCAGCGTGCGCTACCCGCCCCCCGACCCGGCACGCCCACCCGCCATCGCCCCGCCGGCGCAAAGCGCGACCTCGCCTGGGTCAGCACCGTAGCGCCCGAGGACCTCAGTCCCGGCGACCCGGACCCCTACCGGATCCACGGCGTGAAGAACATCCACCGGGCGCTGAGCCTCGTTCCACAGGAAGTGCTGAACTTCTTCGACCTCGACGTGGAGCTCTACCTCAAGGACCACGAGATCCGCGATTTCACGCAGGAATTCCGCGCGCTTTCGCACATCCAGATGGAGTTGCTCGCGGGTCGGGTCTCAGCGTTGAACGGGTGTTATTACTGAACGGTCAGCCATACGGCGCTGCTCCGTGCGAGCAGCCAACACGCAGGCGAGGCGGCGCACATGGAGGCGGCGCTCGAAGGGGATGGCAGCCAGGTCGGCGTGCCGCACGGCGCGCTGCTGGTCGAATTCGGCGAGGCGATGCTGGGCGGTGACGAGGATCGGCGCACTCAGGTGCGCAATGCGCTGTATGCCGCGATGGGTCCCGCCGCACTCGTCGATGCGGCGGCAACGGTCGCGTCGTTCAACGCCGTGGTGAAGCTTGCCGACGGGAGCGGCATTCCGCTGGAGGAGTTCAAGGCCCAAGGGACTGCGGACCTGCGCGCGGAACTCGGCCTCGAAAAACTCAACCGCGATACTCGCTGAGAACTGCGCGAGACGCTGCCTGCGCGGCGTGCCTCACCCCGCCACGTGCGGTGGCCAGGCGCCGGCGTCGATTGTTTCCCGGTAGGCGTGCCAGGTGGCGTACCCGAGCACCGGAATCCCTACGGCCAGGCCCAGCAGGGCCGTTGCAAAGCCGAGCGCCGTCAGCGCAACGATCAGCGCCGCCCACACCGCCATCGCCGGCTTGTTGCGCAGCACCGCGTTCACGCTGCTGACGATCGCCGTGATCGCATCGACCTCCCGGTCGCAGATCATCGGCAGTGAAAAGGCGCTGAACATGAAGGTGAGCAGCGCGAAGATCGAGCCGACCGCCGTGCCGATCGCGAGGAACCCGGCGAGCTGGCCCCAGTCCGGGTTGGAGCGGACGGGGAAGAACACGTGCACCATCGATCCCGCGCGTGCCCAGACGAGGAACAACACCAGCAGCGCGAGCGCGAACACCATGGCGGTACCGAGGGCCTTGCGGACCTCAGCCGAGCAGCACGCAAGGCTGGGCGCCTGCCCGAGCTCGAGCTGGCGGCTGATGGAATACAGGCCGATGGCAAGCACCGGTGCGACGAACACGAACCCGGACAGCAGCACCAGCGCCGCCCAGTAACTGCCGAGTTTCAGGCCGATTCCGGTCACGAGCCAGGACAGCGCCACGATCGCCGCGCCGTACACCAGGCTCTGCCGCGGAGCACGCCGGAAGTCCTGCCAACCCTGTCCGACCCAGCGCAGCGGCGCACCCGCGGCAAGCGGGCGGCATGGCGCCGCAAAGGGCAGCGGGGCCGCGCTTTTCCCTACGGATGCTTCCTCCGACATGCCGTCTCCTCCCCAGGGGCAGGCGTTTACTTTATCGCATGCCAGGCCCGGTGCAGGGGCGGCCGGCTCGGGCGCCGAAAGTCCTCAGGCACGCTGCGGTGCGTCACCTCGCGCAGCGCAAGGCCGGTTTCCAACTGCGGGTCGATCTCGAACGACCTGAGGTTGGTAGAGAAGAACAACTCCCCCCCGGAGGAGAGCAAAGCGTGGCACTGGCGTACCAGTTGCGCGTGGTCGCGCTGCATGTCCAGCACGCCCTGCATCTTCTTGGAGTTCGAGAAGGACGGCGGATCGAGGACGATCACGTCGAATCGCTCCGCCCCGGCCACCGCCTCGGCAAGCCACGCCAGTACGTCAGCGCGCAGCAGCGCGTGGCGACCCGGGTCGATCCCGTTGAGCGCGAAGTTGCGGCCCGTCCAGGCCTGATAAGTGTTGGAAAGATCCACCGTCACCGATTCGCTCGCACCCGCCCGGGCCGCGTACACACTGAAGCTGCCGGTGTAGGCAAACAGGTTCAGGAAGCGGCGTCCGCGACCGTCCGCGGCCCGCGCAGCGATCGTCTCCGCCACGAATCCGCGGGTCGGTCGGTGGTCGAGGAACAGGCCCGTATCGAGGTAGGTATCGAAATTGACCTCGAAGCGATGCCCGCCTTCCAGGACCACATGCGGCTCAGCCGCTTCGTCAAATTTTTCGTACTGGGACGTGCCTCGCTGGCGCTCGCGGCGCTTCAGGTGCAGGTGCGCCGCCGGCAGCTCGCACACAACGCAGATCGCATCGCAAACGGCCACCAGCCACGCCGTGTAGTCCTCGTCGCTGCGCGTCCAGCCGGTGTCGATCTCCTGCACGTGCAGGTGCACCCCGGCGCGCGGCGCGGCAGTCTCGAACCAGTCGATCGCGAACGGGAACTGCGGCACGTCGCGGTCGTAGACGCGAAAGCACGTGATGCCGCGGCGCCGCGCCCACTTCTGCCAGTGGGCGAGGTTCTTGCGCAGGCGGTTGGCGAAAGCCGAGACATCCAGCCCTCCAGACGATGAATGTACCTGTACCGATACATATACTGACTTCTCAGCGGCTCCAGTGCTAGACTTCTTTATCATAAAGTTGATGATTTCGTCCAACGTCCCCTACTGCGGCGTGATCCCCGCCTTTGCCATGAGGTTCGCCCATTTCGCGGTATCGGCCTCAAGGAAGCGCGCGAAATCCTCGGGCGAACCCGCCGCCGGAGTGGCGCCCACCGCCGAGAGCCTTTCAGCGACGGCCGGCACCTGCAACGCGCGCGCGACTTCCGCGGCGATACGGAGCACGACTTCGCGCGGCGTCTTCGCCGGGGCGAGAAGCCCGTACCAGCCGACCGCGTCATAGCCCGGTACACCACTTTCGGCAACAGTCGGGATCTCCGGCCACAGGACCGAGCGCTGCGGGCCCGTCACCGCCAACGCCTTGAGCGCGCCCGCCTGCACCTGCTTCAGCACGGCCGGCGGCGGGCCGAACAAGACCTGCACCTGGCCGCTGACGAGATCGGTGGCCGCCTGCCCGATGCCCTTGTACGGCACATGGGTCATCTTCGTGCCGGAGAGGCCCATGAAGAGCTCGGCCGAAAGGTGCGAGGCCGAACCCACGCCCGAAGAGGCGAAATTGAGCTGGCCGGGTCGCGCCTTCAGGTAGGCGATGAATTCACGTGTCGAGGCCGCGGGGACGGAGGAATGCACCAACAACATGTAAGGCGGCGCCGCAACCAATGTGACCGGCGCCAGATCCTTGGCGTTCGCGGGCACGATCGCGCCGCTCGCTGCCATCAGCAGCGTGTACCCGTCCGGTTCTGATCTCGCGACGCCGTTTGCACCTACAACGCCAGCTGCGCCGGGTTTGTTTTCGACCAGCACCGGCTGGCGCCAGGTTTCGGACAGCTTCTGCCCGAGCACGCGCGCAAGGATGTCGGCTCCGCCGCCGGGCGGGAACGGGACGACGATGCTCACGGCTCGGGACGGGTAGGCCTCCTGCGCGACTGCCGCTGCGGCAAACACAAGGAGCACGGCAACCCCGGCGAAGCCGCGCGCGATCGAACGCATTCCAGTCATGAGGGTTCTCTCTATCTGGTTAGGGAACTGTAAACCGGCGCGGCGAGAACGGCGCCAGGTCGTATTCTGGGGCGCGGCCGAGGATCTGGCCCGTGACGATACGCCCGATGGCCGGGCCCAGCGTCATGCCGTTCTGCGCCACGGCATGGTAAAGGCCCGGCACCTTCACGGACTCGCCGATCACCGGCGCCGTCGTGAACGCAATGCCGGTCCACGAGCGGATCACGTGCACGGCGCCCAGCCCGGGCAACATGGCGTAGACGACGTCGAGGTTGCCGCAAATCCCGTCGGCCGAAGGTCGCATCCGCCCTGCGGACGTGTCGTAGACCGCCTTCCATCCACCGCCGATCACGAGGTTGCCACTTGCCGCCTGCTTCAGCGTCAGGCGACGCGTTGCGTGAGCCAGGTGGTACGGGATCATCGGCGGCAGGGCCTCGGTCACCAGCATCTGGATCGGGTTCGGCCTGACAGGGATCGACTCCCCCGCAAGGGCCGCAATCCTGCCCGCCCAGGCCCCCGCAGCATTGACGACGCACCGGGCCAGGAACTGGCCACGCGTCGTTCGAACGAGGAATCCCGCGGCCGTGCGCTCGATCGCGAGGACCTGCGTATGCGTATGGAGGCGCACACCCGCGGCCAGCGCCGCGGCAAGTACGGCGGGCGCCGCCTTGAGCGGGTTGAGCTTGCCCTCGTCGCGCGACAGGGACGCGGCGAGGATCCGTTGCGAGAGGTACGGGGCGAGCCTGCGCGCCTCGTCCCCGGAAAGAAGGTCGATCGCAAGCCCGGCGCGCCTTTCGACGGCGACCTTGCCCTCGAGGTGGGCGACGCTCGCCGCATCGTCGGCGACCGTCAACCCACCTTCGATGGCGATCTCGAAATCCACGTCGGACTCGTTCGCGAGCTCGTCCCAGAGGGTGACCGAGTCGCGCTGCAGGGCGAGCGTCGAGGCCGAAGCCCGCGCGGCGTCGGTCCCCAGGTCGGGGAAGCCGAACGTCTGGTACTGCACGTGCAGGCTCCCTGCGTTCACGCCCGAGGCCTCCGCATGCGGCAGGCCGCGTTCAAGCACCATCACATCGCGCCCGACACGGGCCAACTCACGCGCCACGCTGAGGCCGATCACCCCGCCGCCGATGACGAGAATGTCCGCCTGCGCCAGGACATCGTTGGCCGTGGGCTCGAGGCGGGCGGGCTCCTCCCTGGGCGCGGCCGGGGTCTTGAGCTCCTCCTGCGAGAGGGCGACCGCGTCGAGCGGCACTGGCCGCAGCGGTGACTGGACGCGGAAGAATATCTCGGCGCCGACCTGCACCCCCGCGTCCCGGGCGAGCATGTCGGCGATCAACGGCGAGCAATAGCGGCCCTGGCAAGGACCCATGCCGCAGCGCGTCGTGCGCTTGATCGCCGCAAGCGTCAGATCGCCGGCCCCGATCGCTTGCCGCACCGTGCCGAAAGTGACGTTCTCGCAACGGCAGGCGATCGTCCCGTCGCCCGCCAGCCGGTCGCCAAGGCGGGGCATCGCGAAGACCCGCCAAAGTGCATCCTGGAACACTGCCTCCAGCCCGAGGCCCTGGCGCGCTCGCGCCACGAGGGCGGAACGCTGCGTGTTTTGGCCGGTGAGGTCCGCCGCGGCCGCCGCCCCGGAGAGCGTGCCCTGGTGGACGGCCGCGTGCGCGCCCCACGGCCCTCCCGCATCCCCGGCAACAAACACATCGCGTACCGACGTCCGCCCGTCCTGGTCATGCAGCGCGACAAGCGTCACGCCGTTGCGTGGATCCGCTGCGTGACTGCAGCCCAGCAGGCGCGTGATCTCGTTGGAGGGTGCAAACCCGTACCCGGTACAAACCGCATCTACCTCGAATCCGCGTTCGCTCCCCGGCACCACGGCGCCTGTCTCGTCGATTGCAGCGACGAACGCGCGCTCGGCGCGCTCGGCGCCCTCTATTCGTATCAGCACATGCCGGTACAGCACCGGCACGCCGCGCCGCCGCAGGGTCACGAGGTACCCAGCGCCCCGCCATGCAAGGGCCGGACGTGCTCCCCAAAGTGAAACGATATCTGCCGCTGGCGCCCGGAACGGCGAGGCGGCCCCTTCGACAACAGCGACCACTTCGACGCCGTCCTTGGCAAGATCCGCCGCGACCTGCAGGTTCAGGGGCCCATTCCCGGCGAATAGCACGCGCCGCCCCGGCGCAACGCGGTAGGCGCGAGAAAGCGTCTGCGCCGCCCCAGTGTTCATCACGCCGGGCAACGTCCATCCGGGTACGGCCCACGCGCGCTCGAAAGCCCCCGTCGCGACGACCAGCTTGTCCGCGCGCCAGGTGACGGGACCCTGCGGGTCAAGCGCGCGCACTTCGACACCGCCGTCCTCCCTGGCGAGCACATCCCACACCAAGGTCGCGTTGAGGATGCGCACGCCGCGGCCGAGGACCCGCGCCACGAGTTCGGCGCCGGAGCCGAACTGGCGGTCTGCCGGCCGGCCTCCGCTAAAGCGATGGCTGGCGGCGAGCGGCTTGAAATACTGTCCGCCCGACGCCGCGCGTTCGTCCAGGATCGCCACCTCCGCGCCGGCGGCGCTCGCCGCATCGGCCGCAGCCAGCCCGGCAGGACCCGCGCCGATCACAAGGACAGCGCAACGCTCCGCCCGGGCGGCAGGTTGCGCTGGCAGGGAACCGCTCGTCTCGACCGACTGGTAGCCAGTTGAGACCTGCATGCCCGGCTTCACGCTGGCAAGGCACGCCCGCTGGCCCGGCCGGCCGTCGATGGTTACACGGCATTCGAAGCAGGCGCCCATGCCGCAATACAGCCCGCGACCACCGCCCACGGGCGTGGAGCGCAGCGTTTGCACCCCTGCCGCGGCAAGCACGGCTGCGACGGACTCGCCTGCGAGCGCGGCGACCGGCCGTCCATCGACGAGGATTTCGACCGCAGGGGCGGCTTCCTCGATGCCCTTGCGGACCAACCGCAAAGGCGGGGACACGGGATTCATGGGGATCGGCGAATTCACAGGGACAGGATGTATCCCTCGTCCGGCTTCGCGCGACCGTCGAGCATGGCGAGGTAAACCCGCCCCACATCCGCGGCGCCTTTGCCGCGCACCACCTTCATCCAGCGCTGTGCAGGCGACGTCACCATCCCGAGAAAGGCTTTCCACGCCACGGCGATGCGCTTCTGCAACTCCACCGGGCCCCAGTCGCCCATACGCTTCTTGATCTGCGCCGGCGCGAAGAACAGCGTCGGGCGCGGCCCCGGCAGGCCTCCCGACCCGGCCAGCGCGTCCCAATGCGTCCCGCCAACGGAGCAGCTGTACTTCAGCTGCTCCCCGAAGTGCAGGTGGATGGCCTTGCGCACGCCCCCATCGCCCGACATGTCGACGTACACCGCCGGCGCTTCCCGTGACAGCGATTTGACCCGGTCATAGGTCACCACGCGGTCGTAGCACCCGAGCCGCGCGACGAACGCCGCGTTGGCGGCAGATGTGAGTCCCACGATTTCGGGCCGCTGCCCGTGCGGGCCCCGCTGCGCGAACTGGAACGCCGTCCCATAGGCCGTCTTGCTCGAAGCGCTGGACAGGACCACCGACTGCGCACCGAAGAACGCGTTGTCGGCGAGGAAGTCGTCGATCAGGAAAGACGTGATGAACAGCGGCCGCAGCAGCATCTGCTCGGCCTCGTGCGCAGGGTCGTAGCCCGGGTCGGTCGAGGCGCGCAGGTATTGGTTGTAGACGGCATGCAGCGGCTTCCTGTGGGCAGCCCCGTCGGAAAATCCGGCCTCCCCCGCGCGCTCCGGCTGCAAGACGACATGGCTGGACATCGGGTAATAACCGTAAAAACGCTCGCCAGGCAGGATCCCATCCACCGTCGACGAAAGCACCGTGCCGAACCCCCACACCGGAATGCGGCCCCAGCCCTCCGGGGCGGGAAAGAAGTTCCAGTACGACATGGCTTCACCGAACGCGGCGTAGGTGACGTTGTTCGAGGTAAACGCGAACGCATCGACGCCAAGGAGAATTTCGCCGGGCCGCAGGGTGTCCGGAGCCGTTGCGGCCTCAACGCGGCAGACCCGCAGGTCGTCGCGCCGCACCAGGAAATCCTGCACCGTCAGTTTGCCGAGCGCCATCGGTACCGCCTCAGATAAGACGCGCCCATGGTAGCCGAGCTCCCGGCGTGTGGTATTGCAGCGTGCGCCCGGGGAGGGGAACGCCATGGGAATTTCACGCAAGCGCAGCACCGCGATCACAATGTGGAGGACGCGCCTTTCGGGTGCGCTGATCGGGTTCGTGCTGCCGCTCGCCGCCGCAGTGGAGCACAGCGTGAACCCCTACGACCTGGCGATCTGGGCCACCATCGCGCTGGCGGTGCAACTGCTGGTGTACGCGGCCACCCGGCTTGTCCTGCCCGACGTCGGGCGCGACATCCCGGCCGGCAAGGTCGCGTCGGGCGTCTTCCTCGCGGCGATGTCCGTGGGTGCTGGAATCCTCAGCGCGGCCAGCATGAGCTACTGACCCCCGGAAGCCTACTATTCGAGTTTGGGCTATTCTTTGGCCTGTGCCGTCCGGGACCGTCGCCCCACCCTCAAGGAGTACGTCGAATTGGCCAAGCCTAATTTCCAGTACGAAAAACGCCAGAAAGAACTCGCCAAGAAGAAGAAGCAGGAGGAAAAGCGCCTGAAAAAGCTCGCCGCGAAAGCCGCCGGCGAGCCCGAGGGAGCCGAGGATGCGTCCCCCGGCGAGGACGAGGCCAAGCCCGCCTCCTGAGGCGTGGCGGAAGCGCAATAAAAAAGCCCGGCAAGCCGGGCTTTTTTTCGGGCCGTGGCGGGCGGAATCAGCCCTTGTACGCCACCACTTTCTGCGTCTGCTGGCCCAGGCCATGGATGCCCAGGGTCATCACGTCGCCCGGCTTGAGGAACACGGGATTGGGCTTCACGCCCATCCCTACGCCCGGGGGCGTGCCGGTGGTGATGATGTCGCCCGGCAGCAGGGTCATGTACTGGCTCACATAAGACACCAGGTGCGCGCAACCGAAGATCATGGTGCGCGTGTTGCCGCCCTGCATGCGCTTGCCGTTCACGTCGAGGAACATGTCGAGCACCTGCGGGTCGGAAATCTCGTCGGTGGTGACGAGCCAGGGACCGATCGGGCCGAACGTGTCGTAGCCCTTGCCCTTGTCCCACTGCGAGGACTGCAGCTGGAAGGCGCGCTCGGAGACGTCGTTGACCACGCAATAGCCGGCGACGTGGGACAGCGCCTTGTCTTCCGAGACATGGCGCGCCGCGGTGCCGATCACGATGCCGAGCTCGCACTCCCAGTCGAGCTTGGTCGAGTGCGGCGGCTGGATGACGTCGTCGTCCGGGCCGCTGATCGAAGTGGTCGCCTTGCTGAAGATGATCGGCTCGGTGGGAATGGCCATGCCGGCCTCCTTGGCGTGGTCCGAATAGTTGAGGCCGATGGCCACGAACTTCCCGATGCCCACGTAAGGCACGCCCATGCGCGGGTTGCCGGCGACGAGCGGGAGGGTCTCCGGCTTGATGCGCGCGAGGTTCTTCAGCCCGCGCGGCGAAATCTCGTTCGGCCCGATGTTGCCGACCACCTTGGACAGGTCGCGGAGCTTGCCATCCGCATCGATCATGCCCGGCTTCTCGAAGCCGTTCTTTCCATAACGACAAAGTTTCATTGAAGTACTCCCTTTAGTCCTAGATGGTCATGCCGCCGTCGACGGAATACATGTTGCCGGTGGCGAATTTCGATTCGTCCGAAGCGAGGAACACGACGATCCCCGTGATGTCCTCCGGCGCGCCCAGGCGCCCCATCGGCTGGCGCGCGATGAAGTCCTTGCGCGCCTGCACAGGGTCGGCGAACGCGTTGATGCGGTCATGCAGCGACGGCGTGTCCACGGTCCCCGGGCCGATGCAGTTGCAGCGGATGCCCTGCTTGACGTAATCGGCGGCGATCGCCTTGGTCAGGCCGATCACCGCCGCCTTCGAGGCGCCGTACACGACGCGGTTCGGCAGGCCTTTGACGCTGGAGGCGATCGAGGACATGTTGATGATCGACCCGCCCCCCTTCGCCAGCATGGCCGGCAGGAAGGCGCGGCAGGTGTAATACATGGAGCGCACGTTCAGGTTGAAGCTGAACTCCCAGTCCTTGGGCGTGCAGTCGAAAATGCTGCCCTGGTGCACGTAGCCGGCGCAGTTGAAGAGGATGTCGATTGCGCCGATGTCCTTGGCGGCCGCATTGACGGCGGCCTCGTCCATCACGTCGAGGATCCGGGTCTTGATCCCCGGCTTGCCCTGGAGTTCGGCCAGGGTCTTGGGATTGACGTCCGTCGCCCAGACCGTCGCGCCCTCCCGTGCGAAGGCTTCCGCCGTGGCGCGGCCGATGCCCTGTCCTGCCGCGGTAATCACCGCGACCTTGCCTGCGAGTCTGCCTGACAACGTGTTCTCCGGATGAGTTGGTGGTGCGGGGAGCGCGGATTATAGAACGCGAATTTACGTTGCGCCGCACCAGAAGACCGGTCGCGCGTGCCAACTTTCGGGTTCCGAAAAATTGGCCTGACCACTTGACCAGCCCGAACGCCGTTGTTAGTGTGCCCGGGCAGCCGGGAAATGCAGTCCATCCAACTATATCCGGCGCACGAGACAATGCCAATCCAAGCCGTAGAACCGCGCCGCCTTTACCGGCAGATCGCAGACCAGATCCGCACGCTGATCACCGAGGGCGAATACACGCCGGGTGAACGCTTGCCCCCGGAGCGCGACCTCGCCAAGCAGCTCGGGGTCTCGCGCCCGTCGCTGCGGGAGGCACTGATCGCCCTCGAGATGGAAACGCTCCTCGACGTTCGCGTCGGCTCGGGCATCTACGTGACCCAGCCGGACGAATCGCGGCGCACGGCGGAACTCGCCGGCGCCTCCGGGCCGTTCGAGGTCATTCGCGCGCGCCGGCTGATCGAGGGCGAATGCGCGGCGCTGGCCGCGAAGTCGGCGACGGCAGCCCAGGTGCGCGCCATCCGCGAAGCCCATACTGCGGTCCTGGAGGAGTCCAAGCGCGACCACAATCCGCTCGACGCGGACCGCCTGTTCCACATGCGCATCGCCGAGGCCGGCGGCAACAGCGCGCTCGTGCTCGTGGTCCAGACGCTGTGGGACCAGCGCATGGGGCCGCTTTACCGGACCCTCGAACTCAAGCTCGAATACCCCTTGATGGCCGCCGACACGAACCGCGAGCACAAGGCGATCGTTGCGGCGATCGCGCGCCACGACGCGCGCGGCGCGCGGCGCGCCATGCACCATCACGTGGACATGACGATGAAGCGCTACAGCAAGGACTGGAAGGTGGAGCAATGACATGGCATCGGTAACACTCAACCAGGTACGCAAGTCGTTCGGCTCCACGCCTATCGTGCACGGCGTGGACATCGAGATCGAGGACGGCGAGTTCTGCGTTCTGGTCGGGCCTTCGGGATGCGGGAAATCCACACTGCTGCGCATGATCGCCGGCCTGGAGGAGATCACCGGCGGCGAGATCAGCATCGGCAGCCGCGTGGTCAACAACGTCGCCCCCAAGGAACGGGACATCGCGATGGTGTTTCAGAACTACGCCCTCTACCCGCACATGACCGTGCAGGACAACATGGCGTTCAGCCTGAAGCTCGCGGGGGAGACGGCCGAGGCGATCAAGAAGCGCGTCGACGAAGCGGCCGCGATCCTCGGCCTGGGCGACTATCTCGCGCGCTACCCGCGCCAGTTGTCCGGGGGCCAGCGCCAGCGCGTGGCCATGGGCCGTGCGATCGTGAGAAAGCCCCAGGTGTTCCTGTTCGACGAGCCGTTGTCCAACCTCGACGCCAAGCTGCGCGTGCAGATGCGCACCGAGATCCGCGCGTTGCACCAGCGGCTGAAGACCACCTCGATCTACGTGACCCACGATCAGATCGAGGCCATGACCATGGCCGACAAGATCGTGGTCATGAACGCGGGCATCACCGAACAGGTCGGCTCGCCTCTCGAACTCTACGACAACCCGGCCAACCTGTTCGTGGCCGGATTCATCGGCTCGCCCGCAATGAATTTCCTCCCGGGCAAGGTCACGGCTGCAGGCGTTGCCGTCGGCGCGGACATCCACCTGCCCCTGCCTGCGGGCAGCAAGGCCGAAGCCGGCCGCGACGTGATCGTCGGCGTGCGGCCGGAGCACCTGTCCGTCGCGGATGACGGCGTGCCCGTGGAGATTGTCGTGGTCGAGCCTACGGGCGCGGACACGCAGATCTACTGCAAGCTCGCCGGCGTCGACGTCAATGCCGTCGTGCGCGAGCGCCATGAATTCCGGCCGGGCGAGACGGTGCGCCTGCGGCCGGAGCTGACTTTCCTGTTCGACCCGGCGACCGGGGCCCGGCTCGCCTGAACTCGTAAAACGCGTAGGTATTACGTCAACAACGGAGAAGACTATGAGTACAAACAGAAGAGATTTTCTGAAACTATCGGCCGGTGTCGCTGCCGGAACCGCCGCTGCTGGCGTGGGCGGCGAGGCACTCGCGCAGGGCAAGGGCGCGCCCGCGCTCAAGCTGAACCCCGAAAAAGGCGCCAAGCTGCGCGTCCTGCGCTGGAAGCGCTTCGTGCAGGGCGACGAAGACCAGTACATGAAGAACGTCGCGGCCTTCACCAAGGCCACCGGCGTCGAGGTGCGCGTCGACAGCGAGAGCTGGGAGGACGTGCGCCCGAAAGCCGCCGTCGCGGCCAACGTCGGCAGCGGGCCGGACATCATCCTCGGCACGTTCGACGACCCGAACCTGTACCCCGACAAGCTGCTCGATGTCACCGACGTGGCCAACTACCTTGCAGCCAAGTACGGCGGCTTCTACGACGTCTGCAAGCAGTACCTGTTCCAGAAGAACCGCTGGATCGCGCTGCCGCTGGGCTGCGCCGGGAACTGCCTCGTGTACCGCGAGAGCCACGTCAAGGCAGCCGGCTTCAGCGGCGTGCCCAAGGACATGGCCGGGTTCCTCGAACTGTGCAAGGCGCTCAAGGCGAAGGGCACCCCACCCGGATTCGCTCTGGGCAACGCCACCGGCGACGGCAACAGCTGGACGCACTGGCTGGTGTGGGCGTTCGGCGGCAAGATGGTCGACGCGAAGAACAACGTCGTCATCAACAGCCCGGAGACCATCAAGGCGCTGGAGTACGCGGCGGAGCTCTACAAGACCTTTGCGCCCGGCACCTTGTCCTGGCTGGACCCGAACAACAACAAGGCGTTCCTCGACGGGCAGATCAGCCTGACCGCCAACGGCATTTCGGTGTACTACGCCTCCAAGACCTCGACCGACCCGAAGATCAAGGAACTGGCGGGTGACATCCAGCACGCCAACATGCCGATCGGTCCGGTCGGCCACCCGACCGAACTGAACCTGTTCTTCAACCAGATGATCTTCAAGTACACCAAGTACCCGCAGGCGGCCAAGGCGTTCCTGCAGTTCATGATGGAGAAGGAGCAGTACGAGGTCTGGCAGCAGCAGGCCATCGGCTACGTCACGCAGCCCCTCAAGTACTACGAGTCGAACTCCATCTGGACCGTGGACCCGAAGCACACGCCGTACCGCGACGCCATGAAGGTCATGCAGGCGCACGGCCACGCGGGGACGATGGGCTACTCCTCGGCGCAGACGATGGCCGACTTCGTCATGGTCAACATGGTGGCCGAGGCCGCGAGCGGCTCGAAGACCCCGAAAGAAGCCGCCGAGCGCGCCGAGAAGCGCGCCCAGCGTTACTACAAAGTGTAATGACTGCCCCGGGGTGCGGCGCGAGCCGCTCCCCGGTTTTTCAGAGCAACGGAACCCCCGTGAGCCTTTCCCGCTTCTTCGACAACCGCAACGTGCTCGGGCTGCTGTTCATGCTGCCGGCGGGCGCCTTGCTGATCGTCTTCCTCACCTACCCGCTGGGCCTGGGCACATGGCTCGGCTTCACCGACGCCAAGATCGGCCGCGACGGCGTATGGGTGGGCCTCGATAACTTCGAATTCCTGTTCGGCGATTCCGTGGCCCGGTTGTCGCTCTTCAATACCCTCTTCTATACGGTCGTGGCGAGCATCTTGAAGTTCGTCCTCGGCCTGTGGCTCGCGATGCTGCTCAACAAGAACCTGCCGTTCAAGGCGTTCCTGCGCGCAATCGTGCTGCTCCCCTTCATCGTCCCCACGGCGTTGTCGGCCATCGCGTTCTGGTGGCTTTACGACGCGCAGTTCTCGGTGCTCTCCTGGGCACTGACGAAAGCGGGGCTGATAACGACCTACGTCGACTTCCTCGGCGAGCCGTGGTTGGCCCGGCTCTCCACCATCGCCGCCAATGTCTGGCGCGGGGTGCCGTTCGTTGCGATCACGCTGCTGGCGGGGCTGCAGACCATCCCGGCATCACTCTATGAGGCGGCATCCCTCGACGGCGCCACGGAATGGCAGCGGTTCTGGTACATCACCCTCCCGATGCTCACGCCGATCATCGCCGTGGTGATGACTTTTTCGGTGCTGTTCACGTTCACCGACTTCCAGCTGATCTACGTGCTGACGCGCGGCGGCCCCCTCAACTCGACACATCTTATGGCGACGCTGTCCTTCCAGCGCGCAATCCCGGGCGGCGCATTGGGCGAAGGCGCGGCGCTGGCCACCGCGATGGTGCCTTTCCTGCTGGCCGCTATCCTGTTCAGCTACTTCGGACTCCAGAGGCGCGCTTGGCAACAGGGCGCGAGCGACAAATGAGCAAAAAAGAAAAAGTCGCCTCCGAAGGCGGCATGGATTTCCTGGATTCACTGCCCAGGCGCTGGGTGGTGACCTACATCCCCGTGCTGGTGTTCCTGTTCGTGCTGCTGTTCCCGTTCTACTGGATGGGGATGACGGCCTTCAAGCCGGATGCCGAACTGCTCAGCAAGGCGGCCAACCCGTTCTGGATCCATTCCCCGACGCTGGCGCACTTCGAAAAGCTGCTCTTCCACACCGCCTACCCGGACTGGATGTGGAACACGATCATCGTGTCGGTGGTCTCGACCTTCTTCTCCATCTTCGCGAGCGTGCTGGCCGCCTACGCCATCGAGCGACTGCGCTTCAAAGGCTCGCGCCTCACGGGCATGGGCATCTTCCTCGCGTACCTCGTGCCACCCTCGATCCTCTTCATCCCGCTTGCGGCCATCGTCTTCAAACTGGGGCTGTTCGACACGCGCTGGGCGCTGATCCTCACCTACCCCACTTTCCTGATCCCGTTCTGCACCTGGCTGCTGATGGGGTACTTCCGCTCGATTCCCTACGAGCTCGAGGAATGCGCCCTGATCGACGGCGCCACGCGCTGGCAGATCCTCGTGAAAATCATCCTCCCGCTCGCCGTGCCCGGCCTGATCTCGGCGGGCATCTTTGCGTTCACGCTTTCCTGGAATGAATTCATCTATGCGCTTACGTTCGTGTCGTCTTCGGAGGTGAAGACGGTCCCCGTCGGTGTGATTACCGAACTCGTCGAAGGCGACGTCTACCACTGGGGCGCGCTGATGGCCGGGGCCCTGCTGGGTTCGCTGCCGGTGGCGGTTCTGTACTCGTTTTTCGTCGAATACTACGTCTCGGGCATGACAGGAGCTGTGAAGGAATGAACCAACTCGACTTCAAAGGCCGCACGGCGATCGTCACCGGCGGCATGCAGGGCATCGGCGCGGCCATCGTCAAGCGCCTGGAAACCTCCGGCGCGAAGGTCCGTATCTGGGACCTGGACGCCCCCGAAAAGGTGGACGTCGCCGACCCAGGATCGGTCGAGCGCGCGACGGCGCGCGCCGTTGCGGACCTAGGGAAGATCGACGTGCTCGTCAACAATGCCGGCATCGCGGGCATGAACAAGCCCACCGTGGACTACCCTGTCGAGGAGTGGCTCAAGGTCCTGTCAGTCAACCTCACGAGCCAGTTCCTGTGCTGCCGTGCCGTCGCACCGCACATGGTGAAGGGCGGATACGGGCGCATCGTCAATATCGCATCGGTCGCCGGCAAGGAAGGCAACCCCAACGCCGTGGCCTATTCGGCATCGAAGGCCGGCGTGATCTCGCTCACCAAGTCGCTGGGCAAGGAACTCGCGCAGACCGGGGTGCTTGTGAACTGCGTGACGCCAGCCGCCGCGAAGACCGCGATCTTCGACCAGATGACCGAGCAGCACATCAATTACATGCTCTCCAAGATCCCGATGAACCGCTTCGTGCAAGTGGACGAGATCGCCGCACTGGTGGGCTGGCTCGCCTCGGAAGACTGCTCATTTTCCACGGCAGGCGTGTTCGACATTTCCGGTGGCCGGGCCACCTACTAGGACAGGAAAAGGCAGATGGCTACCAAGAAGAAGGACTCGACGCTGCGCAGTATCAAGTGGTTCGGCCGTGATGACATCTACGGCTTCATCTACCGCAGCTGGATGAAGAACAAGGGCATCCCCCACGACCAGTTCGACGGCCGCCCGGTGATCGGCATCTGCAATACGTGGTCCGAACTGGTGCCCTGCAATTCGCATTTTCGCGTGATCGCACAGCACGTGCGGGATGGCGTGCTGGAGGCCGGCGGGTTCCCGCTGGAATTCCCGGTGATGTCGCTGGGCGAGACGCTGCTGCGCCCGACCGCCATGCTCTACCGCAACCTCGTCAGCATGGACGTCGAGGAATCGATCCGCGGCAATCCGCTGGACGGCGTGGTGCTGCTGGTGGGCTGCGACAAGACCACCCCCGCATTGCTGATGGGCGCGGCGAGCGTGGACCTGCCCACGGTGGCCGTCTCCGGCGGCCCGATGCTCTCGGGCAAGTACCGCGGCACCGACATCGGCTCGGGCACCAACGTGTGGTCGATGTCCGAAGACCTGCGCGCCGGCAAGATCACGCAGGACGAGTTCCACGAAGCGGAATCGTGCATGCACCGCTCGCACGGGCACTGCATGACGATGGGCACGGCCTCCACGATGGCTTCGATGGTCGAGGCGCTGGGCGTCGGCCTGCCGGGCAATGCCGCCATCCCGGCTGTGGATGCGCGCCGCAACGTGCTCGCGCGCGAAGCCGGCCGCCGGGCGGTCGAGATGGTGCGCGAGAAGATGAACCTCTCGAAAGTGCTGACCCGCAAGGCCTTCGAGAACGCGATCCGGGTCAACGCCGCGATCGGCGGCTCGACCAACGCAGTCATCCACCTCATCGCGATCGCCCGCCGGATCGGGGTGGACCTGAAGCTCGAGGACTGGGACAAGTACGGCCGGGGCATCCATACGCTGCTGAACCTGATGCCGAACGGGAAGTACCTGATGGAGGACTTCTACTATGCGGGCGGACTGCCCGCGGTGATCCGCGAACTGGGCAGGAAGGGCAAGCTCAACAAGGACGCGCTGACGATCAACGGCAAGTCGATCTGGGAAAACAACAAGGATGCGCCCTGCTACAACCGCAAGGTGATCTACAGCTTCGACAAGCCCTTCAAGAAGAACACCGGTATTGCGGTGCTGCGCGGCAACCTCTGCCCGGACGGCGCGATCATCAAGCCCTCCGCCGCCACCCCCAAGCTGATGAAGCACAAGGGGCGAGCAGTCGTTTTCGAGAACATCGAGGACTTCCACACGCGCATCGACGATCCGAAACTCGCCATCGACGCCAACAGCGTCATGGTGCTGAAGAACTGCGGCCCCAAGGGGTACCCGGGCATGGCCGAGGTCGGCAACATGCCGTTGCCTCCCCGACTGCTGAAGAAAGGCATTACCGACATGGTGCGGATCTCGGATGCCCGCATGAGCGGCACCGCCTATGGGACCGTGGTGTTGCATGCGGCACCTGAGGCAGCCGCAGGTGGGACCCTCGCGCTGGTGCAGAACGGCGACATGATCGAGCTGGACGTGGCAAAGCGCCGGCTCGAACTGCTGGTGCCGGAAGAAGAGCTCGCGAAGCGCCGCAAGAAGTGGAAGGCGCCGAAACCGCACCTTACCCGCGGCTACTGGAAGCTCTACAACGACCATGTCCTGCAGGCCAACGACGGCGCGGACCTGGATTTCCTCGTGGGCAAGAGCGGGCCGCTCGTGCCGAGGGACAACCACTGACACATTTGCGGGCGAGGGACTGATGAGCGCAACCGATGCGGGCGAAGAGCACGTCCTGGGGGACGACGGACAGTTCCATGTCACGGACGAGCCGATCGACATCTCGATTTACTCACTCGAGGACTGGGTCAGCTTCGCCCTGTTCTGGGCACTTGCCTTCGTCGTCTTCTACCAGGTGTTCACCCGCTACGCGCTGAACGACGCTGCGGGCTGGACTGAGGAGATCGCGAGGTACCTGCTGGTGGCCGTAGTGTTCATCGGCGCCGCGATGTCGGTCCGGAAAAACAACCACATTCACGTGGACTATTTCTACCGGCTGATGCCCAAGGCGATGGGACGAGTCGTGGCCACTCTCGTTGACGGGGTGCGCTGTGCGTTCCTCGGCTACGCGACCTGGCTCACCTGGCAGCTCATCGGCAAGATCGGCAGCTCGCGCATGGCGATCGTCGACCTCCCGATGGGCTGGGTGTTCGGCGCCATGATGTTCGGTTTCGCGCTGATGTTCCTGCGCTCGCTGCAGGTGGCCTGGCGCCACTGGCAACAGGGGTTCACGGTGCTGGAGCGGCCGGAATTCGCGGACGACCTGCCTGCGGAGAACGCCAAATGAGCTCGGGACTGCTTACCGGATTTCTCGCGCTGATGGTCAGCGGCCTTCCGGTCGCGATGGCAATGGCGGTGGCGTCGCTCGTCTTTGTCATGGTCTCCGGCACGATCCCCGACTTCGTGGTGATCCACCGGATGTACGGCGGGATCGACAGTTTCCCCCTGCTCGCAGTGCCATTTTTCATCTTTGCCGGCAACCTGATGAACTCCGCCGGCATCACCAACCGGATCTACAACTTTGCGCTGGCGCTGGTGGGCTGGATGAAGGGCGGCCTGGGACACGTCAACGTCGTCGGTTCGATGATTTTCGCGGGCATGTCCGGCACGGCCATCGCCGATGCTGCAGGACTCGGGACGATCGAACTGAAGGCGATGAAGGATCACGGGTACCCGACCGAGTTCGCCATCGGAGTCACGGCGGCCTCGGCCACGGTCGGCCCGATCATCCCGCCTTCGCTCCCCTTCGTGATCTACGGGATGATGGCAGGCGTATCGATCGGCCAGCTGTTCCTCGCCGGCGTGATCCCGGGACTCATCATGGGCGTCACGATGATGCTGACGGTCGCGTACTACGCGCATACGCGCAACTACGGCACGGATGCAGTGTTTTCCTGGGCGCGCCTCGGCAAGACGTTCGTTGAGGCCTTCCTCGCCATGATGACCCCGGTGTTGCTGGTCGGCGGCATGACGATGGGCGTCTTCACCCCGACGGAAGGCGCCATCGCCGCGTCGGCGTGGGCGCTGGGACTGGGGCTGTTCTGGTACCGGACGCTCAACTGGAAGCTGCTGGTAAAGATCTCGATGGACACGATCGAGACCACGGCGACAGTCCTTTTCATCGTCGCCGCCGCTTCGATCTTCGGCTGGCTGCTGACCGTGACCCGGGTGACCGATGCCGTGGCGCTCTGGGTGCTGTCCTTTACCCAGGACCCGAACATGTTCCTGCTGCTCGCCAACCTGCTGATGCTGTTCGTCGGGTGCTTTCTCGAACCGACCGCAGCGATCACGCTGCTCGTACCGATCCTGATCCCGATCTGCCAGAAGCTTGGCATCGACCTGGTCCATTTCGGCCTCGTCATGGTGCTGAACCTGATGATCGGGCTGCTGCACCCGCCCATGGGCACCGTGCTGTTCGTCCTGTCGCGGGTTGCGAAACTATCTTTCGAACGAACCACCATGGCGATACTTCCGTGGCTGGTGCCGCTTATTGCCACCCTGGCGTTGTGCACCTATGTCCCGGCCGTCGTCCTGTGGCTTCCACGCCAGTTTTTCTGAGGACCGACCCATGCTCCAAGCCACCGACCTGACGATCCGCCTGAACCCCGCGGACGACGTAGTCATTGCCCGCGTGGAGATTCCCAAGGGCACCACCTTGGTCAAGGAAGGCAACGTCCGGGTCACGGTAACCGTCCCGGCCGGGCACAAGATCGCGGTGCGCGATGTCGCGAAGGGTAAGCCCGTACGGCGCTACGACCAGATCATCGGCTTTGCGTCGCAGGACATCGCCGCAGGGGACCATGTCCATGTTCACAACCTTGCGATGGGGGATTTCCAGCGGGATTACGCTTTCTGTGTCGACCAGAAGCCGACTGAATACGCGCAGCCGGCGGCGACCTTCCAGGGCATCGTCCGCGCGGACGGGCATGTCGCCACCCGCAACTTCATCGGCATCCTGACCAGCGTGAACTGCTCGGCCACGGTGGCACGCATGGTAGCCGACCACTTCCGCAATCGGCTCGGCGACTACCCGAACGTGGACGGCGTCGTCGCCCTGACCCACAAATCCGGCTGCGGCATGGCCTCCGAGGGCGAGGCGATGGACCTGCTGCGCCGGACCATGGCCGGCTATGCACGCCACCCCAATTTCAGCGCGGTGCAGGTGGTGGGGCTGGGCTGCGAGGCAAACCAGATCTCAAGCTTCGTCTCGACGCAGGAGCTCAAGCGCAGCGACAAGTTCTCCACCTACACCATCCAGGGCAAGGGTGGGACGATGAAGGCGGTGCGCGAAGGGATTGCACGCGTGGAGGCCGCGCTGCCGGAGGCCAACAAGGCCGTCCGTGTGACGGTACCGGTGAGCCACCTGACCCTGGGCCTGCAATGCGGCGGATCGGACGGGTACTCGGGCATCTCGGCCAATCCGGCGCTGGGCCACGCCGTCGACCTGCTGGTTCGCCATGGCGGGTCGGCGATCCTGTCCGAAACCCCGGAGATCTACGGTGCCGAGCACCTGCTGACCCGACGGGCCGTAAGCCGGGAGGTCGGCGAGAAACTGGTCCGGCGCATCCGCTGGTGGGAGGAGTACACCAGCCGAAACGGCAACGAAATGAACAACAACCCCTCGCCCGGCAACAAGGCCGGGGGGCTCACCACGATCCTCGAGAAATCCCTCGGGGCCGTGGCCAAGGGCGGCACGACGAACCTCGTCGACGTGCTCGAGTACGCCCAGCCGATGGTCACCCGCGGCTTCAATTACATGGATACGCCCGGCTACGACCCGGTCTCCGCCACCGGCCAGGTTGCGGGCGGCGCGAACATGATCGTATTCACCACCGGCCGCGGTTCCGCCTACGGCTGCAAGCCGGCCCCCTCCCTCAAGCTCGCAACCAACAGCGCCCTCTATGCCCACCAGGAAGAGGACATGGACCTGAATTGCGGCACAATCGTGGATGGCAGGGAGTCGATCGAGGCAGCCGGGCAGCGGATCTTCGAGCTGATCCTCGAAACTGCGTCCGGCCGCAAGACCAAGAGCGAAGCCTGGGGCTATGGCGAAGACGAGTTCGCGCCATGGGTCCTTGGCGCAACCATGTAACCCATTCTGAAGAGCAGGCCATGTCCACCATAGGTTTCCGAGTCTTTCCCTCTCCGCCCCGTCCCGCAGAGCGACTGCTGAAGGCTTTCGCCGACCTGCCCACGTCGAACATCAGCGACAACATGCTGCGGCACTATGGCGCAGGCGCGCAGCTGCGCCCCTACCACCGGGGCGGAAAACTGGTCGGCCCGGCCTTCACCGTGAAGACCCGGCCCGGCGACAACCTGCTGACCCACAAGGCCATCGACATGGCCGCCCCTGGCGACGTGATCCTGGTCGATGCCGGCGGTGCCCTGGATCACGCGATCATCGGCGAAATCATGACCTCGCACGCAAAGAAGCGCGGCGTGGCCGGCATGATCATCGATGGCGCGATCCGTGATCTGGACGCGATTGCGGCGAGCGACTTCCCGGTCTACGCCTGCGGTGTGACCCATCGGGGCCCCTACAAGGACGGCCCGGGGGAAATCAATGTGCAGATCTCGATCGCAGGCATGGTGGTGAATCCCGGTGACATCATCGTCGCCGATGCGGATGGCGTGATTGCGATCTCCCAGGCCGAAGCCGAGCAGGTCATTGCGCTGACGATCGCGCAGAAAAACAAGGAAGAAGCCACGCTGGCCGCGATTGCTGCTGGCAAGGTCGATCGCAGCTGGGTGGACAAGCTGCTGCGCGAAAAGGGCTGCACCCTGCCCTGACTGGAGGAATCATGGCGCTGCGCGCCGCAGGTTTTCTGGTTGCATCGCTGGCGATAGTGACAGCCGCCCTTCCCGGCGGCACTTTCGCCGCGTCGAAGGCACCGCCTCCGACCGGGGCGCTTGCATACCACCGGGATTCGGGCAGCTTCGGTTTTGCGGTGAACGCCAAAGACTCCCGCAGCGCCCGGATCGAAGCGCTCAAGCAATGCGGGCACCCGAAATGCGAGGTGGTATCCAGCCTGAGCAAGGATTGCGGTGCCATTGCCAACGGACCGAAAAAATTCGTCGCCTCCCGTGGCGCCACGCGCCGGGAAGCCGAAGCCCGCGCGCTGCGGCTCTGTGGAGAGCAATGCGAAATCGTCGGATGGGCCTGCCCACGCTGATTTTCCAAGCACCGATTGCCGGCAAAGCGAGGCAAGGTTAACAGTTGTAAAAGTCCATCATAAAATGCAAAGCGCGATAGACGCTGGGGGCGCACTTTTGTTCCAATGCGACTCATGCTTCGAACACCATTCCTCCTGCTTGTTTTATCGCTCCTCCTCTCCACCGTCGCCGCCGCCGATGTCCCGCCCCCAGGGCAATGCCTCAGATTGACCGTGGCTGCCCGCGACCTTGCCAGCTACGGCGACCAGGGTCGCCAGCACTACCGGATCATTTTCGAAAATCAATGCGAGTCCACCCGCGTGGTCTACTGGTGTGCAGAGCATCCTTCGAAAAACCTGGCTTCGGCGCCCGTATGCATGCGCACGAGTAATTCGCCGGGCGGGATAGCCGCCCCGCTCTACGCTGTAGTCAGGCAGCGCGAATTCCAGTGGACCTTCCCGCCCGGCACGAAGATCCGGTACGTGGACTGCAACGATTCGAGCGTCCCGACCAGCGACTTCCGCTGCTCCCGTCCAGGCAAGCGCCCCTAGGCACGGGCCCCGGAAGGCCGGCATGCGAAAATGCGTGCTTCATGACCTCTCCCCTCTCCCATATCCCGCGCTTTCACGTCCCGTTCGCCCTCGCGACGGGGGAGGAGTACGTGTTGCCGGGAGACGCCGGGCGCCACGCTTCCCGGGCACTCCGCCTTCGGGCAGGCGACGCGATCGCGCTTTTCAACGGCGCCGGCGGGGAGTTCGAAGCGAAAATCGCCCGGATTACCCGCGACGAGGTAGTGGTGGTATCAGGCCCGCAGTCGCCGATCGAGCGTGAATCACCGCTGTTGGTGACCCTGGTCCAGGGGATCTCATCCGGGGATCGAATGGACCTCACCATCCAGAAGGCAGTCGAACTCGGCGTGACAGCGATACAGCCGGTGCTGGCGGAGCGCTCGGTCGTCAAACTTTCCCGAGAGCGAGGCAACTCGCGGCGTGAACACTGGCAGCGCGTAGCAGCCTCGGCTTGCGAGCAGTGCGGCCGCAATCGGATCCCGTTGGTGGCCGAAGCCATTCCTGCCGTGGATTACGTTGCGCCCGAAGGCACCCTGAAACTGCTGTTGGTGCCAGGGGCGCATTCCGGGCTGCGTTCACAGCCAATCGATCGCAACCAGCCAATCGTCCTGGCTGCCGGGCCGGAAGCCGGATTCAGTCCCCGCGAGGATGCAAAGCTGCTGGCCACCGGCTTCCTGCCAATCCACCTGGGGCCCCGGGTTCTGCGCACCGAGACCGCTGGACCTGCCGCCCTGGCGGCCTTGAACGCGCTGTACGGCGACGGTTAGAACCCGGCAGGCGCCGGTTCGGCGCTCTGGTACGCAGGGGCATTCTGGTGCTCGCGCTCCTTGCGTGCGATCGTCGAGAGGTCCGGCACAATTGAAATTGCAGCACCCTTGTATTGCGAAGGCATGTCGACCAGGGCATCGTAACGCCATGAACTGGCGTAATATTCGCGAGCGCAAGCCAACCACCGCCAACCACTAGCCGCGTATGCCCCCGTCCCCGCAGCCTGAAGCTTTTGTCCGCTGGTTCCGCCAGACGGCCCCTTACCTGCACGCCTTTGGCGGGCGCACTTTCGTGGTGGCGTTCGGCGGGGAGCTGGTCACCGATCGCGTCCGGTTCACGCACTTCATCCAGGACATCAATCTGCTCGCCGCCCTCGGAATCCGGCTGGTGCTGGTGCACGGTGCCCGCCCCCAGATCGAAGCAGCGCTCAAGGCCAGCGGGCAGCGCTCGCGCTTTGCCAAGGGCCAGCGAATCACGGATTCCGCGGCCCTGGTGGCGGTCAAGCATGCGGCCGGGGCATTGCGCGTGGAGCTTGAGGCGTTGCTTTCACAAGGCCTGCCAAACTCGCCCATGGCCGGTGCAGACATCCGCGTCGCCTCCGGGAATTTCATCACCGCAAGGCCGATCGGCATCATCGACGGCGTCGACCTGCAGTTCACGGGCACCGTCCGCAAGGTCGACGCCGTGGCAATCCAGCGCAGGCTCGAGGCGGAGGAAATCGTACTGGTTCCGCATATCGGGTACTCGCCCACCGGCGAGGTGTTCAACCTGGGCTGGGAGGACGTGGCCGCAAGCGTGGCAATCGCGCTGAAAGCCGACAAGCTGCTGGTTTTTTCCGACTGGCTACCCACCGACCGCAAAGGCGAGGTCGTTGCCGAACTGACCGCAAAGCAGGCCGAGGCGATGTCCGGCAAGAGCAGCCTTGCGCCGGCGGCGGCACGCACTCTGGACTGTGCGCTGAAAGCGCTCGCATCGGGCGTGGGCCGCGCACACCTGCTGTCGCGCCGGGTGCTGGGTGCAATCCCGCTGGAATTGTTCACCCACTCGGGCGTAGGCACGATGATTACCGCAGATCCGGTCGAGGAAATCCGGATTGCCGGAATCGAGGATGTGCGGGGAATCATCGCGCTGATCGAACCCCTCGAGGCCGAGGGGGCCCTGGTCAAGCGCAACCGGGAAATGCTGGAGCGCGAGATTGGCAATTTCACGGTCATCGAACACGATGGCGTAATTGTCGGCTGCGCCGCCCTGTACGCCTTTCCGCAGGAAAAGAGCGGCGAGTTCGCATGTTTCGCCGTCGCCCCGGAATACCGCGACTCCGGGTACGGCGAGCAGTTGCTGCACGCCTGTGAGGAGCGCGCGCGCGCGTTCAAGCTGCGGCACCTTTTCGCCCTGACCACCCGCGCGGCCCACTGGTTCCTGGAGCAGGGATTCAAGCCCGGGGATGTGAGCGCGCTTCCCGAACAGAAACAGGCGCTCTACAACTGGAAGCGCAATTCCAAGGTGTTCAGAAAGCGCCTGCGCTAGAATCGCCTCCTTCCGGAAAAAAGGAAAGACCCATGACCAGGATGGTGATGTGCGTGAAGCTCGGACGGGAGGCGGAGGGACTCGATCGCCCAACCTATCCGGGAGAAATCGGAAAGCGGATTTTCGAGAGCGTCTCGAAGGAAGCCTGGCAGCAGTGGCTGAGCCACCAGACCATGCTCGTCAACGAGAACCGCCTGAACCTCGCAGACGCCAAGGCGCGAAAGTACCTCGTCGAGCAGATGGAAAAGCACTTCTTCGGCGATGGCGCCGACGCCGCGGCGGGGTATGTCCCGCCGAGCAGCTGACGCTCTACTCGAGAAGTTCCTTCTCGACATCCTCGATGGAGGTATGGCGGATGTCCCGGCCCTTGACCATGTAGATCACGTACTCGGCCATGTTCTTTGAGTGATCGCCGATGCGCTCCAGCGCCTTGGCGATGAACAGGATCTCGAGCGAACGGGAGATGGTGCGCGGATCCTCCATCATGAACGTGATCAGCTGGCGCATGATTGCGCGAAAGGAGTCATCCACCTCGCTGTCCAGCTTCACCACGGCCATGGCCGCGCCAACGTCGAGCCGCGCGAAACAGTCCAGGGCCTGACGAAGCATATGGACCGCCCGGTCCGCGATGTGCGACAGGTCCATGCGCGGCATGTGCAGGCGCTCTGCGGCATGGATGAGCTTCGCCATGCGCGCAATCTTCTCTGCCTCGTCCCCGATCCGTTCCAGGTCCGTGATGGTCTTGATCACGGTGATCAGGAGCCGCAGGTCGCCAGCCGCGGGCTGGCGACGTGCAATGATGTGGCTGCAGGATTCGTCCAATTCCACTTCCATCGCGTTGACGAGATGGTCTTTGGAAATCACCCGCTCGATCGCCTCCATGTCACCGGAGAGCAGGGATTCCATCGCCTGGACGATCTGTTCCTCGACCATACCGCCCATCTGGAGCACACGCGAGCGAACGCTCTCGAGCTCGGCGTCAAACTGCTTGGAGATGTGCTCGGTCATGAACCAACCCCTGTGAAAAGAGGGAGTTAGCTTAGCACGGCCTTGTTACAGAACGATGACTTGAAACACTCCTCAGCGCCTGGCGGTGCTCGACTTTACGCCCTCCGCCGTTCCCAGTAACAGCACGTCAGCGCCGCGTCGGGCGAAGAGGCCGTTGGTGACTATGCCAGCCACATTGTTCAGCTCGACCTCGAAGGCCGGCGGGTCCATGATGGTCAAGCCGTGACAATCCAGGATCACGTTCCCGTTGTCGGTCTTGAAGTTCTCGCGCAGCCTGGGATTCGCGCCCATGCGCAGCAACTCACGGCCCACGTGGCTGCGGGCCATGGGGATGACTTCGACCGGGAGCGGGAACCGGCCCAAGATCGGCACCAGCTTTGAAGCATCGCAGATGCAGACGAACTTTCTCGCCACGGCAGCGACGATTTTCTCGCGCGTGAGCGCACCACCACCGCCCTTGATCATGTGCATGTGCTCGGTGATCTCGTCTGCGCCATCCACATAGACCGGAAGGTCGGCGACGGAATTCAGGTCGAACACTCGGATCCCGTGCTTCTTGAGGCGCTCCGCACTGGCTTCCGATGCGGCCACGGCGCCTTCGATGCGCCCCTTGATTCCGGCAAGCGCGTCGATGAAGAAGTTCACTGTCGAGCCGGAGCCGACGCCGACGATCGAATCTTCGACCACGTGCTTCAGCGCCTCGCGGGCAACCAGCTGCTTGAGTTCGTCCTGGGTCATTTCTTTTTCACCGGCGGCATGTCCGTACACACGCCTTCGTACAGTTCCGCCGCCATGCCGACCGACTCGCCAAGGGTAGGGTGGGGATGGATGGTCTTGCCTATATCGACGGCATCCGCACCCATTTCGATGGCCAGCGCAAGCTCACTGATCAGGTCGCCCGCTCCCGTCCCGACAATGCCTCCACCGAGGATCCGGTGCGTCTCGGCGTCGAAGATCAGCTTGGTGAATCCCTCGTCGCGACCATTGGCGATCGCCCGCCCCGAGGCCGCCCACGGGAACTTGCCGACGCCCACCTTGACCCCTTGCTTCCTCGCTTCATCCTCGGTCAGGCCAACCCACGCAACCTCGGGATCGGTGTAGGCCACGCCCGGGATCACGCGCGCATCGAAGTGCGATTTTTCGCCGGCCGCCGCCTCGGCGGCCACATGCCCTTCGTGCACCGCCTTGTGGGCAAGCATGGGCTGGCCGACGATATCGCCAATCGCATAAATGTGCGCAACGTTGGTCCGCATCTGGCTGTCGACCGGGATGAATCCGCGCTCGTTCACGGCGACACCGGCCTTGTCAGCCCCGAGCACCTTGCCATTCGGCGTACGGCCCACCGAAACCAGCACCAGGTCGTAGGTCTGCGGTTCCTTGGGCGCCCCTTCTCCCTCGAACCAGGCCTTGATGCCCTGCGGGGTGGCCTCGACCTTCACCGTGCGCGTCTTCAGCATGATGTTGTCAAAGCGCGCGGCGTTGAATTTCTGCCACACCGCGACGAGGTCGCGATCCGGGCCCAGCATGAGTGAATCCATCATCTCGACCACATCAAGGCGCGCTCCCAGCGTGGAGTACACGGTCCCCATCTCGAGACCGATGATGCCGCCGCCGATGACCAGCATCCTCTTCGGCAGGGACTTGAGCTCCAGCGCCCCCGTGGAATCGATGATCCTCGGATCATCCGGCAGGAAGGGAAGCTTCGCAGCCTGCGAACCAGCGGCGATGATCGCGCTGGTAAAGCGGACCAGCTTCCGGCCTTCCTTGGTCTCTACGGCAAGGTGATTCGGGTCGGCGAACGACCCGGTGCCCTGGACGACCGTAACCTTGCGCAGCTTCGCCATCCCGGCCAGGCCGGTCGTGAGCTTCCCGACGACTTTCTCTTTCCACCCGCGCAGCTTGGCGAGGTCCACCGCGGGCTTTCCATAGGATATGCCGTGTTCAGCCATGTGCTGCGCCTCGTCCATGACCGCCGCTACATGCAGCAAAGCCTTGGACGGAATGCAGCCGACGTTAAGGCACACACCCCCGAGTGTCGCGTAGCGCTCCACCAGCACGACCTTCTTGCCAAGGTCGGCCGCCCGGAAGGCGGCGGAATACCCGCCAGGACCGGAACCCAGCACGACGACATCGCATTCAATGTCCGCTGCCGCACCGGCAGGAAGGGTTGCAGCCGCAGGCGCGACCGGCACGGCAGGCGCTGCCGGCGCAGGCGCCTGGGCTTCAGCGGCGACGGCCTCGTCCAGCGTTAGCACGAGCGAACCTTCAGCCACTTTATCGCCGATCTTGACCTTGATTTCCTTCACCACACCGGCAGCGGGCGAAGGGATCTCCATGGTCGCCTTGTCGGATTCGACCGTGATCAGCGAGGTTTCTTTCTGGACGGTGTCGCCGGGCTTTACGAGGACCTCGATGACGCCGACTTCCTTGAGGTCGCCGATGTCAGGCACCTTGATTTCGATGGTCTTGGCCATTGCTAGAGCAGGGACCGGCGGATGTCGGACAGCACAGAGACAAGATACGTCGTGAACCGTGCGCCGGCGGCACCGTCGATCACCCGGTGGTCATAGGACAGGGACAGCGGCAGCACGAGGCGCGGCGTGAACTCCTTGCCGTTCCAGACGGGTCGCATGACGGAACGCGACACGCCGAGGATCGCAACTTCGGGCGCATTGATGATCGGCGTGAACATCGTGCCGCCGATCCCGCCAAGGCTGGAGATGGAGAAAGTCCCCCCCTGCATATCCCCGGGCTTCAGCTTCTTTTCCTTGGCGAGCTTCGAGACCTCCCCGAGTTCGCGTGCCAGGTCGAACACCCCTTTGCGATCGGCATCCCGGATCACCGGGACCACAAGGCCATCCGGCGTGTCGACGGCCACGCCGATATGGAAATACTTCTTCAGCACGAGATTCTCACCTGACTTGTCGAGCGAGGCGTTGAAATCGGGGAACTGGCGCAACGCCGTGACGCTCGCCTTGATCAGGAACGCAAGCATGGTGAGCTTGAAGCCCTGCTTCTCGGTCTCGGCGGCGTTCGCCTTGCGGAAGGACTCGAGCTCGGTAATGTCCGCCTCGTCGAACTGCGTGATGTGCGGGATCGATACCCAGTTGCGGTGCAGGTTCGCCCCTGAGATCTTCTTGATCCTGGACAACGCCCGGGTTTCCACCGGGCCGTACTTCGCGAAATCGATATTCGGGAGTTCCGGGAGGTTGAACGGCAGGCCACCGCCGGAAGCCGAAGCAGACATCGGCTTTACTGCAGCCAATGCACCTTTGACGAAAGCCTGCACATCCTCACGGGTCACTCGACCTTTGAGGCCGGTCCCCTTAACCTTGCTCAGGTCGACGCCGAGTTCGCGGGCAAACATGCGTATGGACGGACTCGCATGGGGTTTGGACAGCGTCAGGTCCTGCGGCTCAAGCGGCACCGGATCGGGCTTTGCTACGGGGTGTGGCGGAGGCTCGACCGCTGCGACAGCAGGTGCTGGTGTCGTCGATACAGCCGCTGCAGCCGACTGCGCCGGTGCGACCGGCACACTCCCGGCGGCCTCGTCGAGGATCAGGATCAGGGAGCCTTTCGCCACCTTGTCGCCGACCTTGATCTTCAGTTCCTTCACCACACCCGCCACCGGCGAAGGAATCTCCATGGTGGCCTTGTCGGACTCGACCGTGATCAGGGAGCCCTCCTTCTCCACGCGATCTCCCGGCGCAACCAGAACCTCGATCACGCCGACCTCCTCGAAGTCGCCGATGTCCGGGACTTTTACTTCTATCGAACCAGCCATTATGGGAATGTGCCTTTTCTCTAGACTGTCGTGGGATCGGGCTTCGCGGGATCAATGCCGTACTTGGCGATCGCCTCGGCCACCGTCTTCGCCTTGAGTTCGCCCTGGTCTGCCAGCGCCTTGAGCGCGGCAATCGTCACCCAATAGCGGTTGACCTCGAAGAAATGGCGCAACCGGGCGCGCGTGTCAGAGCGACCAAAGCCGTCCGTGCCCAGCACCCGGTACGTCTTGTCCCTGGGAATGAAGGGCCGGATCTGCTCTGCGAATGCCTTCATGTAATCGGTGGCCACCACAACCGGGCCGGGACGCTTGGAAAGGCACTTTTCCACATAGGACTGCCGCGGCTTGTCCTCCGGATGCAGGAGATTCCATCGCTCCACGCCAAGGCCTTCGCGTCGCAGCTCGGTGAAACTCGGGGCACTCCAGACATCGGCGCCGACACCCCAGTCCTTTTCAAGCAACTCCGCCGCCGCGATCACTTCGCGCAGGATGGTGCCCGACCCCATGAGTTGCACCCGCAGCTTGGACTTTGAAGAAGATTGCGAGAGCGAGTACATCCCTTTCAGGATGCCTTCCTCGACCCCTTTCGGCATCGCCGGATGTTCGTAGTTCTCGTTCATCACGGTGATGTAGTAGTACACATCCTCCTGCCTTTCGACCATGCGGGCGAGGCCGTCCTGGATGATCACCGCCACCTCGTAGGCGAAGGTCGGGTCGTACGACACGCAGTTGGGAATGACCGAGGAAAGAATATGGCTGTGCCCGTCTTCGTGCTGCAGCCCCTCCCCGTTCAGCGTGGTACGGCCGGCAGTGCCACCCAGCAGGAATCCCCGCGCCCGCTGATCGGCGGCGGCCCAGGCAAGATCGCCGATCCGCTGCATCCCGAACATCGAATAGAAGATGTAGAAGGGGATCATGTTGACGCCGCTCGTCGAGTAGGCCGTGGCCGCTGCGATCCAGGACGAGAATGCGCCCGCCTCGTTGATGCCCTCCTCGAGGACCTGCCCAGCCTTGTCTTCCCGGTAGTACATCACCTGGTCCTTGTCGACCGGTTCGTACTTCTGGCCTTCCTGGGAGAAGATCCCGAGCTGCCGGAACATGCCTTCCATGCCGAATGTACGCGCCTCATCCGGGACAATGGGGACGATTTTCTGCCCGAGATGCTTGTCGCGCAGCAGGGTGGTGAGAATGCGCACGAAGGCCATGGTCGTGGAGATCTCGCGCCCCTCGGAGCTCTTGAGCTGGGCCTCGAAGGCTTCGAGCTTCGGCACCTGCAGGGGGTGAAAGGCCTGTCGCCTGCGCTGCGGCAGGAAACCTCCCAACGCCGCTCGGCGCTCGAGCAGGTATTTCATCTCGGGGGAATCCGGCGCAGGCTTGTAGAACGGCAGGTCTTCCAGTTTGTCGTCCGGGACCGGGATATTGAACCGGTCCCGCATCTGGCGGATGGAATCGAGGTCCATCTTTTTCTGCTGGTGAGTCGTGTTCTTGCCTTCGCCGATCTTGCCCATCCCGTAACCCTTGACGGTCTTGGCGAGAATGACGGTCGGTTGCCCCTTGTGCTTTACGGCGGAGGCATAGGCCGCATAGATCTTGTTCGGGTCATGCCCGCCGCGATTCAGGCGCCAGATATCGGCATCCGTCATTCGCGACACCATTTCGAGCAGGCGGGGATCCTTGCCGAAGAAGTTCTTGCGCACGAAGGCGCCGTCGTTGGCCTTGAAGTTCTGGTACTCGCCGTCCACGGTGTCCTGCATGACCTTTTGCAGGACACCGTCCTTGTCGCGCGCGAGCAGCGGATCCCAGTAGCCCCCCCACAGCAGCTTGATTACGTTCCAGCCGGCCCCGCGGAAGTCCGCTTCCAGTTCCTGCACGATCTTGCCGTTGCCGCGCACCGGCCCGTCCAGCCGCTGGAGGTTGCAGTTGACGACGAAGATCAGATTGTCGAGTTTTTCACGTACGGCCATGCCTATCGCACCAAGGGACTCCGGCTCGTCCATCTCGCCGTCGCCGCAAAACACCCAGACCTTGCGATTCTCGGTATTGGCGAGTCCCCGCGCGTGCATGTACTTGAGGAACCGGGCCTGGTAGATCGCCTGCAGTGGCCCGAGTCCCATCGATACCGTCGGGAATTGCCAGAAGTCAGGCATGAGCCAGGGGTGGGGATAAGAGGTCACGCCCTTGCCATCGACATCGCGACGGAAGTTGAGCAACTGGTCTTCGCTGAGGCGGCCCTCCAGATAGGCGCGTGCGTACACACCGGGGGCGGAGTGTCCCTGGAAATAGATCAGGTCCCCGCCGTGGGTTTCGGTCGGGGCGTGCCAGAAGTGGTTGAAACCGATCCCGAAGAGCGTCCCGACGGAAGCAAAGCTTGCGATATGGCCACCGAGGTCGCCTTCGGCCTTGTTTGCCTTCGCCACCATCACCATCGCATTCCAGCGGGTGTAGGAGCGGATTCGCTCTTCCAGGGTGTGATCGCCGGGGGAGCGTTCCTCCATGTGCGGCGGAATCGTATTCAAGTAGGCCGTATTGGCCGAAAACGGCAGGTACGCGCCCGCCCGGCGTGCCGTATCGATCAGTTTCTGGAGCAGGTAATGGGCGCGTTCGGGGCCCTCGCGTTCCATGACGGCCTCAAGGGCGTCAATCCACTCCCGGGTCTCCTGGGAGTCGGGATCGTTGGCGGCGGGGAGTTGAGGTACGGCAGACATGAGTCCTCCAGCTTGTGGCTTTGCTCTGTCAAACAGTGGTTCGCGGGCGGACTTTTTGAATCCGCAACGCACAGGGAATTGCATTGAAGCTTAATACGTTCATGTGACCCGCACAAACACCCACCCGTGCTTCGGACCTTGCCAAGTGGAGTGTCGGGAGCGCAGCCGCATTCCTATATTTCATATTGTAAAATACAATATCGCATTATGCAATAATAGCCAATGCTAGACTTCGCCCCCTTCTCGACCTCTGTCGGCACCCCGCATGACCGCCCGCATCATTGATGGAAAGGCGCACGCCGCCGCCCTCCGCGCAGAGCTCAAGGTTTCCGTCGCATCACTCGCCGCCCACGGCGTGCGCCCTGGCTTGGCGGTCATCATCGTCGGTGACAATGCCGCATCGCGGACTTATGTGCGGCACAAGGTGCTTGCCTGCGAGGAAGCTGGTGTGCTTTCAGAGTTGCACGAGTTTCCATCCGACGCGATCGAGGAGGATGTCCTCGCTCGCATTCGCGCCTTGAATGACGACCCGCGCATCGATGGTGTCCTGGTCCAACTCCCTCTGCCGCCACACATGAACGAGAGGCGCGTCCTCGCCACAGTCGTGCCGGAGAAAGATGTAGACGGATTTCATGTGCATAGCGCCGGTGCGCTGCTGATCGGCGCACCGCATTTCGTGCCCTGCACGCCAGCCGGGATCATGTACCTGCTGGAGAAGGAAAACATCGAAATTGCCGGGCGCCACGCAGTGGTGATCGGCCGCAGCAACATCGTGGGCAAACCCATATCGCTCCTGCTCTTGCAAAAGGACGCGACCGTCACCATTTGCCACTCCAGAACGCCGGACCTTGCGAGCCACGCGAGTCGTGCGGATATCCTTGTCGCAGCCGTCGGGCGCACAAACCTGGTCGGTCCCGGCATGATCAAGCCGGGTGCCTGTGTCATCGACGTGGGCACGAACAGGCAAGCAGATGGCAAGCTGCGCGGGGATGTCGACTTTGAGGCCGTCCGGGAAGTCGCTGGCAGTATCACGCCGGTACCCGGCGGTGTCGGCCCAATGACCGTTGCCATGCTGGTGTCCAACACATTGCATGCAGCCCAACAACGAAAGCCCAGCTGATACAAGACCCATGCAGAACCCCTTGTCCGCAAACCCGCTGCTAGATTTTTCCGGACTGCCCCGCTTTTCGGAACTCAAGCCTGAGCACGTTGGACCCGCCGTTGAGCAACTGCTGACGGAATCACGCGCAACTGTCGAAAATGCGTCGTCCGATGGTATTCCGGCCACCTGGGACGCCTTCGTCGCACCTCTTGAAGATTCAATAGAGCGGCTTTCGCGCGCCTGGGGGCAGGTCGAACACCTGCACTCGGTGCTGGACAGCCCGGAATTGCGCAGTGCGTATAACGCGAACCTGCCGAAAATAACCCAGTTCTGGACCGAACTCGGCCAAAACCAGCACCTGTTCCACAAATACAAGGCCTTGAAGGCTTCGCCGGCTTTTTCAAGCCTGGCACCAGCGCGCAAGAAGCTTGTCGAGAATTCACTGCGCGATTTCCGCCTGGGTGGCGCTGAACTGCCACCCGAGGTGAAACCGCGTTATGCAGCAATTCAGGAAGAGCTTTCATCCCTCTCCGCGAAGTTCTCCGAGAACGTGCTCGATGCGACCAATGCTTTTTCCATGCTCCTGGAGGACGGGAAGCGCCTTGTGGGCGTTCCGGCCGATGCCGTACAAGCGGCCCGGGAAGCTGCCGAGAAGGATGGCAAGACGGGATGGAAATTCACGTTGCACATGCCCTCATACCTGCCCGTGATGCAATACGCCGAGGATCGCTCCCTGCGTGAGGCGTTCTATCGAGCGAACGCCACCCGCGCGTCGGAATTCGGCAAGACGGAATGGGATAACACTCCCCTGATTGCGCGAATCCTGCAATTGCGCAGGGAAGACGCGCTTCTCCTTGGCTACGACAACTTTGCCGAGGTCTCTCTTGTCCCCAAAATGGCCAATACACCGGCACAGGTGACCGAATTCCTGAACGACCTTGCCGTTCGTGCGCGGCCGTTTGCCGAGCGAGACCTTGCTGAGTTCAGGGACTATGCGAAAAGCGAACTCGGCCTGGACACGCTCGAGGCGTGGGACATGGCCTACGCTTCTGAAAAATTGCGTGCCGGGCGCTTTTCGTTCTCGGACCAGGAGGTCAAGCAATACTTCCCGGAAACGCAGGTGGTGCCGGGGATGTTCAAGCTGGTTGAAACACTCTACGGCATCCACATCACGACCTCGACCGCCCCGGTCTGGCACGATGACGTGCGCTTTTTCGACATACGCAGCGGCACGGGAGACCTTATTGGCCAGTTTTACATGGACCTCTACGCGCGCGAGACCAAACGGGGCGGCGCCTGGATGGACGGAGCCATTGCGCGCAGGCGCAAGGATGGGCACATCCAGACGCCGGTTGCGTACCTGAATTGCAACTTCTCCGGGCCGGTCGGCGGCAAGCCCGCGCTGTTTACGCACGATGACGTCATCACTCTCTTCCATGAGTTCGGCCACGGGCTGCACCACCTGCTCACGAAAATCGAGGACCTCGGCGTTTCGGGCATCAACGGGGTGGAGTGGGATGCAGTCGAACTGCCGAGCCAGTTCATGGAAAACTTCTGCTGGGAATGGGAAGTGCTCGAGCACATGGCCAGGCACGTGGACACCGGCGAACCCCTGCCGCGGGCGCTCTTCGACAAAATGCTCGCCGCCAAGAACTTCCAGTCGGGGCTTGGCATGCTGCGCCAGATCGAGTTTTCACTGTTCGACATGCGCCTGCATTCTGATGTCGCCCCAGACGCAGGCCGAAGCGCGCAACAAGTCCTCGACGCGGTAAGAGCGGAAGTAGCGGTCGTCGTGCCGCCTTCCTACAACCGGTTCCCGAACAATTTCTCGCATATCTTTGCGGGGGGCTACGCGGCCGGCTACTACAGCTACAAATGGGCGGAAGTGCTGTCGGCCGACGCGTTCAGTGCGTTTGAGGATATGAGGTCACAGCGCAGCGTTCTGGATGAAACGACAGGCGCCCGCTTTCGCGACGAAGTGTTGGCCGTAGGCGGCAGCCGGCCCGCAGCAGAGTCATTCAGGGCGTTCCGTGGCCGCGAGCCCAGCGTGGACGCACTGTTGCGCCACAACGGCATGATCCCCGCGTAGTTCGTCGCGAACCGATCGCATACATCCATGAAGCTCGCGACTTGGAACGTCAACTCCCTCAAGGTCCGCCTGCCCCACTTGGTCGACTGGCTCCAGTCCGCGCAACCCGACATTGTCTGCCTCCAGGAACTCAAGCTCGAGGACTCCAAATTCCCGAGTGAGGCGCTGCAGGCTGCAGGTTATTCGACGGTCTCCTCCGGCCAGAAAACCTACAATGGCGTCGCCATTCTGGCCCGCCTCCCTCTGGAGGATGTACAGACCGGTATTCCAGGGTTTGCGGACGAGCAGAAGCGTGTCATTGCAGCTACGGTTGGCGGCACACGCGTTGTCTGCCTGTATGCGCCCAACGGCCAGGCCCTGGATTCGGACAAGTTTGAATACAAGCTGCAGTGGTACCAGGCGCTCCGCGAGTGGCTGGCGGCGGAGCTCCTGCGCTACCCCGACCTGGCGGTTCTCGGAGACCTGAATATCGCCCCTGAGGATCGCGACGTCCACGACCCGAAAGCCTGGGAAGGCCAGACTCACGTTTCAGCCCCGGAGCGCGCGGCATTCAATGAGCTGCTGGAACTCGGCCTCAGGGACGCTTTTCGCCTGTTCGAGCAGGCGGAAAAAAGCTACTCATGGTGGGACTACCGAATGATGGGATTCCGCCGGAACGCGGGACTTCGCATCGACTTCGTCCTGCTGTCTGCCTCCCTCGCCAACCGGTGCATCGCCTGCACGATCGACAAGGCACCCCGAAAGCTCGAAAGGCCGAGCGACCACACCCCGGTCGTCGCCGACCTTTCGTAGGCAGGCGCGCTAGTCGATCGCCGCGTAAGCCGGCAAGGTGAGGAATTCGACGTAATCGCCGGTCGTGATCCTGTCGAACAGTTGGGCACCCTCTTCGTACTTGCCCTCGTTCCAGGCGGTGTCGCCAAGGTAAGTCTTGACCTTGGGTAGCTCCTCCGCCAGGAGCGAGCGGAAAAGCTCCGCCGTCACTTTCCGGCCGTCATCGAGCCTGCCCTTCTCGCTGCGAATCCACTGCCAGATCTGCGAGCGCGAGATCTCGGCGGTCGCCGCGTCTTCCATGAGGTTGAACACAGGCACGCACCCATTGCCCGCAAGCCATGCCCCGAGGTATTGGATTCCGACCGAAATATTATTGCGCAGGCCTGCTTCGGTAATAGGCGCCTCGGGCTTGAAATCCAGCAGGTCGGCCGCACCGAAATTCACGTCGGGACGCTGGCGGTCGTACTGGTTCGGTCCCGGCATGTGCTTGTCGAAGACTTCCTTGGCGATCGGCACCAGGGCCGGGTGCGCCACCCAGGTACCGTCGCATCCGTCGGTGACTTCACGCAATTTGTCCTGCCGCACTTTTTCCAGTGCAGCCTCGTTGGCCACCGGGTCATTCTTGATCGGGATCTGCGCGGCCATTCCGCCCATAGCCGGGGCACCGCGCTTATGGCAGGTCTTTACCAGCGTAAGTGCATAGGCTCGCATGAAGGGGGAAGTCATCGTCACCTGGGATCGGTCAGCCAGGCAGAAATCCTTGTTGGAGCGGAATTTCTTGATGCAGGAAAAGATGTAGTCCCAGCGGCCTATGTTGAGGCCCGCCGAGTGGTCCTTGAGTTCCCAAAGGATCTCTTCCATTTCGAAGGCGGCCACAACGGTTTCAATGAGCGCCGTTGCGCGAATGGTCCCGTGAGGAATGCCAACTTCCTTCTGGGCCAGGGTGAAGATGTCATTCCACAGCCGTGCCTCGAGATGCGACTCCATCTTCGGAAGGTAGTAATACGGGCCGCTTCCACGCTCGAGGAGTGCCTTGGAGTTGTGGAAGAACAGCAACGCGAAGTCGAAAATCCCGCCTGACACCGGCCTCCCATCGACGAGAACATGCTTTTCGTCGAGGTGCCAGCCGCGCGGGCGCGGGACAAGCACGGCAATCTTGTCATTGAGCTTGTATTTCTTTCCGCCTTGTTCGAGCGTGATCGTGCGCCGCACCGCATCGCGGATGTTGATCTGGCCGTCGATCATGTTGAACCATGTCGGGCAGTTGGCATCCTCAAAATCCGCCATGAAAGTGGACGCGCCGCAATTCAGCGCGTTGATCACCATCTTCCGGTCGGTGGGTCCCGTAATTTCGACACGACGGTCGAGCATGTCGGCCGGCTGCGATGCCACTTTCCACTGAGCTTCGCGAATCGATTTTGTTTCGGGAAGGAAATCGGGAAGCTTTCCGGCATCGAATTCTTTTTGCCGTGCAGCACGCAACGCAAGAAGGTGGACCCTTCTGGGCTCAAAGGTGCGATGCAGCAAAGCAATCAACCCCAATGCTGCTGGAGTCAAAATCTCAGCAAATTCAGTGGTGATCTCGGCATTTATCTGCATGCCGGCCGGCAAGGATATAGACATGGGCAATCCTTTATTGTTGCTATGCACAAAATAAGTGGGATTGTACAACCACTCTATTCCGCATAGTGGAATAGAGTGGTTGGGAACCCGGCCTAGTCTGCGTCTTTGCCCTCGATGCCCAGCTCCTGGATCTTCCTGGTAATTGTGTTGCGTCCCATGCCCAGCAGATTGGCTGCCTCGATTCGCCGCCCCCCGGTGCGTGCCAAAGCCTTGACGATGAGGGATTTTTCAAATTGCCGGCCGAGCAGGTCGAGGATCCCTTTTTCCCCGCGCCCCAACCTCCGGTCAACCTCTTGCTCGAGCGCGGCCACCCAGTCGGAAGCGCCGGCCGCAGTCGTCTGCTCGCGGAATTCGGCCGGCAGGTCCCCGACCTCGATGGCTTGGCCGGGCGCCATTACCGTAAGCCAGTGGCAGAGGTTTTCAAGCTGCCGCACATTCCCGGGGAAGTCGAGTCGTGAAATGTGACCAACCACTTCGTCCGAAAGCCGCTTGGGATCTACACCTAACTGCACCGCGCTGTGCGCCAGGAAGTGCCGGGCAAGGAGAGGGATGTCCTCACGACGCTCCCTCATCGCCGGCAGCCGGATCCGAATGACGTTGAGTCGGTGATACAGATCCTCCCTGAAGCTTCCCTCGCGTACCCGGGCATCTAGGTTCTGGTGGGTCGCCGCAATCACCCGGACATTCGTCCTGATTTGCTGGTGTCCACCGACGCGGTAAAAGCTGCCGTCTGAAAGGACGCGAAGCAGACGGGTCTGCAGGTCGGCCGGCATGTCGCCAATCTCGTCCAGGAAAAGCGTACCCGCTTCGGCCTGTTCGAAGCGTCCGCGTCGCTGTGCCTGCGCTCCCGTGAAGGACCCTCGCTCGTGCCCGAACAATTCGGACTCCAGAAGGTCCTTCGGCATTGCTGCTGTATTGATGGCCACAAAAGGTTTTGCCGAGCGCGCACTATGTCGGTGCAGCGCTCTTGCAACCAGCTCCTTTCCCGAGCCTGACTCTCCGGTAATCAGTACGGTGGCGGTAGACTGGGACAACCGGCCGATGGCACGAAAGACTTCCTGCATCGCCGGGGCCTGTCCCAGTATTTCGGGCGCTTCGGTGACCGGTTCTAGGGCGGAGGCTTCCCGCTGGCTTTCATCAAGGGCACGCCTGATCAAGTCGACTGCCTGGTCCACGTCAAAAGGCTTGGGCAGGTATTCGTATGCGCCGCCCTGGAAAGCCGCCACGGCCGACTCAAGGTCGGAATAGGCGGTCATCACAATCACCGGGACTGTCGGGTAGCGCTCCTTGACCGTCTGCAGGAGTTGCAGCCCGGATGGCCCGGGCATCCTGATGTCGGACACCAGCACCTGCGGCGGTCCATTGCTCAGCGCGTCAAGCGCTTCCGAAGCGGAAGAAAAAGATTTGAACGCAATTCCCTCGCGGCCGAGTGCCTTCTCGAACACCCACCGGATAGAACGGTCATCATCGACGATCCAGACTGGCTTCATCAGTTTCCAGATAACAGCCGCCCCGTGGGGCTCAGCCCAAGGGCAGCAGGATTGTGAACACAGTACGACCCGGCTTGCTTTCACATTCAATCATCCCCTGGTGGTACTGGACGAAAGTCTGTGCCAGAGACAGGCCGAGGCCGCTGCCCCCCTCGCGCCCGGACACAAGAGGATTGAAAATCTTGTCGCGGATATCGTCCGCGACGCCGGGTCCGTCGTCGATTACTTGCAATTCTAGTGCCAGCCTGTGTCGTCGCCGGACTATCGTGACCTGGCGCGCAATTCGTGTGCGCAGCTCGATGGTTCCCCTTGGCAGCCCATTTGACCGCGTACCCTCGGTCGACCGGCCTGCTTGCAACGCTTGGGCCGCATTGCGCGCAATATTGAGGATCGCCTGGATCAGCTGTTCCTTGTCCCCAACCAACTCCGGGACGCTTACGTCGTAGTTGCGCTTGATCGTCACGCCATCCGCAAACTCGGCAAGGATCAGGCTGCGAACTCTTTCCAGAATCTCATGCACATTCAAGGGCGCAAGCCTCGGCGTGCGGTGGGGCGTGAGGAGCCGATCCATCAATGCCTGGAGCCGGTCGGCTTCCTTGATGATGACCTGGGTGTATTCCTTGAGTTCGGCCTTGTCCAGTTCTCGCTCCAGCAACTGCGCTGACCCCCGCAGCCCACCCAGGGGATTCTTGATTTCGTGTGCAAGGTTGCGGATCAGCTCCCGATTCGCGGCCTGCTGATCGATCATCCGCTCTTCGCGCGCAATCCTGAGCTGCTGCTCGATCGGCCGCAATTCGACCAGTAGAGGGGTCGAAGGGAGCGCAATGTGGGCGACCATCGTCACCAAGGCGAGCGGCTCATGGCCTGGTCGTTCGAACGTAAGGCTTTGCGCGGAATAGTCCCAGTGATTCGCGAGCGCATCAGCCAAGGTCTTGGACAGTTGCACCTGTTCGTCGAACAGCGGCACAAAGGGCTGGCCGAGCAACCCTTTTACCGCGGTGGCAAGAAGGCTCTCGGCCGCTGGATTGACATACCGGACCACAAAATCCGGATCCAGGACCGCAACCGCGGTGGGCAGCAACTCCAACCCGGAGAACGGGGCGCTCATCGTTTTCGTAAGGTCTGCCCCGGTCAGGCTACCTCAGCTTGCCCAGTTCCTTACGCAATTCGGTCGCGTTTTTCTGGTGCAGTTCCACGTTGTCCTTGTACTTCTGCAACCGCTCGAGAACCTTCGCGTAATTCTTCTCGTCCCCACCACGTATCGACTCCTGCTCGGCAAGCTCCGCCTTCGCCTTGGTAAGCAGCGCCTCCTCACTTGCGAGCTCCGACTCAAGCGCTGCCCTCTGCCGATCGCGAGCAGTCGCCCGTTCGCCCGAAGTCTCCTTAGGAAATCCCGCCGGGGACTTGGTGGCTGGCTTCGGTGGCTGGGTTTGGGATTGTGTTTGCGGCGGAAGCACATTGACGCGCTGCGTTTGGATTACCTTGCAATCCTTCCCTACGGTTTCGTCCTTGATGTTTGTGACGTGTGTCTTGCCTGTTGGGTCGACGCAACGCCAGATCATCTGGAGTTCAGCCCCGGCCTGCCCAAAGGCGACCGGCCCCGAACCCATAAGGCAGGTGGCAACCATCACGCACAGCAAGGCGCCGCGTCGCTTCATCAAGAACGAACCTTAAATTGAGCAGGCAAGTCTATGTTGGAAATCGGCCTTTTACAATCCGGGGCCGAAAAGAAAAAGGACGGGCAACGCCCATCCTTTTTCCTTACTTCTTGCGAACAAACCCGTGCCCGGGCTGTGGCTGTCCGACTTATGACGAGTAATACATGTCGAACTCAACCGGATGGGTGGTCATGCGGAAACGCGTGACTTCAGTCATCTTGAGTGCAATGTAGGCGTCGATGAAGTCATCGGAGAACACGCCCCCTTTCGTCAGGAAAGCACGATCCTTGTCCAGACTTTCAAGCGCTTGGTCAAGCGACGAGCAAACGTTCGGCACCTTCTTGGCCTCTTCCGGCGGGAGGTCGTAAAGGTTCTTGTCCACGGGATCGCCAGGGTGAATCTTGTTCTGGACGCCGTCGAGGCCGGCCATCAGCAGCGCGGCAAAAGCCATATACGAGTTGGCGGTCGGATCCGGGAACCGCACTTCGACGCGGCGGGCTTTGGGGCTGTTCACGAACGGAATGCGGCAGGAAGCCGATCGGTTGCGGGCCGAATAGGCCAGGTTGATCGGCGCCTCAAAGCCAGGGACCAGCCGCTTGTAGCTGTTGGTGCCCGGGTTGGTGATCGCATTCAGCGCCTTGGCGTGCTTGATTACGCCGCCAATGTAATACAGCGCGAACTCGGACAACCCTGCATAACCGTTACCTGCGAACAAGTTCTCGCCGCCTTTCCAGACCGACTGGTGGACGTGCATGCCGGAACCGTTGTCGCCCACGACCGGCTTGGGCATGAAAGTGGCGGTCTTGCCGTAGGACGCAGCGACGTTCCAGACGGTGTACTTCAGGATCTGAGTCCAGTCCGCGCGTTGTACGAGAGGTGCGAATTTCGTGCCGATCTCGCATTGCCCGGGCGCCGCCACTTCGTGGTGGTGCACCTCGACTTCAACACCTTGCTGTTCGAGGGCGATGCACATCGCGTTGCGGATGTCCTGAAGGGTGTCCGCCGGAGGCACAGGAAAATAGCCGCCTTTGACAGGGGCACGATGGCCCATGTTGCCAGACTCGTAATCGATGCCCGAAGACCACGGCGCCTCTTCGGAACGAATCTTGACGAAGCAACCGGACATGTCGATCTGCCAGGTAACGCCGTCGAAAACGAAGAATTCCGGCTCCGGACCGAAGTACGCGGTATCACCAAGACCCGAGGATTTCAGGTAGGCCTCTGCACGCTTCGCAATGCCGCGCGGGCAGCGATCGTAAGGCGTCCCGTCGCCGGGCTCGACCACGTCACAAGAAATATTGAGCACGGGCTCATCCGAGAACGGGTCCAAGCGCGCGCTGTTGGGATCCGGCATGAGTGCCATATCCGAGGCCTGAATCCCCTTCCAACCGGCAATCGACGAACCGTCGAACGCGTGCCCATTCTCGAACTTGTCCATAGTGAAATACTTGGCCGGGACAGTCACGTGCTGCTCCTTACCGAGCGTGTCGGTAAAGCGGAAATCGACGAATTTGACTTCCTTTTCCTTGGCCAGTTTCAGTACTTCGGCTGCCGATGGCATCTAGTTCTCCTGAGTTTGCGAATAAAAGTGAAACCGGCCTCTGGCCGGACAGAAAAGATTCGAGCAGTTTCCATGCCAAACAAGAGGAAGCGCAGACGCCCCTCTTTGCAAAGCGCGAATCCACGGATTCTACAGAAAGAAAACGCACCGTTTCAATGCGCCGCATCGAATTTCGCCCCACTTCAGTGCGCCGAATGCACCAACACTGGGTACTGGGGGTCCAGACCAAGTCTTATAATCCGGCACCCTCAGAGGAATGCCATGGCCGACCCGGAACTCATCAAGAATATTGCCCGCCAGCGGGCCAGCGAGCTGAAACTACCGTACTCGGGCGCATTGCTCCCGGAAGAAGCCTACTCGCTGATGCTGGCCGGCGCAAAGCTGGTCGATATTCGCACCAAGGCCGAGCTTGAGTGGGTGGGCCGAGTGCCCGGCGCTTTGGCGGTGGAATGGAACAGCTGGCCAGGCAGCGTTCCCAATCCGAAGTTTGTGGCGCAGCTTGAGGCCCTCGCCTCAAAAGACGTGCCAGTCATGTTCCTTTGCCGGTCTGGCGGCCGATCCCATAACGCAGCCATCGCTGCCGCGCATGCGGGCTTCGCCGAGGCCTACAACGTGCTTCAGGGTTTCGAGGGAGACAAAGGGCCGGAAGGGCACAGGAACACATTGGGCGGATGGAGGCTCGCCGGCCTGCCCTGGGTGCAGACCTAACCGACCGACCAGGTCACGAGACCGGTGTAGGCAGTGATAAGTACGGCTCCCCCAAACAGGATGCGGTACCACGCGAATACGGTGAAGTCGTGTGTGGTGATGTAGCGCAATAGCCAGCGCACGCAGAAAAATGCGGAAACGAACGCAGTAATCGCACCGACCCCGAACATGCCCAGATCGCCCGTGCTGAGCAGGGCCCGGTTCTTGAAGAGATCGTAGGCGCCGGCGGCGAACAGGGTCGGGACCGCCAGGAAGAACGAGAATTCGGTCGCAGCCCGTCGCGAAAGACCGAAGAGCATCCCACCCACAATGGTCGCGCCGGAACGGGACGTTCCCGGAATCAACGCTACCGCCTGCGCGCAGCCTACCTTTAAGGCGTCCTTCCAAGTCATGTCGTCAACAGTCTCGACGCGCACGGGACGCGCACGCCGCTCCACCAGGAGGATGACGATTCCACCCAGCACAAATGCCAGTGCCACAGGCACCGGCTTGAACAGAAACGCCTTGATCAATTTTCCGAACGCGAGCCCTAGAACGGCTGCTGGCACAAACGCGATACCCAAATTCATCACAAAGCGCCGTGCCGCGGCGTCACTGAACATCCTTGTCAGCACCTCGTAGAACCGTGAGCGATATTCCCAAACGATCGCAAGCATTGCACCCGTCTGGATGACAATGTCGAACACCTTGCTCCGATCATCGTTGAACCCCAGCAAGTCGCCGGCCAGTATCAGGTGTCCGGTGCTGGAGATCGGGAGAAATTCGGTCAGGCCTTCGACGACGCCTAGGATCGCCGCACATGCCAGGTCGTTCAGGTTCATCGCTCCGCGGCCCGCTCGGTGAGTTTCTTGTTCGCTGCAGACAGCCGATCGATGAGGGTACGCATGAACGACTTGTTGAACTGCACCTGGCATGCGTCACTTGCGGCGGACAACTGGGCGGCCTTGATCATTCAAGCACCAGAACAGGAGTCGTGGAGCGGATCGTTGTGCTGCGCAAAGCGCTCTCGGTCGAGAAGTAGAGCATTTCGCCAAAACAATCGCCAGGCCCCAGCTCGCCCATGATGGTGTACTTGCCGATCGAGCTCGGCGCGCCGATGGACATGTCCGTTACCCCGCAGGCCAGCCTACGCCTTGTGGTAAATCTCGCTTCCCTTCTTCACAAACTCGATCGCCTTTTCCTGCATCCCCTTCTTCAGCGCGGCCTCGTTTGATACGCCCTGCTTCTTGGCGTAGTCGCGGACGTCCTGGGTAATCTTCATCGAGCAGAAATGCGGCCCGCACATGGAACAGAAATGTGCAACTTTGGCGCTGTCTTTCGGCAGGGTTTCGTCGTGGAAGTCCTTGGCGGTGTCCGGATCCAGGCCCAGGTTGAACTGGTCGGCCCAGCGGAACTCGAAGCGTGCTTTGGATACGGCATTGTCGCGGATCTGCGCCCCGGGGTGCCCCTTTGCGAGATCCGCCGCATGGGCCGCGATCTTGTAGGCCATGATGCCGTCCTTGACGTCCTTCTTGTTGGGCAGGCCTAGATGCTCCTTGGGCGTCACATAGCACAGCATGGCCGTGCCATACCAGCCGATCTGCGCAGCACCGATGGCTGAAGTGATGTGGTCGTAGCCTGGAGCGATGTCGGTTGTAAGCGGGCCCAGTGTGTAGAACGGCGCCTCCTTGCACCAGTCGAGCTGCAGGTCCATGTTTTCCTTGATCAGCTGCATGGGCACATGACCCGGCCCCTCGATCATCACCTGGACATCATGCTTCCATGCGACCTGGGTAAGCTCACCCAGCGTCTTGAGTTCGCCGAGTTGCGCCTCGTCGTTGGCATCGTAGATCGAACCCGGGCGCAGGCCGTCGCCGAGCGAGAACGACACGTCGTACGCCTTCATGATTTCGCAGATGTCCTCGAAGTGCGTATAGAGGAAGCTCTCCTTGTGGTGGGCAAGGCACCACTTGGCCATGATCGAGCCTCCGCGCGACACGATCCCGGTCATGCGGTTCGCCGTCAACGGCACATACTGCAGGCGCACACCCGCATGGATGGTGAAGTAGTCGACGCCCTGCTCCGCCTGCTCTATCAGGGTATCCCTGAATATCTCCCATGTAAGGTTTTCCGCCCGACCATCGACTTTTTCGAGCGCCTGGTAAATGGGCACGGTTCCGATCGGCACCGGGGAATTGCGGATGATCCACTCGCGCGTTTCGTGGATATGCTTGCCGGTGGAGAGATCCATTACGGTGTCGCCCCCCCAGCGGATCGACCAGGTCATCTTCTCGACCTCTTCGCCAATGGAGGATCCAAGCGCGGAATTTCCGATGTTGGCGTTGATTTTCACCAGGAAGTTTCGGCCGATGATCATCGGCTCCGTCTCCGGGTGGTTGATGTTGGCCGGGATAATCGCCCGGCCACGCGCCACCTCGGAACGTACGAATTCGGGCGTGATCTCCGCCGGAATTTCGGCGCCGAAGCGCTCCCCCCGATGCTGGCGCCCCATGAGGGCGGCAAGCTTCTCGCCCATCGGGCCGGTGTCCTTCAGGCTCTGGATGTACTCAGCCCGACGCAGGTTCTCGCGAATTGCGATGTACTCCATTTCGGGGGTGACGATCCCTTGCCTTGCGTAGTGCATCTGGGTCACATTCTTGCCGGCCTTGGCCCGGCGCGGCTTGCGGCTCAGGTTAAATCGAAGTTCTCCGAGCTTGGTGTCGTTCATCCTCTCGACCCCAAACCGCGAACTCGGGCCAGGCAGTTCTTCGACATCGGCCCGCTCCTCGATCCATTTTGCACGCAGCGGCGCAAGCCCGGACCGAATGTCGATCGTCACCCCCGGATCGGAGTACGGGCCGGAGGTGTCATACACCCAGATCGGCGGGTTTCTTTCTGCGCCAAAGTCCGCCGGGGTGTCCGATTGGGATATCTCCCGCATCGGCACCCGGATATCGGGCCGCGACCCGGGGACATAGGTCTTCTTTGAGTTTGGCAGCGACTTGACCGCAGCCTCGTCCACCTGTGCAGTGGCGGCGAGGAATTTCGGATTGGCACTCATGTTCGCTCCTATATATGTGGGGATGGGAGCGGGGACGCCCAAAATGGCCCAGGCGGCCAACGCTTCCCTGCGGCGGCATTACCCGCATCAGGTTCGAAGGGACTCTCTCACCCGGAAAAACGCCTCCAGGACCCCTACGCTGACTGATTTTCATTATATGGGTGAAGCTGCGCTTTGGTAAACTATTCGCCCGCCCTTGAAATTTACTCCCGAACCATGGCGCCCATGAATTTCGAGCAAGCCCGTTTCAATATGGTCGAACAGCAGATTCGCCCTTGGGATGTCCTTGACCAAGACGTTCTCAATCTGCTGTACGCCGTCCCCCGCGAGGAATTCGTCCCGCCGGAATACAAGGGGATAGCCTTCACGGACATGGAAATTCCGATCGGCGACGGAGAGCGGATGATGCCTCCCAAGATGGAGGCGCGGATACTCCAGGAGCTCTCCGTGAGGAAGTCAGACAGAGTGCTTGAAGTCGGCACAGGAAGCGGGTACCTGACTGCGCTTCTGGCGCACCGCGCCGCCCACGTCCTTTCGGTGGAAATCCAGCCGAAGCTCGCCGAATTCGGCCGAAAAAACCTCAGCCGCCATGGCGTGGATAACCTCACCCTGCAGGCCGGAGACGCCTCTCACGGAATCCCAGCTCATGCGCCGTATGACGTGATCGTACTCACAGGCTCTACACCCGTACTGCCCACTGACATCCTGGGTCAGCTTGCGCGGGGCGGAAGACTGTTCGCAATCGTAGGCGAGGCGCCAATCATGGTGGCGCGGCTATATTCATGCGGTGCGACGGGTGGCTACCGAAGCGTCGAACTCTTCGATACCGTGATCGCCCCGTTAAAGAACGCGGAGCGCGCTTCGCGCTTTGAATTCTGATCATGAAGCAGCTTGGGCCGACGGAACTTAAGGCGAGGCTTGCGGCGGGCGACAAGCTGCAGCTTCTGGATGTCCGGGAGGACTGGGAGTTCCAGACTGCGCACATTGAAGGTTCTATCCTGATCCCTATGGGCCAGGTGGCGTCCCGCATTGCGGAGCTCGACAGCGCCGCAGAGACGGTGGTGATCTGCCACCATGGGGGGCGAAGCATGCAGGTCGCAGGCCTGCTTGAGCAACTGGGATTTCCCAACGTGATCAACCTTGCCGGCGGGGTCGATGCCTGGGCCCGGTTGGTCGACCCATCCATGCCCGTCTACTGAAGCAGAGCTTAGGTCCGCCCATGAAATCTCGCATTTGGTGTGTCATCGCATTGGCCCTGGCGGCAGCACCCACGCTTTTGCCCTCTACAGCCTCTGCCGAAGACCTCCTTCAGGTGTTCCGCGACGCGCGCAACAACGACGCACAATTCGGCGCCGCCCGTTACGCACTGCAGGCCGGACTGGAAAAACTGCCCCAGGGAAGAGCACTCCTCCTGCCCACACTGGGATTGACCACGAGCTTCACCCGGACCAACCTCGACATTGACGGGCGCGGCCCCAATCCTGCGACGCCTACGACGCGGACATTCAACACCGGCACGTATCAGCTCACGCTTTCCCAGCCCATCTACCGACCACAAAACAGTGCTCAGTACGACCAAGCGGAGCATCAGGTCCGTCAGGCGGAAGCGGTGTTTGGGCAAGCCGCCCAGGATCTCGCCGTCCGCTCGGCCCAGGCCTACTTCGATGTGCTATCCGCCGAAGACACGCTGGCGCTGGTACGCGCGCAAAAGGCCGCGATTTCCGAGCAGCTCGCGCAGGCGAAACGCAATTTCGAGGTCGGCACCGCAACGATCACGGACACGCACGAGGCGCAGGCACGCTACGACCTGAGCACAGCACAGGAAATTTCCTCGCAGAATGACCTCGAGGTGAAGCGAAGAACCTTGCAGCAAGTCACGGGAAAGGCCTACGAAAAGCTCCGCCCCCTGCGCAGCGACGTGAAGCTTTCGCCTCCGAACCCGAACAACATGCAAAGCTGGGTCGATATAGCCGAAAAGCAAAGCTTTCCGGTCCTCATCCAGGAAGCAGTCAGCGAAATCGCCAGCCTTGAGGTCAAGCGTTCGCGGGTGGCCCACTACCCCACGGTAGACTTGGTTGCCACCTTGGGGCAGACCAACCAGACCGGGTCGAACCTATCTGCAACCGGAAGCCTGATTACCCCGGCCTCCATCGGGGTGCAGCTGGCCCTTCCGTTGTACCAAGGCGGGGCGATCAACTCGCGTGAACGCGAGGCTGCCGCCAACTATGAAAAAGCCAAGCAGGATCTTGAAAATGCTCGCAGGGTGGGCGCCCTTTCTTCGCGGCAGTCCTATCTGGGCGTAATCAACGGGATCGCCCAGGTTTCAGCCCTTGAGGCCGCCCTGGTTTCCAGCCAGAGCGCTCTAGAATCGAACAAACTCGGGTACGAGGTGGGAGTGCGCATCAATATCGACGTGCTCAACGCCCAGCAGCAGCTTTTTTCAACCCGGCGCGACCTCGCAACGGCACGCTACAACACGATTACCAACTACCTGAAGCTCAAAGCTGCGGCGGGCAGCCTCCGGGAAGAAGACATCGACGAGGTGAACAAGGCGCTGCAGTTCTAAGGCTGCAGTAGCCGCTTGATTACTGCCAGGTGACGCGCGGTTGCACCGCGGTGTGCGACGCAAAGGTCCACTCCGCCTGAGCCCATGCGATCCCGGCGAGCCTTGTCCCCGAGCAACGCCAGCACCGCCTCCACGGCCCCCTCAGAATCAGTGACCTGAATGGCCGCCCCAGCTTCAACGGCCAGACGCACGACTTCGCTGAAGTTCTGAACGTGCGGTCCTATGACGACAGGAACGCCGATGGCACAGGCTTCAATCAGGTTTTGGCCACCATACGGAAGCATGCTTCCCCCGATGATGGCAACGTCAGCTGCTGAGTAGTAAGCCGGCATTTCACCCATCGTGTCCCCCAGGAGAGCGTCTGCACTACTCGCGTCATCACCCCTGCTGCGACGCGCAACCTTCAATCCCCTCGTCTCCAAAATGGAGGAAACTTCATCAAACCGCTGCGGATGGCGCGGCACAACCATCAAAAGGGTGCCCGGAGGCATGCGCCCCGCTAACGCCCCAAGCAGCAGATCCTCTTCGCCGTCGCGCGTGCTCGCAAGGAGAACAACGCGCCTGTCTCCCAAGGATCGCCTCAACTCCGCGCCTCTGGCCAGCATTGCCGGTTCGGGAACGACATCGAATTTCAGGTTTCCGGCGACACTCACTTGGTGCGCCCCAAGGGAAGCAATCCGAGTGGCATCGGCCTCGCTCTGCGCACACACTGCAGCCAAAGATTCGAACGCCGGTCGCGTCAGGCCCGAAAGGCGCCTGTATGCATGCCCGGATCGTCCAGACATTCTTCCGCTGGCAAGCACCATCGGCAGTTTCCGTCGGCCACACTCCGCCATCAGGTTGATCCAAATCTCGGTTTCAACCAATACGCCTATGCGTGGCTGGAAATGGTCCAGAAACAGGCGAACGGCAAACGGGAAGTCGTACGGTAGAAATGCGGCCAGAACATTTGCACCCAACGCCTGCTTAATCGTTTCGCGTCCGGCTGCAGTCATGCAAGTCACGAGGACACTGTGCTCGGGATACTCTGCACGAAGTGCGTTCACCAAGGGAACGCTCGCCCGCACCTCGCCAACCGACACTGCATGCACCCAGATCACGGGTCGATCCGGTTTTGGTCCGTATCGACCGAATCGTTCGCTCACGCCCTTTGCGTACCCAGGCTCACGCCGGGCACGCCACCAAAGCCTGGACAGGATCAGCGGCAACCCAAGCCACAGCAAGAGGGTGTAACCTGCGCGAAAAATCATGCGAAAGTGGCCAATGCAGTCAAGGCTTCCATCGCAGAAGGTGGGCAATTCGGCCGTCCCAGATTGACCGTCCTGGGGCCGCCATGCAAGCCGGTCAGTGCAGGTTCGGTCGCACAGTACAACCCCACCGCAGGTACCCCGAGCGCAACGGCAAAGTGGATAAGCCCGGTATCCACCCCGACAACGGCCTCAGATGCTTTCATCAGGCCCGCCAGCTCGCCAAGCGACAGAGCCTCCGGCACTAACCCGGCGCCAGCGGCGGCGGCGATCCTATCGCACCTGGCACGCTCGCCGGGACTTCCCCACGGCAATACGCACTCCAGTCCCAGCGCCGCACTGGATCGAACCAGTTCAACCCAATGCGCCTCCGGCCAGAGTTTGTCGGCACGACTTGTCATGCTGAGAAGGACGCGGAAAGGCCGGAGGATCCGGAGCGGGTTCGGGCTGTTCGGTTTGAGGCCGTAGTCGCATTCGGAATCCGCCGCCATAGCCAATGCAGCGGCAGTCAGCAACCGGTTGCGTTCCACAGCATGCAACTTGCGGTCAATATGATGCGTGACATCGTAAAAGCGACTTGCAATCGACTCGCGCGCGCTGGCGGAATCGAAGCCGTGCTTGGATCCAAGAGCGGCGGCAACGATCAGCGCGCTCTTGAGCAATCCTTGCGTGTCGATGATCAAGTCGTAGGACTGCTCGCGCATAGCCTTCCGGAAGGCGGATATTTCCCCCCACGTAGACGCGTGAAGCGGCCTCCTTCTCCACCGACGGATCGCGACCGGAAAAACCCGCCGGACTGCCGGATGCATCGACACGATCTCCGCAAACTTTTCTTCGACAACCCAATCGATGACTGCCCCCGGGAAATGGCGGTGTACGTCAGTCACTGCGGGGCAGTTGTGAATCACATCGCCGAGCGAAGACGTTTTGACGAAGAGGATTCGCATGGCGCTCGACGAAAACCGGGGAAAGCGCCGCACTGTGCTTCACGGGGTCGCCCCGGTGGTAGGCTAAAATGCGGCGTGCAACCTCGGAAGATTATACGGGATAACCCTTTGCCTGATCACCAGCGCGTCCGTCTCTCAGCAGTGCTCATTACCCGGAACGCCGCGGATCAGGTGGGTCCCTGCCTTGCATCCATCGCTTTTTGCGATGAGATCATCGTTGTCGACTCCGGCAGTACGGACCAGACCTGCGAGATCGTGCGCGCTTCCGGCGCACGTCTGGTTGAGAAGGAGTGGCTGGGCTTCGGCCGCCAGAAGCAGTTTGCCGTTGACCAGGCCGCCCATGACTGGGTGCTGTGCATCGATGCCGACGAACGCGTTTCCCCTGCGCTGGCCACCAGCATCGAACAGGCCGTGTCCAATCCGGTATCGCAAGCCTACCGGATGGCGAGGTGCAATCGATTCCTTGGCAGGTGGCTTCGCCACGGGGAAGGCTATCCCGACTGGAGCCTGCGTTTGTTCGATCGACGTGCGGCAAAATGGAGCGACGACCCGGTCCACGAAAAAGTGGTTTACTCCGCCACTCCCGGGACGTTGCATGGCGACCTCCTGCATGAATCAGCCGAAAGCCTGCGGGATTACCTCGAAAAGCAGAATCGCTATACGTCCCTCGCAGCAAGGGCTCTGCACGAACGCGGCCATACGGCAACCGCCCTGCACCTGGCAGCCAGCCCGGTTGTCCGGTTCATCAAGTTCTACGTGTTCCGGCTCGGGTTCCTTGACGGGCTGCCTGGCCTGGCACATACCGTCATCGGCTGCATGAACAGCTTCATGAAATACGCAAAGCTCCTTGAATTGCAACGCGTGAACAACACCCGAGCCTGACGTGTCCCTCCGAGAAAGCATCCGGCGCTTGCGCTTCTATTACAAGTCCTCGCAGTTATTCCAGGAACGGCTGGCGTCACCTTCCATGTCCTGGTGGATGCCGATGCTGCCTGGAAACCGCCGGGTCGAAGTGCTCATGGCGTCCGGACGACGCGTTTCAATGAAAGCGTCCTCCTGGCCGTTGCTTCCAACTGCATGCCGCCTGGACCGCATTGGGGCCGACTTCGAATTTCTTGAGGATGCGAAATGCGTCCGCGTCGATGGCCTGACTCTGTATTCACCCTTGTGGAGTCGCGACGAGGCCAGCTACTACAAAGAGGTCCTGATCGACGACGCCTACGGCGTGAAACAGCGCGACTTGACCGGCAAAGTGGTGGTCGATGTGGGCGCCTATGTGGGGGATAGTGCCTTGGCATTCGCACGCCGCGGAGCAACTGTGCACGCCTTCGAGCCTTCTGTTACGTTCTGCGGTTTTATCCGCCGCAATGTCGAAGTGAATGGATTTGCCGGGAAAATCAGGCTTCATGAGGTCGGTCTTTCGGACCGGGTCGACGAAGTCACTGTCCGCAATGACCAGCTGCGTTTTGTCGAGGGGGTCACCTACGTCCTCGAACACCTGCCGCAAGGCGTTGACCTGCTTAAGCTGGATTGCGAAGGGGCCGAATACCACCTCTTGGCTGACCCCCGCTTTCTAGCCCACCTGAGCCCCCGCGAGATCCGGATGGAATACCACCGCGGCGAGCAGCCGGTTTCGCGATACCTGGAAGAGGCAGGCTATACGGTAACCCTGCAGCCGGGTGCGGGATCAGGCCCCGTCGGACTGTTATCCGCAAAAATCAAAGGGTAAAGATGAACGGCCAGCAATCATCCGAAGCGATCCTCGCGTTCCACGACGCCTGCCATGGTGTCCCTGGCTGGGCGAAGGGATCCTCCCAGCAGCATGCTTCCGGGTTTTGGCAGTATGCGGAACTCAACCACAGGTTCAACTGCCTGCTTTGGGACGAGGAAGATCTTGCGCGCAGGAAGCAGGTGCCGGACAGCGAGATCGCCGGCAACAAGCGCGCGATAGACGGCTACAACCAGAAGCGGAACGACGCGATCGAGAAGATGGACGAATCGTTACTCGAAAGCCTTGCAAGCACGCAACGCAAGGTTGGCGCACGATTGAACTCCGAAACGGCCGGCTCAATGGTCGATCGACTCTCCATCCTCAGCCTGAAGATTCACCACATGCGACTGCAGACCCAGCGCAAGGATGTCGAACGGGCACACATTGAGAGTTGCGCTGCGCGCCTTGCGCGCTTCCTCGAACAGCGGCAGGACCTGGCAGGATGCTTTGACCGCCTCCTCGCAGAGGCCTCCCGCGGTGATGCGTGGTTCAAGATCTATCGCCAGTTCAAGATGTATAACGACCCCACCCTGAATCCGGCGGTCTACGGCGAAAAACGCTAGCCCAGGCGTCGGCCGAGTCGCTCCAGCACCAGCTCGTCGGGCAGGTCCGAGACGCTCTTCTCGGCCTCGAGGAAATCCGCCTGCTCGCCGCGCGGCGCCCAGTGGATCGGGCTCGGGGAAACATCGGTCTCGGCAAATAATCCCAATACCCCCCCGGGACTGGCGGCGGCAAAATGCATCAGTCCGCTGTCGGGAAACAGGCTCGTACGCGCGCTCCATACCAATCCAAGCGCCTCGCGCAACGGGCCTCGAAACGGGTGAATATGAGGAATCCCGGCCGCAACAACCGGTTGCGCGACGTCATCATCGCCAGGATAGAGGGCATTGTCAGACTTGCCTGGCGTCCACATGAATACGGTGTCGAGTCCCCACGCCTGCTTGAAATGGGCACTCCATCGCAGGATCTGCGCGGTAGATGGTTGCTTCTTCGGCCGCCTTGCCCCGAGACCGAGCACGACATATCCGCGTGCCTTCAGCCCCCTTGAGGCGAGCCACTGCTGGGCGAAAGCGGCGGCATCTCCTGGAAGCACGTACGCTGGAAACAACGGCCTTTCGGGTGCAGCAACCCCCAACGGCGCAAGCATCGCAAGCATCCTGTCCAATTCGTGCATTTCCGGCTGCACCGGCAGGGGGTCGGAGAGTCGCGGATAGCGCCTGGTATCGGCACAGTAGGCGATAGTGCGAACACCGTTCACAGAAAGACCTCGCTCGATTGCGCGCGGGGAGTCCTCTCCGTTTGCGACGATCACCCAATCAAAGTGCTGCCGGCGAAGGGCAAAGCCCATACCTACCGCCCCGATCGCGGCCATCACACTTACATGCCTGCCGTTGCGAACACGTCTATAGACCCAGCGACGGTCGATATCCGGGTTTCCATCGACGACCCACGTGTTGTAGTCGTTGGCCAGCAGGTGGATTTCCGCTCCCGGCAGGCTGGACCTCAGATGCGCAAGCATCGGCGTGGCCAGGAGCAGGTCTCCTAGCTTGTCACGCTTGATTACGAGAACTTTCATGGACCGAGATCTCCGCCAGCGCGGCAATTGGATGGGCACGCAACGGACAGCCTGTCGGGGTTCCGGCCAGGTCCGTCAGCGGGGAAGCGGCGGCGAAACAGCGTATGGCGGCACCGATGCACAGTGGGGATTCGCAGGCCTTTTCTTCGCAATGCTCTCCGCCAAGGACCGTCAGCCTGACGCTTCGTGCATTCGGCTGACCCGGCATCATGTTCCGCCACGGCTGGGTCGGCCCGTAAAAGACCGTCGCGGGAACCCCCATCGATACCGCGAGGTGATACAGACCGGTATCCGTGCAGTAGATGCGTGCAAGGCCAGAGAGCCCCTGCACCAAATCCGACAGCTGCGGGAAAAAGTGGAATGCCGCGCCAACCGGCAATCCGGCGGCAAGCAACTCCCGGGCTCCGCGATCTGTCGGGTTGATGAATACAAGCACCGGCGCGCCGGGATGGCGCTTTGCAATTGACTCCAGCAGTGCAGCCAACATCGGGGGCGACAGGATGCGCCTTGGCTCATCGGCCAAAGGTGCAACACCGATGGCGACGGAATCGGCTCGCCGTACACCGGCAAGGCTCGGTGTCGCGAGGCGGTCGGGCTGTAACAGGCGGGGCTCGAAAATCCTTGCCACACGCCACATCGGCTCCGACTGCAGGCGATGCGGCGACAGGTCGGCGAACTCCGGAAACACGTCCGGGTACCTCCCGTCCAGATACACCTTTCGACGAGCCCGCACGAATCGCCCGATCCATTCGATGGGCTTGCCGAAGCCCCACAGTACCAGCAGCGCATCGAACGTGGGTTCGAGCCTGAGTCGCAGCAGTTGGGCAAGCATTCCGAGCCGGTTCGAGAACCCGATCACCCGGACTCCAGGCTCGCGTTCGAGAAGCGCCGCATAACCCGCACGGGTGAGAAGGGTCACATCGTCTTCTGGATAGGCATCCGCATAGCGACGCACGGTGGCATATGCAACCAGAGTGTCGCCTAACTTGCCTCGAATGACGAAGAGAACCCTGCGTGGCATGCCCGATTATAATCTCGTCACATTGAAACGCGGATGCCGCCACACATGTTACAGCTCGAACTGTTTGTTCTCTATGCCTTTGCATTCGTTCTGCCTCTGTTCGAGGCACCGAAGAATTTTCTGTGGCTGGTTTACGCGATCCTCTGGGTAGCCAATCGCCTGCGGAACCGCAGCTTCGGGGGGCCCTGGTCGGCATGGGACACGGCAATCCTGACCTGGATCGTCTCCGGCTATGGCGTGGCCGCCTTTGCCGGCATCCACAACAGTGAATGGCTTTCGGCGTTCGATATCCTTCGTTATGGCAGCGTCTTGTGGATGCTGAAGCGCTCCGGATACAAGCCCGTTGTCCTAAGTACCCTTCTCCTGTACATCACGGCAGGTACGCTAACCGCCTTGGCGCGTGGCGGATATGAGCTCTGGACTATAGCGGGGCGCGAATACCTGGGGTTGAATTCCGTCGGACACCATAATCACAGCGCAATCTATGTCGCCATCGCGTTTCTCGCGGCTTTGTCCTGGCTGCGAGGGGCTTGGGCCCAGGCATCGCCATCGGCGCGTGTGTTGGGCCTCGTGGTGAACACAACGTTTGTGGTTTCGCTGTTCATAATGACAAGTCGTGCCGCGGTAGGTGTCGCATTTCTAGGCGCCATTTTATTGCTTGCCGCTCATTCAGTCCGCTCCGGCAAGCACCTCGGAATGACCCTGCTGGCAGCGCTTTTCGCTGCCGGAATTGTCTTCGCGACAAAGCCCGAGGTGATAAAGAGGAACGAACAGCTATTGAAGGAAAACATCTTTCTGTCGCATCGAGAAGGCATCTGGCGCGCGGGTTTAGAGGCGTGGAAAAAATTCCCTTTGTTTGGCGTTGGTATGGGGAATTTCGGGCGCATAGACAGACCACTGGTCGAGACTTGGCGACTAGAACGCGGGGATCCTCCCACGCCAGAGCGATTCACCTTTGCCTCGCATGGCCACAGCCTGTTCGTCAATGCGCTGGCAGAGCGCGGAGCGGTCGGTCTAGCCGCCTTGCTTGCCGTTCTGGTGGCTTGGGGATTGGCGCTAGGGCGGAGTGTTCCGCAAGCAAACGACCCACCGATTCGATGGGCCTACTGGGGCGGTGCATTCGGCGCATTGCTGGTCGCGGTCATTGTCGGCCTCGTGAATACCACGCTGCACCATGAACATGCCCTGATAAGCATGCTGTTGCTCGGTGGCTGGCTCGCGCTGCGCGATCAGGCGCCTGAGCCACGGTGATCCGTGTCCACCTGATCAATCTGCAGAAGGCCGTGGGGGGCGGCGAAATCTATACCCGCTGGTTTACGCGTGCACTTGCGAGAGCAGGCGCAGACGTTACGCTTTACGTTGATCGTGGGAATGCGTTCTGGAGCGAAATCCATGACGGCAACGTCACTGTCGTTCCTGTAAGCAAGGCGAGCGACATTTCAGAATTTCTACCCCGCCAGGACGCGCTGGTCATCACCCAGAGCGGTATCCCGGCCGATGTGGCCGACCAGGTATCACGGAACCACGTGCTTACGGGCTTTGCGCATATGCCAATGCTTGGCAGGAGCGCATCGGAGTTCAAGAAGTATGCGACCGTATTCACCGTATCCCGATACTGCATTGATCTTCTGCGCAGGGCGGGCATAGACCAAGTCTATCCTGAGCCCATGTACGGCACTTTTGAACTCGATCGCGATTCGTCCACCGGACAGCCCATCCTGGCCGCTTCTCCATATCACTGGGATCAACGCAAAGGTCGCGACAAGGTGCTTTCCGTGCTCGAACCGCTGGCGGAAGTGTTTCGGCCTCCCCGCCAGTTCGCACCCAAGCCAGGGCTGACTTTGGGAATTGTGTCGCTGCTTTCCCCGATCAAGCAATTCCCCGCGCTTTTCACCGCATTGGCGCCAAGAATTGCGGCCGTTCCGGAGGTCAATCTGGAGATATTCGGCAATGGCGGTTATGCCCAGGTGCGTGACTTGCGCCGCTCGCTTGCACCCATCGCGGACAGAGTCCGGTTCTGGGGCTACCAGACGGCCGTCCAGAATATCTACCCCAACCTCGACTATCTGATGACGGGCCTCCCTGAAAAGGAAGCGCTGGGCCTCAACGTACTCGAAGCCCAAGCGCTCGGCACTCCCGTTGTTGCGCCGAATGCTCCCCCATTCACGGAGACGATAGTTCACGAAAGCGGGGGCTTCCTGTATGCGGACCCAAGGCTCGACGGCGGAGAGGATTTTGCGAAGCTGCTCTCGTCGCTGGTCGCGGGACGGCAACGCCCTGACCCACGGAAGGCCATCGATCATTTAGCCCAGTTCTCGTTCGACGCTATGGTCACACGCACCCAGGCCGC
>Ga0214919_10000610_pt1 | contig 60482 bp, 49 predicted proteins | sample LL1503_MetaG_FD_177994 | JGI IMG/M metagenome (GOLD analysis project Ga0214919, IMG submission 177994) | Freshwater microbial communities from Lake Lanier, Atlanta, Georgia, United States - LL-1503 | ecosystem: Environmental > Aquatic > Freshwater > Lake | place: USA: Georgia | collected... | reverse complement strand
TTCTTCTTTGAACGTGAAGGTGAAGATGACGTTCTTCAGGGCGATTGCGCCGGTGCTCACGAGGTGCGCGAGCCAGAGCTGGGTGGCCACGCCGGCTTTGCAGTCGTTGACGCCTTGGGCGACGATTTGCGTGGCGTCCTCATAGGCGGGATGCGGCGTAAACGGCGCGGTCCAAAGGGCGGGTTCGTTTGGGACGGTGTCGAGGTGGGCGCTCAGGTAAAGGAGCGGGCGAGTGGCGTCGATCGCGGGCGGCACGCAGGTGAGATTTCCCGCGACATCGATGGTGCAAGTGTAAGCAGGTAGGAGTTGCTGCATCCGCGTGCGGACCTCACCCATCAGCGCTGAGACGGCGGCGGGCTCGGTGAAGGGTGACGGGGTGTTCACGAGCCAACGTAGCGCAGCGAGGTAAGACTCGAAGTCGGCGGGGCTTAAGAGAGGCAACATAGTGAAGGGACCGGTTGAAACGCAGGTGATACGTTGGGAAGAACCGTGAAGCGAGGCGGAGGCGCGTCAACTGCTCGCGTGGCGGCGCGAGGTTTCGGGTCAGGCGTGGCGCGGAGTTCGGTCTGGATTTTATGAGGTGGAGCGAACGTAATGGTTGAAACTCCATACCCCATCATGATCGTCCAAGGTATCCTTAATCCTCAGCTGCTCGCGCTGCTCGCGCGGGTGCGTCACACCAACACGCTCGTGATCGCGGACCGCGGGTTTCCCTTTTGGCCTGGGCTGGAGACGGTGGATATTTCGTTGATCGATGATGTGCCCACGGTGTTGCAGGTGTTGCTCGCGGTAAGGGCCAATTACACGGTGACACAGGCGTTTATGGCCAAAGAGTTTGCGCTCGAGAACACGGCAGCGACGCGGGCGGCTTTTGCGGCGGCGCTAAAAGGAGTGAAGGTGGCGACCGAGTCTCATGTTTCACTCAAGCGGCGCGTGCCAGGGGCAATCGGCGTGATCCGCACCGGTGATACGACGCAGTACGCTAATATGGTGTTGGTGTCGGGTTGAGGCAGTTGGCCTCAAGCGTCTTTTAAATTGATCACGGACACGCGTCCGGCCTTTGATCACGGCTTCAATCTTTATTTAATATCATATGAGTACCTCCCCAGATTATCTTAATTCTTTGTTTTCGTTGCGCGGCAAAGTCGCGGTCGTCATCGGCGGCACGGGCGAGTTGTGCGGCGCGATGGGTGAAGGCCTCGCGGCCGCTGGCGCTGAAGTGGTGCTCGTAGGCCGCAATGAAGAAAAGTCCAAGCCCCGCCTGGATCGTATCCATGCTGCGGGTGGGAAAGGCTACTTTGTATCGGCTGAAGCCAGCGAGAAGGCGGCGCTCGAACAGTTGTTAGCCACGGTGTTAGCCCGCTCGGGTCAGGTTGATATTGTGGTCAATGGTGCGGGCGTGAACTCGGCGACGCCATTTCTTGATATCGCCGAAGACGAGTTTGATCGGATTGTGCGCATCAATATGAAGGGTGTGTTCTTAGGCTGTCAGATTTTCGGTAAGTACTTAGTCGAGCGCGGCCAAGGTGGATCGATTATCAATCTCGGCTCTATGTCGGGTGTGGTTCCGCTTTCTCGCGTGTTTACCTATTCGGCGACGAAGGCCGCGGTGCATAACCTTTCTAAGAATCTAGCTCGAGAGTGGGCGACCCAGAAAGTGCGCGTTAACACCTTGGTGCCCGGCTTCTTCCCCGCGGAACAGAATCGAAAAATCCTCTCCCCAGAGCGAGTGACCTCGATTATGGGTCACACTCCGATGAAACGCTTTGGCGAAGCCAAGGAGTTGGTCGGTGCGACGCTATTGCTCGCTGGTGATGCCGCGGGTGGCTTTATTACCGGATCTGAGATCATTGTAGACGGAGGTTATCACGCGATGACGATCTAAGTTTGTGATAATACTATTATACTAATAAGCTATATAATCCTTGCAGTTGAATAATAATAGACACATTATAGGACTGATGATCACCGAACAAATTAAAGAACTTGAGGCGACCAAAGCTAAGCTCGCCTCTTTGGAACAGTCGATTGAGCTAGAAATGGAAGCCGAATTGGCGGGCTTGCCCGTCAAGTATGGTTTCGAATCGATGCAGGCGTTAATCAAGCGCTTGAAGTCGATGGGCGGCGTCCGCGCTAAGAAGACCCGCGCTCCGAAAGCGAAATCGAAAGCCGCTCGCCCAGCCGCCGGTCAAAAGCGCGCCCGCGCGACGATTACCGAAGAGATGAAATTGCAGGTCAAGGCGTTGACGGAAGCTGGCAAGACCGGTCCGGAGATCGCTGCGGCCGTTGGTATCTCGATGCCGAGTGTTCAGAACATCAAGAAAGCCTTTGGTTTGGTGAAAGCTCGCGCCTAAACCTCAGTCGCTTTTATAATTTGCAAACCCCGTCATCTGACGGGGTTTTTTGTTGGCCTAATACAAGAGTGCTCTGGGTTCGTCGAAGCTTTGCGGAATAATATCATAGGCTGCGCCCACTTGATTTAATAACGAGCTAAGCTAGGATCGAGTTGTTGGGCCCAAGCATCGATGCCGCCCGCAACATTACTGACACGGCTGAAACCTTGTGAACGCAGGTACTCGGTGACGCGCAGACTGCGACCGCCGTGGTGGCAATGGATGAGTAGGTGTTTGTCGCGCGGCAGTACGCTCAACTGCCCGGGTATCTGGCGCATGGGAATTGCTTGCGCGCCGAGGATGCAGCAGATGGCGCACTCATGGGGCTCTCTAACATCAATGAGTAACGTCTCGGCGGGATCGGCGGCGAGGAGGCGTTGGGTTTCTTCAACAGAGAGTTCTAGCGGGACGGCGGCTTCGGACATGGGAGTGGGCGTGGATGCGGGCGGACAGGTGAAGGTGTAATTTGCAGAATCGAGTGCTTTGATCGCGGGTGAGGGTGCGCAGGAGCGGCACGTAGGTGAACGCGAAAATTTGAAGTCGGAGAACTTTTGGTTCAGCGCGTCGTAGATGAGTAAGCGTCCGCGCAAGGTCTCGCCGATACCGGTGATCAACTTGATCGTTTCCAGCGCTTGCAGGCTGCCGATAACGCCGCACAACGCGCCGATGACGCCGGCCTCACCGCAATTTGGCACGGTACCCGCGGTCGGTGGCTCGGGGAACAGGCAACGATAACACGGCGCTCCGTACTTCGGATCGAACACGGTGACCTGCCCCTCGAATTTATAAATACTGCCGTATACGAGCGTCCGGCCCGCCAGGGTGGCGGCATCGTTGTTGAGGTAGCGCGTGGGAAACGTGTCGGTGCCGTCGACGATGATATCGTACGCGGCGAAGATGTTGAGGGCGTTGGCGGCGGTGATCCCCTCGTCGTGCTCGACGACGCGAATAAAGGGATTGGTTTGGCGGAGGCGCGCGGCGGCGGAGGCGACCTTGGGTCGGCCGATGGAGGCGTCGTCGTGTAGGAGTTGGCGCTGGAGATTGTGGGCTTCGACGCGGTCGAAGTCGGCGATGCCGAGCGTCCCTACGCCGGCGGCGGCGAGGTAAAGCGCGGCGGGGCTACCGAGCCCGCCCGCGCCGATGATAAGCACGCGCGCGGCGGCGAGTTTTTGTTGGCCGGCGAGCCCGATCTCGGAAAGCAAGAGGTGCCGACTGTAGCGCGTGAGTTCGGCGGGGGAAAGGGAAGGCGAGGCGGCTGCCATAAGGCAAAGAGAGTCGGGCGCGGGCAGGTCGCAATTGAAATTGCACCGCGGGTGTGGGCCGGGCGAACTTGCGGCATGCGTTTTATCGGAATCGACTATGGCACACGCCGCTTGGGTCTCGCTTATGGCGATGAGCTAGGCGTGGCGACGCCGTTACCGGCGCAAGTCGAACTGGAGCCGGAGCGGCGCTGGGCAGGATTGATGGCGATGGTGAAGGCGCGACGCGCGACGGATCTAGTACTCGGTTACCCACTCAACATGGATGGCACGACGGGATTTAAGGCGAAGGAGGTTGATGCGTTTGCGGCGCGTTTGCGCGCAGAGCTGGGTCTTCCGGTGCATCTGGTGGACGAAACACTCACGAGCCACGAGGCGGAATCGACTATCGCCAAGGGCCGGCGTCGCGAAATCCGGGCGAGCGGGATTGTGGATTCACGGGCGGCGACGTTGATCTTGCAGGATTATCTCGATCAAAAATTTCCGCAGAATGCACCTGATGAAAGCCGCTGAACCGCCGGTGCTCCCGCGTTGGAAATGCGTCTGCGCCTACGACGGGGCGCCGTTTAGTGGCTGGCAAAGTCAGCCGGGCGGTAACGGCATCCAAGATATTATAGAGGCGCGTTTGGCGCAGATTTTCGGCGGACTGGTGCGCACGCATGCGAGCGGGCGCACGGATGCCGGAGTGCACGCGCGGGCGCAGGTGTTTCACTTTGACGCGGCGTGGCGGCACGCCCCGGAGCGATTGTTGGCGGCTTTGCGGGCGGAATTGCCCCCGGCGATCCAGATCGCCTCGGTGCGCGCGGTATCAGCGACCTTTCATGCGCGGTTCTCCGCGACGGGAAAAATCTACAAGTATCACGTGCACCTCGGCGACGCGGACCCATTTACGCGGCCGTATGCGTGGGCAGTGTTTCGGCCGTTGGATTTGAAGGCGATGGAGGAGGCGGCCGCGGTATTACGCGGCATGCATGATTTCAAGGCGTTCTCGGCGTTTAACGGCGTGGAGCGCGAAGACACCGTGCGAGATTTGCGCCGGCTGGGGATTGCACGTCGAGGTGCGCACGTGAGCATCACAGCGGAGGCTAACGGTTTTCTCTATAAAATGGTGCGGAGCCTGGTGGGCGCGCTCGTGGCGGTGGGAGAGGGTAAACTTACGCCGGCCCAAGTGAGGGAGATTTTGGAGTCGCGGATTCGAACAAATATCGTGCAGACGGCGCCTCCGCAGGGGTTGTTTTTGGAAAAGGTCTTTTATCGGTGATAGCTGGCTGCGAATGCTGCCTGTCCTACCTCAAAAATGCCTTTGCACTGGTTGCGGGAGCCCGCCTTACTCACGATCTGAAATATGTGCTCGCCGACGATGTTTTTACTACCGGTTCCACGCTCTATAGTTGTGCACACGTCCTGCGCCATGCGTGGGCGCTGAATCTGGACATCGTGATATTTGCCCACGGTTAACTTTCTCCTTCGCCATGCATTTTGATAAACCGACCTACAAGGTCCGCAAAACCGCCAAGAAAGAGATCCCCAAGGGTCTTTACACCAAGGATCCGCTGACTGGCGAAATTCTCTTCAATAAGGAGATCGAGGACAATCAGATGGTTGTGCCGCGTAGTGGGCACCATTTCCCTATCGGCGCGCGGGCACGCATTGATTCACTTTTCGATGAAGGCACTTTCGTGGAGTCCGATGCGGACGTGAAATCCGGCGATCCGTTGAAGTTCGTCGATTCCCAGCCTTATCCGGAGCGGATCAAGCGCTACGAGAAAGACAGCGGCCTGCCCGAAGCGGTGATCTGCGGCACGGGCAAGATTTACGGGATTAAGGTGTCTGTCGCGGTGATGGATTTTCGTTTCTGCGGCGGCGCCATGGGCGCAGCGGCGGGCGAGAAGATCACCCGCGCCATCGAGACCGCACTTTCTAAGAAGACGCCATGCATCATTTTCAGCGCCTCGGGCGGCGCGCGCATGCAGGAAGGCATTTTCTCGCTCATGCAGATGGCCAAGACCAGTGCGGCGTTGGGTCGCTTGGCCGAGGCGAAGTTGCCTTTTATATCGGTACTTACGCATCCGACGATGGGCGGAGTCACGGCCAGTTTCGCCACGCTTGGTGATGTGATCATTGCGGAGCCGGCGGCTTTGATCGGCTTTGCGGGTGCTCGCGTCATTAAGGATACGACCAAGCAATCGCTTCCCGCAGGTTTCCAGACTGCAGAGTTTTTACTCAAACATGGCTTGATCGACCAGATTGTGCCCCGCCTCGAAATGCGCGAGCGACTCCGTGATATCCTCGCGGCTTTGCACACAAAAAAGGTGCCCGCCTCGCTCGCGGCTAAGAACTAAAACCACGACCGCCGGCTAGCTGCGGTGGTCTGTTTTTTGTCCGTCCATGTCTGTCGAACCCTCCCTGACCGACTATGCGGCGGTGCAGGACTATCTTTTTAGCCTCAAGGCCCAGGGGCTAAAGTTCGGTATCGATCGCATGCGTCTGCTCGCGGCTGCGATTGGGCAGCCAGAGCGCGCGGTGCCGTGTGTGCATGTGGCGGGGACTAACGGTAAGGGCTCCGTCTCCGCGATGTTGGATGCGATTTTCCAAGAAGCGGGATTGCGGCGCGGTCTATACACCTCGCCTCATCTCGTGCGCCTTGGTGAACGCGTCCAAGTGAACCGCCAGATTTTGACCGAGTCGGAAATCATGGCGTACACGCGGGAATTGCGTCCGATCGCCGCGCAACTCGCGGCCGCGGGCGGCGTGGATGATCATCCGAGTTTTTTTGAGTTTATGACAGCGATGGCTTTCCTGCAATTTGCGCGGAAAAGTTGCGAGGTGAACGTGATCGAGGTCGGTATGGGTGGTCGCTTGGATGCGACCAACATTGTTACTCCGGTCGTAAGCGTGATCACGTCTATTGGGCTAGATCACTGCGAAATGCTGGGCCACACTGTCGAGCTGATCGCCGCGGAGAAAGCCGGGATTATCAAACCCGGGGTGCCGGTTGTGATGGGACGCGTACCGCTGGCAGCGGAGCGCGTGATTCGCGCGCGTGCGGCGGAATGTGGCTCACGTCTTGTCAGCGTGAGTGAGGTGTTTGGCGCGGAACTCGCGGGGTATCCGCCGACCAATCTGGAGGGTGATTATCAACGTTGGAACGCGGCCACGGCTACGCTCGTCGTGCGCGAGTTAGTTGGACGTTGGTCGATCAACGAAGCGCAGATCGCGAGGGGCTTGCTGCACGTGGATTGGCCGGGGCGTTGGCAACGCATCCGCCTCGGTGGGCGACTCGTCGTACTTGATGCTTCGCACAATCCTGAGGGCGCGCAGATACTGGAAACGAGTCTGGCGCGTCTGGTGCAAGAGACTGGACGGGCGCCGATTGTGGTTACGGGCGTTTTGGGCGCGGTTCGGGCGCGGCCGTTATTGGAGACGATCAGTCACTATGCGGCGGAAATTCATTGTGTCGTACCGCAGCAAGCGCGTGCGTGTGGCTTTGCGGAAATGGAAACACTGGTGCCGGCGGAGTTCACGGCGCGCGGTGGACGCATTGTGCGTTCGAGCGTGGATACGATTTTCCCGGGCGAGGACCGTTGCAACGTAGGCGGCCCGGACGACGTCGTGGTCGTGACTGGCTCGATTTATCTGCTCGGTGAAATCATGGCGCGGCTGGCGCCCCAACGTGGCCCCGGCGAGGGGCGGTTGCAGGATTTTTGATCCGCGAGGAACTTCGCGCGGATCAAACGAGTTTCACAAGGTCGGCCGTAGCGGGTAGGTCTTTGATGATCTGCGAGGGTTCTGGCCCGACGCCGAGGTAGCGAAGATTAGGGAGTTTCTCGGTGCTGGGCCAAGGTTCGCCGGCGTAGGCGACCTCGAGCGTAGCCTTCATCATCGCGGCGACGTAGCGCTGGGCGTTGCGCGGGAGTGCGGCGAAATGACGGATTTTCGAAATATCTTCGGTCCAACCGGGATGCGCGGTGTAGACAGGCTTGAGCGTTTTGCGCACGGCTTCGTTGCGGGGGACGTGGCGATAGATTTTCCCCGCGGCGTCTTGGTAAGAGGTGCAGATGAGCAAATCGCCCGACCACGCGCCGGAGTGCGTGAGCGCATCGGACTTGTTGATCATGACGTCTTGAAAACCGCCGTAGCGGAGGGCGTCGCCTTTTTCCACGGCGTCGAACCAGCCGACCATGCGTTGGCGGCCGGTGCTGGTGCCGAATTCGATTTGCTTCAGCTTAATGGCGAGCGGGTGCGCGTCGTCCATTTGCGTGATAAAGGTGTGGGTGCCAACTTTGGTGTCGTAGGCTTTGGCGACGCCGAAGGTGTGGATGCGTTGCACGGGTATGCCGGCGCTTTCGAAGAATTCGGGCGTGTAGGTGTGCGAGGCGGTGACGTTGGGCGAGAAGCCGTGGCGTTTATCTAGCCAGTAAGCTTGGCCAAACTCGCCAATAATGGTACGTCCGGCGTGAAGCTCGCGCAGAATCAACTCGCGGACTTCGCCGATGTTGGGCGCGAGGGCGACGCCGGCGTCCCAGGTGACTTGCGTGAGGGTATCCAGATTGAGCGTGAAAGGCGCCGCGCCGCGGAAGCGCGTGAAATCGAATTCTTCCTTAGTGAATACCCCGAGTTCGATGGCTTCGGCATTCGCGCGGAGTTCGGCGGTGGTGAGTTTGTCGAAGAAACCGGCGAAGGTTTCGGGGCTGACGCGGCAGACGTGTTGGATGATACGGAGGGCGCGGTCGGCGCGTTGGGCGAGTTTGCGGGCGAAGAAGTTGGGGCCAGCGAGGAAATCGGAGTACGTCATCTGCCACTGGCCAATTTCGTCGGTGTAAGCGGGCGTGATGCCGCGCCCAGTCGAGCCGCGGGGCTCTTCGGCGAGGACTTTTTCGCGGTAATCTTCCCAAGCGAGATCGAGGAGGCGATGCGTGAGGTCGGTGACCATCGTGCGCTCATCGATCATTAGGCGGGAGAGGATGGCGTGGCCTTTGAGTTCGAGGGGCTTTGTTTCCCACCAGATTTTGCGTGGATCAGCGACGACGCCGGCGCCAATACAAAGATGCGCCGCGTCACGGACGACGACGCCGGCGGGTAGGAGGTTCAGTTTGACGCCGCCGGCGGTGTGGCCCGAGTTGGCGCCGCCGTTGACCTTCAGGACGACGGATACGGCGTGCGGCGTGCCGCGAAGTTCGTCGGCGACTTCGGGAATGAGACGGCCTTTGCCCTCGTCGCCGAGCGAGATACCGACATCGGCGATGAGTTGGCTGGAAAAAGGAAGAAGTGACATGGGTTGCGGTGCAACCGAGTCAGGCCCGTAGAGCGGAACGTCCCCTGTTGCCGAAAAGGAAAAGCGGGGCGGGAGGGGGGACGGCAAACAGAAAAATGGCCTACCCGGGTCAGGTCCAATCGATGTGCATTACGACGTCGGGACAAAGACGGCGCAGACGGGCGAAGGCACGGTGAGGCGTTGTCCGGTAGTAATAAGTCGGCCGGTTTGGGGATCGACGCGGAAGACGGTAACCGTGTTGGAGTCTTGGTTTTCGGAGAGGAGCCAAGTGCCGCTCGGGTCGAGGGCGAAGTGGCGTGGGGTCTGGCCGAGGGTGGGGACGCTTTCGAGGTAGGTGAGCTGGCCGGATTTTTCGTCGATGCGATAAGCGACCAGCGTGTTTGCGCCGCGATTGGAACCGTAAAGGAAGTGGCCGTTGGGGTGGACTTGGATTTCGGCGGTGCTGGTGCCTTTGGGGACAGATTCGCCGGGAGGAAGCGTGGAAATCGTTTGGAGGTGGTTGAGCGAACCGGCTGCATCGTAGTGAAACGCGTCCACGGTGCAGAAGAGCTCGTTGATGACGTAAGTGAAGGGTTGCTTCGGATGAAAGACGAGGTGGCGCGGGCCGGAGCCGGCTTTGAGCGAGGTGCCTGCGATCATGGTGTTCTGCGTGAGTTTGGCGCTGGGTGCGTCGAGGAGGTAACAAAAGACCGCGTCGAGTCCGAGGTCGGGGACGAAAACAAAGCGGTTGTTAGGCGAGGGATAAACTCCGTGCGGGTGCGGGCCTTCTTGGCGATCGGGATTTACGCTTTTGCCTTGGTGCTGGATGAGTGAGGCCAGCGCGCCGAGTCGGCCGTCGGGGAGCAGGGTCATGGCGGAGACGCTGCCGCCGCCGTAATTAGCCAAGAGAAGAGATTGGCCCGTGGCGTCGATGGCGAGGTGGCAGGCGCCGGAGCTACCGGTGGAGATTTCGTTGAGGAAAGTGAGGGCGCCGCTGGTGGGGTTGAGAGCGTAGGCTTTGAGGCCTTGGCCGGGCGTGCGTTTTACATCGGCGCTCTCGTCGAGGGCGTAGAGAAATCGGCCGTTGGGATGGAGCGCGAGAAAAGCGGGGTCTTGAGCGGGCGCAACGAGTTCGGCGGGGGAAAGTTGACCGGTGGCGACATCGAGACGCGAGCAGTAGATGCCTTTGCTAGCTCCCGCGGTGTAGGTGCCAAAGTAAACGAAGGAATCGGTAGGTGTCACGGCGTGGAGCGAGGAGAGCATGACGCAACTAAAGAAAATTACGCGGAGCAGGTTCATGGGAATGGCGGTTTACCAACTGAGCTCGAGGACGCGTCCTGGAGTCATCGGACGGCCGGTTTGGGTGCCGATGGGGCGGGTGTATTCGAGAATGTAGAGTTTGGGACCGACTTGCAGTAGATCGATGGGGCGAGCGAGTGGGGCGATGAACGTCTCGGTGCGGGCCTCGTAGATGCCGGCGGCATTTTTTTGAAGGTCGACGGTGAGAAGGTCGAAACCGACGTCGGGTTGACCGAGAAAATTACCGAAACGACCGAGGATAAATTTCCCGCGATAGGCGGCCGGCCAATCGGGGCCGCAAAAAACCATGGCCGCAGGTGACGAGTGGTTACTAAAGGATGCGAGCGGGCGATCAGCGGTGCCGCCACCCGCTGGGCCATAGTTGCGCAGAGCCGGCGTGAAGGTGAGGTCCGCTGGGGCTGTGGGGGTGTAGGGATAAGGTTTGGCGGCGGCGGGGGCGTCGCCGAATTGGTAAGGAAAGCCGTAGTGTTTGCCGCGCTCCACGAAATCGAGTTCCTCGGGGACGTTCGCGTCGGGACCGTTGCTGGCAGAAAACAATTCGCCGCGATCATTCCAGGCGAACGACCACGCGTTGCGGATGCCGCGGGCGAAGACCTCAATCGTGGGAGCTTCGCTGCGTGGATCGACGCGCCAGAGCGCGGCGGTGATTTCGGTTTCGCCGCCTTTCCAATAAATCGAGGAACGGCCCGCCCCACCGCCGTCGGTCTCTCCGCCATCGGTGCGCGCGCCACTGCTCACATACATAAAACCATCTGGCCCTTGGGCGATGTGGCCGACGCCGTGATTGTAGTAGTTATTGCCCCAAGGATAGCTCGTGCGCAGCCAAGGCTTGAGTGCCGTGGGTTGACCGGAGGCATCAAGTGGAGCCGAGCGGAAGATGATGACGCGATTGAGGTGATGCGGCTTTTGGGGGAACTGCTGATTGGTGACTACGTAAAGCCGACGCGCGGAGTCGATCGTCAGTCCGAGCACGGCAAAAGAACCGGCGGTGACTTCAGCGTAATCTTTGGCGGCGAGCACGCGCTCAACTTTGCCGGTGCCGGTATCCAACCGATAAAGATCGCCGCCTTCGTTGAGGACAAGGAGCCAGTTGACGCCAGGAATCGTGGCCAGGCGAACGCCGTTGGCTGGAAGTCGGGCCACCTCGCGCAGCCGAAAGCCGGCGGGTACCGCGGGCAACGGGGCAAACGGGTCTGGTTTTTGTTTGGCGCCGGCGTTGAGTTCGGCGCGGACCTGCGCGACCTCGGAGGGCGTCACGGCCTCGCCGGCGTTGCCCCACGCGTTGCGCACATAAGTGAGAATCGCCGCGGCTTGATCATCGTTGAGCGGCTGAAACAGGTTCATGACGCTGTTGTACTCGACGCCGTTGACCTTGATCGGACCGCTGAGCCCTTGAAGTACGATCCGGATGCTGCGGGTTTTGTCGGCCATCAGATAATCCGAGCGCGCGAGCGGCGGGAAGACCGGGGCGATACCCTGGCCACTGGCCTCGTGACAGACCGCGCAATGCACCTGAAACAACGTCGCGCCCCAATCGCTGCGGGTTGTGTCTGCCGCGGTGGCGTTGGTAAGACTGAGTCCGCGGAGCAGCGCGGACGAGAAGACGAGGACAAGCGCGAGGGGTCGCATCCAACGTGGATAAAAGAGCCGCGAAACGGGGCAAACTCTAACCGTAGCCTATTCAAACAATGGGCTTCGCATGAGGCGGAAAGTTTTTCCTAATTACCGGCTGGGCCCTTTGCGGTCCGTTTTAATCCACACCATGTCGCGCCTCAATTTCCAGTTGCAGAAAGAATCCGTCGGCTCGAAAGCGCGCGCGGGCACGTTTACTACGCTGCACGGCGAAGTGCAGACGCCGATCTTCATGCCCGTGGGCACGCAGGCGACCGTGAAAGGACAGACCGTCGAGTCGCTCAAGGCGACCGGCGCGCGCGTCTTGTTGGCGAACACGTACCATCTTTTGCTCCGGCCCGGTCCGGAGGTGTTTAAGAAATTTGGCGGAATTCACCGTTTTATGAATTGGGACGGTCCGGTGCTGACGGACTCCGGCGGGTTTCAGATTTTTTCACTCCCTGGTGAGCGCCATATGAATGAGGAAGGTGCGCGCTTCAAAAGCTACGTCGACGGCACGCATTATATGCTTTCACCCGAGTCGAGCGTCGCGATGCAACGGGCGATCGGTAGCGACATCAACATGGTCCTCGACCAATGCATTCCCTCGACGGCGCCTTACGATCAGGCTGAAGCGGCGATGCACCTCACGCACCGTTGGGCGGAGCGCTCGTTGCGCGCCCGCGGCGACGGCCCGCAAGCGATGTTTGGGATCGTGCAAGGCGCCTGTCACCACGACCTGCGCAAAAAGAGCGCGGCTTATCTTACGAAATTACCCTTCGACGGACTCGCCATTGGCGGACTGGCGGTCGGCGAGACGCATGCGGAGCGCTATGAATTCACCGGTTTCGTGACCGATTTTCTCCCGAAAAATCTGCCGCGCTACCTGATGGGCGTCGGCACGCCGATTGATATCTTAGAAGCGGTACAACGGGGCGTGGACATGTTTGACTGTATCATCCCCTCGCAGCTTGCGCAGCGCGGTACGGTGTTTTCTTCGCATGGCAAACTCCGGATGTCTAGGGCTTGCTACAAATTCGACGAAGCTGCGCTCGATGCGAAGTGCGACTGCCACACGTGCAAAAATTTCTCGCGCGCTTATCTTCATCATCTGGTGAAATCCGACGAGATGCTCGGTTGGCATCTGTTGGCGACGCATAACATGGCGTTTTATCACCGCCTGATGCGGGAGATGCGCACCAGCATTCTTGCGGGAGATTTCGCGGCCTACTACGAATGCCAGCGCCCGGAGCTTGCGCGTTCCGACGATGATAATCCCAGTGTGCCGCAAAAACGGCAGAAGCCCGCCACGCTACCCAAGCTCGGCGATTACGACATTGTGAAATCACCCGAAGGTTTCGCCAGCATTCGCCAACTTAGTTCAGGCGAAGTGATGCACTCGGTGAATCGCCCCAGCGACGAGGCAGAGCGAGTTTACGTGCAACAATCCGATCTTGGCCGCCGCCTCGTGCAGCATGCAGATCAACCCGCGCCGAGCGAGCAACTCGTGATCTGGGACGTGGGTCTTGGCGCGGCGTCCAACGCGATGGCAGCGCTTCATTGTTTCGAAAAAGTACTCGAAAAAAATGGGGTCGATGCGCTGCGGCCCGTGCGGATGGTGAGTTTCGAATGTGATTTGGATCCGTTGCGGTTGGCGGCAAAGCACGCGACGTTTTTTCCGCATCTTAGACACGGTGCGCCTCACGCGTTGCTGGAACACGGGCGCTGGTCGCACGCCTCGGGCAAATGGGCGTGGGAGCTACATCATGGGGATTTTCTCGAAAAATTTTCCGCAACGCCTGCGCCGGATGTGATTTTTTACGATCCGTTTTCCACCAAAACGGATTCGGCGCTCTGGGTGCCGGCGGTGTTTGAGCGCATGTTTGCCCATTGCGGCGCGAAGGCGGCGGAGTTGTTCACCTACTCTTCGGCAACGGCGGTGCGCGTGGCCTTGCTCGCCGGAGGTTTTTTTGTCGGCGAAGGCGTGAGCACTGGGCCGCGTGCGGCCACGACCGTGGCGATGACGCGGCTCGATGGGCTGCACCACCGAAAAGATGCGCCGAAGCTGCTCGGCGCTGATTGGCTCGCGCGCTGGCGCCGGAGTGACGCGAAGTTTCCGGCGAGTTTGCCGATGGAAGCGCGGGCTAAATTTGAACGCCGCATCGAGCAGCATCCGCAATTCACGCGGCCGGCGTGAACCCACGGCGCGCACCGAAGAGTGATTTTAATTTTTCCGTGTCGAGACTTCGATCACGTCGTGCGGGGCGGCCTCTTTTTGGCCGGCGGGGCTGACTCGAATGTAGCGGGCCTTGGCGCGCAGCGCCGGCAGCGTTGCGGCGCCGAGGTAGCCCATGCCGCTTTGTACGCCGCCGATGAGATTGTCGATCGTGTCGTCGAGGGAACCGCTGACTTCCTTGAGGGCTTCGATGCCCTCGGCAGTGACCTTGCGGGCGGTGTCGTTTTTGTCGTGGCCGTAGCGGGCGGCGCTGCCGGCTTTCATCGCGGAGAGGCTGCCCATGCCGCGGTATTGTTTATAAACTTTGCCGCTGATCTCCATGATCTCTCCGGGTGCTTCGCGGCAGCCGGCCAAGATGCCGCCGCAAATGACGGCGTCGGCGAGAGTCAGGGCTTTGACGATGTCGCCGGATTTGGTGATGCCGCCGTCGGCGAGGAGTTTGACGCCTTTATTCTTGGCAGCGGTGCTAGCGACGTAGAGCGCGGTGAGTTGGGGGATGCCGACGCCGGCGACGATGCGGGTGGTGCAAATTGAGCCGGGGCCTTGGCCGATCTTGATGGCGTTGGCGCCGCAATCGGCAAGGAACGCGGTGCCAGCGGCGCTAGTGACGTTGCCGGCGATGATGGTGAGATCGGGGAAGGCGGCGCGGACGAGTTTCACCATGTCGCCAACTCCTGCGGTGTGACCGTGGGCGGTGGAGACGGCGACGGCGTCGATGGATTCGTCGACGAGATTGCCGATGTGTGAGAGGATTTTTTCACGATCGAGCGAGCCGTCGGGCAGACGGATCGGCGAGAGGGCGGCGCCGACGACGAGACGAAAATGCGCGTCGCGGGCGGGCTTGCGGCGGGCTTTGGCCTCGGTGGTGATGCGCTCGACGTCGGAGGCGGTGATGAGGCCGCGCAGACGATCATCGGGATCGACGACGAGCATTTTGTTAATACCGACGTTGCGGGTGAAGAAACGGTCGGCGGCGGAGATGGGATCTTGAGCGGCCGCGGCGGCGGTCTCGGTGATGAGGGCGGCGCGCGGGGTCATTACTTCAGAGACGCGTTTGGATTTGTAGCGTTCCTTTACGACGTTGCCGGAAAGGAGCCCGGCGAGACGGCCAGCGGCGTCGACGACGGGGAACGTGGAAAACGAGAAACGCTTGGCCTCGATCATGGCCAAGATGTCGCCGATGAGTAGATCCGGTCCGACGGAAATGGGGTCTTGGATGAGACCGTGGATGTGTCGTTTTACGCGAGCGACTTCCTTCACCTGCTCCTTGGCCGGCATGTTGTAGTGAATGAGACCGAGTCCGCCGTTGAGCGCCATGGCGATGGCCATGCGGGACTCGGTGACGGTGTCCATGTCCGAGGAGATGATCGGAATGTGCAGCCGGAGAGATTCGGAGAGCGAGGTGGCGGTGTCGGCCGACTTGGGAAGAATCTCCGAATGGAGCGTGGCGAGCGAGACATCGTCGAATGTGAGGGCCGTGGGCAGGTTGGCGCGGAAGAAAGCGTCAGCCGGTAGATAAAATTCAGCATCGGCCGCGGCGGCGTCGAGCGAGGAGGGCGTGGCAACCTGGGTCATGATTGCCATGAACGGAGTAGGGCGGGAGGCGAAGAGCGCAAACAGAAATTCGGATATCTGCTAAAATGCTACTGAACGGCGGCAGGCGGAGCGTTACCGGGGAAGGACGGGGTCCTCGAAAGGAGTTGGTGCGGAGCGTTGCGTTGGTGGGCGCGGTGGGTTTGTTGGGCGGAGAATTTATGCGACTTAGGTTTCAGTTTCGGCGGTATCGGTTGGCGTTTCGCACGGCGGTGCGAACGGCGCATGGCGTGTGGACCGAGCGCGAAGGCCTAATCGTGCGACTCACGGATGAGGCGGGCCGAGTCGGTCTCGGTGAGGCGGCGTGTTTGCCCTGGTTTGGGACGGAGACCGTGGCAGCGGCGGAGGCTGCAGCGGAAATACTCGGCGAGTGGATCGACTCGGAGCGCTTGGTGGATGTGCCGATGAACCTCGTGTGCCTGCGCAACGCGTTGGCCGCGGCGCAAGCGGCGTGGACGGGACCCATTGAAGGACGAAACGAGGCTCGCGGCGTCGCGGCACTGTTGCCGGCGGGACGCGGGGTACTCGAAGCCATTAGGCCTAAGGCGGAGGCGGGATTTCGCGTTTTTAAGTGGAAGGTCGGCGTCGGCGATCTCGCGGATGAACTCGGGCTTTTCGATGACGTGTGCGCCGCGCTGCCGAGTGGCGCTCAGCTGCGGCTTGATGCAAACGGGGCTTGGGACCGGCGCAAGGCGGAGCGTTGGTTGGAGCGTTGCGCCGAGCGGCCCGTAGAATTTGTCGAACAACCCGTAGGGGCCGACGCGCGCGGGGCGGACGATCTGTTGCGGGGTTTGGCGGAAGATTGGCCGACGCCGATTGCGCTGGATGAATCGTTGGCGAGTGGCGCGGACATTGAGCGCTGGATCGGCGAAGGCTGGCGCGGCGTCTGGGTCTTGAAGACGAGTCTTTTGAGTGATGTCGTAGGCGCGTTGGCGCAGCTAGAGAAAGCGCAGGCGCAGGTCGTGTTTTCCTCCGCGCTGGAGACGTCGGTGGGCGCGAAGGCGGCGCTTCAGTGGGCGATGGCTTGGCCGGGCGAGCCGCGCGCCTTGGGTTTTGGCGTGTGGCCGTTATTTCAAGATACACGGTGCGACGGGCCATATGTGGCGCCGTTTATCCGGCCGGCGGATGTGGCGCGGATCGATACGGAGGCCGTATGGAACGCGATTCACTAAAAGCACTCCTGCGGGCAAGCGGTGGCGCGATTGAGCACGGCGAGCTTTTTTATCTCGGTGATCCCAGTCTAGCGCCGCCGAGCGAAGGCACGGCGGGAAATTTATGGTCCGCGGCCGATGATGTCCCCGCGGCTGAGGGGCGCGGTTGGCTGCGCATGGCAACGGGCGGGACGAGTGGTGAACGCCGTTGGGCGCGACACGATGAACGCACGCTGACGGCGGCGGTGCGGGGATTTTGCGCTCACTTTGGGTTCACTCGCGTGAACGCCGTGGATGTGTTGCCGGCCTATCACGTGAGCGGGTTGATGGCGCGGGTGCGTTGCGCGGAAACGGGTGGTCGGCACGTGGCGTGGTCGTGGAAACGACTTGAGGCGGGAGAACGACCGGAGCTCGATCCTGCGCTGGGTGACTGGGTGCTTTCGCTCGTGCCGACACAAGTGCAGCGTTTGCTGGTTTCGCCGGAAGCGGTGGCGTGGTTGCGTGATTTCAAGGTGATTTTTATCGGCGGAGGGCCAGTGTGGCCGGAGTTGGCCGACTCGGCAGCCCGGGCGGGGTTGCGACTTTCGTTGAGTTACGGGATGACCGAGACGGCGGCGATGGTGGCGGCGTTGCGACCGGAGGATTTTTTGGCGGGCGCGCGCAGTTGTGGCGGGGTGTTGCCTCATGCGAGGATCACGCTGGATGAGAACGGGCGCATCGGCATCGCAGGTGAATCAGTTTTTCTTGGCTACGGTTTGAGCGAACGAGCGGAGGAAATTTTTTGGACCGAAGACCTCGGGCGCTGGGATGAGCGTGGGCATTTGGCGATTTTAGGGCGGCGCGATGCGGTGATTATCACGGGCGGAAAAAAAGTGCAGCCGCAAGAAGTTGAGGCGGCGCTCCGGGCGAGCGGAGAATTTTCCGATGTCGCGGTGATCGGTGTGCCCGACGCGGAGTGGGGCGAAATCGTCGTGGCGTGTTATCCGGCGGGAGGGCGGGCACCGGATCTGGTGCGGGCCGTGGCGGGTGTGCGCGGGGCGATGAAGCCGAAACGCTTTCTCGCGGTGGTGGATTGGCCGCGCGCGGCGCAGGGAAAAATCAATCGCGCGCTGCTGAAAGCCTGGGCGTTAAAATAAGGGGTGCGCTCAGGCGGCGCCTCGGCGGATCAGGCCGACGACGACGCCTTGGGATTCGAGGCCGCGGGTGGGGATAATGTCGGCGTAGCGGGCGTTGGCAGCCCGCAGGATGAGACGGCCGCCAACGTGCACGAGGCGCTTGAGGGTGGTTTCGGTTTCGTCGACCAAGGCGGCGATGATGTCACCGGGGCGGGGTTCGCGGCGTTCGAGGGCGACGAGGTCGCCGTCGAGGATGTGGGCGTCGATCATGGAATCGCCGCGGACGCGTAGAAACCAAAAGTGATCGGGGCGGGCGCGGCGGACACCGAAGAGGGAAGGATCCACGGTAATGGTTTCGTCGGGTGTTTGCTCTTGCATGGCGGGCAAGCCGGCGGGGATGGAGCCGTAGATGGAGGCTTCGAAGAGGTGGGTTTGGACTCCGGCGGCTCTGAGGCCCCATTTACCGTCAGCGAGTTTCTCGAGCTGGCTTTTTTTGGCGAGGGCGCGCAGATGACCCATAACGGTGGCTTGGCTGGAGTCTAGCTGGCGACCGATCTGGCGCGTGGAAGGAGGGACGCCGTGCGTTCGCTGGTGGGTTTTTACGAAGTCGAGAATCTGGTCTTGGCGTTCGGTGAGCATGGGTACGTTCGATTGAGTGCCACTCATTTGAGTGGTATTGAATCGAAGATCAAGCCTGGCTTTGTTCTAGGGTGCGGTGCGCGGAGTGGTTGGGCGCACGCGGAGGAAGCGCGCGATCAAGCGCCTTGAATCCACGCAGCGAGGGCGGGTGGAAACGGGTGGCGTTCGCGCGAGGCGGAGGCGATGCAAACGTGTTCGGTCCGGAGGCGGGCGGCAAGTTTCTCGGGTGGGCCAAGGCGGAACAGTTCGTAGCGCAGCTCGAAGGAGTGAGCCGTGAGCAGAGTGGGGTTGACGGTAACCCGGAGTTTGTCGCCGCAGACAAGGGGACGGAGGTATTCGGCTTCGCTTTTGGCGATGGGGACGACCGTGCCAGTGTCAGCGAAGAACGTGCGAAGGTTGATGCCGTTGGCGTCGAGCGCTTCTTCGTAGGCCTCGTGGGCGATGGCGAGGTAGTTGGCGAAAAAGACCACGCCGGCGGCGTCGGTGTCAGGAAAGTGGATCGTGCGGGCGTAGCTAAATGGCATGGGTCGATTTTCGGTTTGGGATTTGGGAATTTCGATTTAATTATGCGGCATGAATAAAAACGAGATCGCCGACGTGTTGCTGGAGATCGCGGTGCTGTTGGAGCTAAAGGGCGAGAATCCTTTTAAAATTCGCGCGTATCAAAGCGGCGCTCGGGCCCTCGAGGCGATCGAGGAGGCGGAGTTGGTGCGGTTGATTCAGGAAGACAAACTCGGTACCGTGAAAGGATTTGGTGAGGCACTCGTGCAGAAAGTGACGGAGTTGCACACGACGGGACGTTTGGATTTTTTCGATAAGTTGAAGACCTCGGTGGAGCCGGGTTTGGTGGAGATGTTGGAAATACCCGGGCTCGGGCCGAAGAAGATCAAGGCGCTCCATGATAAACTCGGTGTCGCCTCGATCGCAGCGTTGAGCGAGGCCTGCGGTAAAGGTCTCGTGGCCGAGCTCGATGGGTTCGGCGAAAAAACACAGGAAAAAATCTTGGCCGGAATCAAAAACCGAGAGGCTTATGGTCGGCGTCATTTGTGGTGGGACGCACGGGCGCAGGCAGAACCGATCGTGGCGGGATTGCGGGCCTTACCGGCGGTGAAACGGGCGGAGGCGGCGGGAAGTTTGCGCCGTGGGCTCGAGACGGTGGGCGACCTAGATTTCATCGTGGCGGCGCAGGACGTCGCTCCCGTGGTCGAGTGGTTTACGACGATGTCCGGGGTGAAAGAGGTGACGGCAAAAGGGGAAACGAAGGCGAGTGTGCGCTTCGAGAGCGGCTTGCAGGCGGATTTGCGAATCGTTCCGGAGGATCAGTTTGTTTTCGCGCTGCATCATTTCACGGGTTCGAAGGACCACAACGTGCAGCTGCGCCAACGGGCTCTAGCTCGCGGGCTGAGTCTGAGCGAGTGGGGCTTGGTGCCGGCGGAAGGTGCGGGGACCGCGAAAGCTAAGGCCGAAGATTTAAGTCTACGCACGCGGGCGCAGACAGAGTCGGATTTATTTGCGGCGCTCGGGCTGGCGTTTATACCGCCGGAATTGCGCGAAGGCCTCGGGGAGATCGAGGCGGCTGAAATTCATGCTAACACTAAGTCCAAGGCTAAGACTGAGACGGCTAATAATTCTGTCGGGTTACCGCGATTAGTGGAAGCGAGCGATCTGCGCGGAGCCTTTCACAATCACACGACGGCTTCCGATGGGCGCAGTACACTTATAGAGATGACGGAGGCCGCGGAGGCGCTCGGCTGGGAATATCTCGGCATCGCGGATCATTCGAAGGCGAGTGTCCAGGCGCGGGGTTTGACGGAGGAGCGATTGGTGAAACAAATCGAAGAGATCGGTGCGCTGAATCGTTCACGGCGTTTTAAGACCCATGTGTTCTCGGGCACAGAGTGTGATATTTTGCCGGATGGTAGCCTCGACTTTGACGCGGAGATGTTAGCTCAACTCGACTACGTGGTAGTCTCGGTGCATAACGCCTTCACCCAGGACAAAGCGACGATGACGGCACGCATCATTCGTGCACTGGAAGCGCCTTACGTCACGATGCTGGGTCATTTGACGGGGCGGTTGTTGTTGCGGCGTGAAGGCTACGCGATTGACGCAGAGAAGATCATCGATGCCGCGATCGCCCAGGGTGTAGCTATCGAGCTAAATGCGAGCCCGTGGCGCCTCGATATGGATTGGCGGTTCTGGCGAAAAGCAGCCGAGCGGGGATTGCGCTGCGTGATCAATCCAGACGCCCACGATACGGAAGGCCTCACTCATGTGCGCGCAGGAATCAACGTCGCGCGCAAAGGCTGGCTCACGCAGCATGAGGTTTGGAACACGCGCACCTTGGCCGAAATCAGTACATGGTTGAAGCTTCATCCGAGTCGAGCGCAGCGCGGCGCGACTTGAGGTTTTTCGCTTAAAATTCTTTGGCTCAATTGGTGTGTGATCGGAGGTGATCAGAGGCTTGGATTTTCGACTGACTGTCCCAGTGAATCCGCGGCAACGTTTTTTCTCTGTAACCTCGTAAAACAATTCTACGAATTTTAGGACAAACTAGGTTGACACGTAACTTTTCGTCGGGACAAGTTCGCCACAAGTGCTTCTTAGACCCTCGCAAGATTTATTCCTTGAGCTGTTGTTTCGATTCTCTCGAAACCCTCGTTTTCTGGGCATGATTCCTGCAAACCCACACTCTCACTTTTCAGACTAAACTAAACTTAATCGTTCCCACTTAAGAAAAACCCAACCTCACGGCGGATGATAAGCACTGTCGATTAAGACGGCATCAGACGCCCAAAACAAAACATCTCAAATTTTTTATCCTATGATCACCCAAAGTCTCACCCTCGCGTTTCTTCTTGGCGACATGACTCCGATGGAGCTCTTCAAGCATGGCGGTCCTATCATGTGGCCGATCTTGCTCGTATCGTTCTTGGGCATCACCGTCGTGGTGGAACGCATGCTATTCATCATTCGTGAAAATGGCCGTCGCGAACCCGAGGTTGTCGAAAAGATGCTCGAGTGCGTTGAAAAAGGTGACATCAGCGCCGCCCTTGCACTCGGCAAGAAGAGCACGGACTCCGTAGCTCGCATCTTGGTTTACAGCCTCAATAATAAAGAATACTCGCTCGCGAACGCGTTCATCCGCGCTTCTAGCCAAGAGCTGACCCGTTTCTCTCAGGGTATGGCCACCCTAGATACCGTGATTACGGCGGCTCCTCTCCTCGGTCTTTTGGGTACTGTTACCGGCATGATGAAAACCTTCGGTAGCATGCAAGGTGATATCGGCGCAGCCGCTGGCCAGATCACCGGTGGTGTGGCTGAAGCGCTTATCGCTACCGCCTGCGGTCTTTTCATCGCCATTCTCGGTCTGATGCCATTCAACTATATCAATGCCCGCACCGAGCAGGCGAAGCAGGAGATTTCTGATGCGTCCCACGCTTTGGAAATCTACCTCAAGAAGTCCGAATCGGTTTCCGGTCGCTAAGCGATATCCGGAAAGATACTTCCCTCTTACTATCGTCTCCAACTAGCACATATATGGCCGGATCAAGCTCAGGCGGGGGTGGCGGACAGAAAAAAGCGCGCATCGAGATCATTCCATTGATCGATGTCGTCTTCTTCCTTCTGGCCACCTTTGTGTTGTTCACTCTTTCGTTGAACAAATCACAAGGTCTTAGCGTTTCCCTGCCTCAATCGGAGACGGGTGAGGCGCGTGATCCCAGTGGAACTGCTACCATCAGCGTGACGCAAGAGGGCACCATTGCATGGGATAAGGATCCTGTCACTTTGGATGAATTCCTTACCAGGCTCAAAGCCTTCCGTGCTGTGTACCTTGAGGAATCTAGAATTCTGATCAACGGTGATGAAAATGCACCCTTCAATCAGGCGATCTACGTTTTTGACGAGGTGCGTAAGGCTGGGATTCAGAAAGTCTTGATTGAAACGCGCGTAAAGCCTGCGGGTTCCTAATTCGCCCGGTTTAAATTTAACCCAATTCTATTTATGGCAGGTGGAGGCTCACATCAACCCGACGACGGCAAAAAGAAAGCACGTATTGAGATCATTCCTTTGATCGACGTCGTGTTCTTCCTGCTGGCGACTTTCGTTCTGTTTACGCTCTCTCTAAACAAGATTCAATCACTGCCCTTGAATCTGCCGGTAGCTGCGCCTCCTGGGCCTACCAAACCCGATGACGATAGCGTGACCTTGCAGGTATCTGATCAAGGTACGTGCTATTGGAACAAAGAACTCATCACGGTTGCTGAAATTCGCCCACGTCTAGTCCAATATAAAACCCAAGTCACTAATCCGCGAGTACTGATCGCCGGGGATGACAAGGCACGATTCGGCACCGCCGTTTTAGCTTTAGATGAAGTAAGAAAAGCAGGTATCGCCCAGGTTTCCGTCGAGACAGTCGTTCGAGGTACCGGAAAGTAAACCCACAACCGCCTACTTTATCATGCGCCGCGATTTAATTATTGGTCTGCTTGTCTCCTTTGTCATTCACGGGGGCATTGCGTGGCTCGGTGAGATCAAGCCTGCCGTCACCAAGCAAAAGCCGAAGGAAGAAGCTCCTACCATTCAGTTAATGGAGATGCCCAAGATCGAGCCCGACGAGCCGGAAAAAGTTGATACCGATGAAGCTCCGCCGAAGCCTGTAGATTTTGCGCCTCCAATGCAGACGGATGTTCCGCAGATTGTTACAGACACGTCTTTTGTTCAAAAACTGCAACCCCCGCCACCCGATGGTTTAACGATCAACAAGGGTGCGATTACGATTCCCCAAGGTCAAGTGGGTGGCTTGGGTAAAGGTATTGAAGTTTTCGATATCTCTAAACTCGATCAAGCGCCAGTCGCAAAATTTCAAGCCCGTCCACAATACCCATTTGAAATGCGCCGTGCGGGTATCGCAGGTGAAGTCTTGGTCGATTTCATCGTAGATTCCAACGGTGATGTGCGCAACGCTTACGCCGCCCGTTCCTCCCAGCGCGAGTTTGAATCCGCTGCAGTACAGGCCGTTAGCAAGTGGAAGTTCCGCCCCGGTAAAAAGGGTGGTAGAAATGTAAACACACACATGCAAGTCCCGATTGTGTTTACCCTTAACGAGGATTCCTAAACCCAGCGTTTAAGCGGTAACTACGCACCTTTATCATATGTTTTCTTCCTTTCGAGTTCTCTTAGCTACCGCGTTCTTCGGTATTGCTTTGGTCAGTGTCCAATCGTTTGCCGCCGAAGAGCAGGGCCCTCCTGGACTCAACGAAAAGGTCAGTGAGGCACTTCAGCAAAAAATGAAGCCTCAGTTGGATTCCAAGAACTGGGATGCTGCATTGGCCGTGATCGATGGCATGTTGGCAACGGTCGATGCTAATAGCTACGATACCGCTTTCCTTTCTGACATCAAAGCCAAGATTTACCTTCAAAAAAATGACTATGCTAAGGCCATTGCTCCGATGGAGACTACGCTACGTCTGGCCGATAAGCATCCGAACTATTTCGATAAAAAAGCGGTCCTAGATACGATTTATTTTTTGGCCCAAATTTATTACCAAGAGGGTACTTCAAGCAAGGTAAGCAGCGTTCAGCAGCAGTATTTCAACAAGTCCTCCGCTTACATCAAACGTTGGCTGCAAATCTCCCCCAAGAAGAACCAGGAAGCCTCTTTGTTCTACGCTTCAATTCTTTACAACCAAGCGGTTGTTAATCCGGACAAAGTGGATCTGTCCCTAGTGCGCGCCTCACGCAAGGAAGTTGAAGAAGGCCTCCTTTCTGCGCTCAAGCCCAAAGAAGGTTTCTACATGCTGCTTTTGGCTTCAATGCAGCAAGAAGCTGATGTAGCTGGATCCGCTGAAGTTCTCGAGCAGATGGTTAAAATGAAGCCAGAGAATAAAACCTATTGGCTCCAGTTGATGGCAACCTACCTTAACATGGGTAGCGGCACGGAAAAAGATGAAACCAAAAACCGTGAGAATATTGCACGTGCCATCAATACAATTGAGCGTGCTCAAGCACTGGGCCACCTCAAGACGCCCAAGGATAACTACAATTTGGTCACGATGTACTACAATGCCGGACAATTCGGCAAAGCGACGGATCTGTTGTACGGCGGCCTAAAGTCGGGTGAAATCGAATCCGACATTAAAAATTGGCAGCTTCTAGCGTATTCTTACCAACAAGTCGGTCAAGATACCAAGGCTATCGCGGTTTTGCAGGAAGCCTCCAAGCAGTTCAAGACCGGCCAACTTGATTTCCAGATTGGTCAAATTTACTCCTCCATGGATAACAAAACCCAGGAGGCTTATAATGCGTACGGTGCGGCGATTAAAAAAGGTGGTTTGGATAAACCGCACTCCGCGTATATGTTTCTAGCTTACACTGCATTCGAATTGGAGAAATTTGATGATGCTTTGGACTCCATATTGAAAGCTGAGAAAACCCTGGAAGGGGCCAAAGATGGACAATTACTGCGTCTTAAATCCGCCATCCAAGAAGCTCTTAAAGAGCGAGAAGCTGCTAAGGCAGCTCTCGAAGTCAAAAAAATCTAATTATCCCACTAATTTAACATGAAGAAAGCATACATTTACTTCGCCGCACCGTTTGTCGGGCTGATTATTTTCGGCGCCGTCTATTGGAATTTTAGCGACAAGTACGAACAGGTTGAAGCCGACAAGCTGGCCAAGATTAAAAAAGCCAAGCAAGAAAAACTCATGGAAGACTCGCGTTTACGCGAAAAAGCCGTGAACGATGCGCTCGCCTCTCAGGACAAACGCAAGAAAGAAAAAGAGATCAAGGACGCGAAAGATCGCAAGGATGCCGAAGATCGTGAGAATGCGGTTCTAGCTCGTAATAAAGCCGCGCGTGACTCTGAAAAACTTCAAAAACAGTCGGATAAGCTGACCAAAGAGCTAGCTACCGCTAAAGAAGAAATCGCGAAGATTCAGGAAGATAAAAAACGGCAAGCCGATGAAGCCGCTTTCTTGAAATCATTCGTGGTAAAAGTTGAGTCAAATGCCAAGGGCCTCAATGCGGTTCTCGAAAAGATCGCTGCCGCTGACGCCGCTGCAGAAGCGGCCGCCAAGGCTGCCGCTGCCGCTGCAGCAGCTGCTGCAAAGAAATAAAAACCTCTAACTGAATTTTACTCATGAAAAAATGGATGTATTTAATTGCCCCGACTCTGATGTTGGGAGCGTTTATGTTTCTTTACTTAGCTGAATCCAAAGAAGCCGAAATCAAGGAAAAGGCTCGTGCAGCTGAGATCGCCAAGACCAAAGCTCAGGAAGCAGAAAAGAAAAAAATCGCTGAAGAGAAGGCTCGCTTGGATTCCGCGAAACGCGCTGCTGAGCGTGCTGCTGAAGACGCAAAGCGTGAAGCTGACAAACTAGCCAAGCGTGAAGCGGAATCAAAGCGGATCCAGGATGACACTGAGAAGTACTTGGCTGATTCTGCTGCTCAGACGAAAAAAATTTCCGATCTGGAAGCCCAACTCGAATCTGCTCGTAAATCCAAAGATCAGGCCAGTCGTGAATCCTTCGATTTGCTCAAGCAAGTTGAACGAGCCAAGGTTGAGCGTCGTAATGCTGAGGTCGAGATTGCGCGTCTCACTGAAATGTTGGCGCGTCGTGCGAGTGATAGCTCGATGACCCGCATGCCGACTCCTGTGATACCTGCGGCGAAGTAATTTAAGTGCTTACCACGAAAACCGGAGTTAATTCTCCGGTTTTTTTATGCCTAGAGGAAATCATGCAGTCTAGGACGACCAAACATGACAATAATCCTTAAGTGGCTGCCCGACTAGGACTCGAACCTAGACAAAGCGAGTCAGAGTCGCTTGTGCTACCATTACACCATCAGGCAAAAAATTGAAATCTCCTAAGTTTTGAATACTGAAATGAAGCTGGAGCCGGCGATGGGATTCGAACCCGCAACCGCCTGTTTACAAAACAGGTGCTCTACCATTGAGCTACGCCGGCTTTGGATTGTCCAAAACTGATAAGATTATAAAAAAACTTGGTGGCTCCCCGGGGACTTGAACCCCGAACCAATTGATTAAGAGTCAACTGCTCTACCATTGAGCTAGGAAGCCGTGAGGTTTAGGAAAATCGCTTTCACCCTTTTAATGTCAACCCCGATTTGCTGCGCAAAAACTTACATGCCTAGATGGGGTGATGCATGTAATACTTTTACTGATACATGATATTTGGGTTACGCCATGTGGGTTAGGCTGAACATCGGAGGGTTGAACTCGGGCGTTATGATCTCAGTTTTGTTTATTTTGAAATAATGGAGCATGCGTTGGGTTGATTCTCGTCATGATCAAAGAGGGCATCCTCCCTCGAGAAATCATGGCATTGTTAGCGCGGAAAATGGCGGGTGAAACAAACTGCGCAGAAATGAAAAATTTTGCGTGCCATTCATAAAAAAAGATGCCAATAATTTTTCATGGCCAAAAAAACCACCAAGTCCACTGCCTCGAAAAAACCGGTTAAGAAAGCCGTCGCAAAAAAGAAAGTTGCTGCGAAAAAGAAGAAGTAATTCTTTTTGGTTTGCCGCAGGGAAATTGAGTCTAAGCCGTTTACGACTTAACTCATTATATATTTCAGCTGCGTGATTAGGCGGGGCGATTTGCGCCCCGCTTTTTTTGTGCCCATTTGCGGCGTTATACCGAGGTTTTAAATAGTGCACTGTTTTTGGGCTTTGTTTTACCACCCAGTGTCTGTGGTAATTTTCTTTAGGTTTCATCTTTCTTACCCAAATAGGGTAGGGGCTTCATCTTTGCGCTTGGGGGGACCAGCTTTTTGCCCTTTACAGTTGGCGCTGAGTGGTCTGTTTTCTTCGTTTCTCTCCATGCAAAAGACCAAAAAGTCCGTGGCTAAGCGCTTCAAGCTCACCTCTACCGGTAAGCTTATGCGTCGCACGCCTGGCTTCCGTCACCTGTTGGCCTCGAAGAGCACGAAGCAAAAGCGTCGTGCCTCCCGGGACAAACAGGTTGCCGAAGGCCACGCTAAGCCCCTCAAACGCTGTCTCCCGTTCGGTCTCTAAACCGATCAGCTTCAGCAAACTATAACTTCGTTCAACGGGTGAAATCTTAAGCCGACCCGCTGGCGACTAACAAAAGGAAAAATCCAACATGGCTCGTGCAACAAACTCCCCCGCTTCCCGCAAGCGGCATAAGAAAGTCCTGAAATACGCCCGTGGCTATTTCGGCAATAAATCCAAGCTCTTCCGTTATGCGAAAGAAGCTGTCCAACACGCTTGGCAATACGCCTACATCGATCGCAAGAAAAAGAAGGCCAATAATCGCGGCCTCTGGATCGTGCGTTTGAATGCCGCTTGTCGTGCCGCTGGCATGACTTACAGCCGCTTCATTGAGGGTCTCGCCGCCGCGAATATCATGCTCGACCGTAAGGTTTTGAGCGATCTCGCGATCCGTGATGAGATTGCTTTTAACGGCCTTGTGAAACAAGCACAAGACGCGTTGAAGGCCAAGGCTGCCGCTACGAAGAAGGCCTAAAGCGATTCCAACGCGAGCCCGCTCGGCTCGCTCTCTGCAAAATCAATCAGAGGACGGGCTTCTCAAGAAGCTGCGTCCTTTTTTTTTGTCCAAGTCCTACGCTGGTTTTTAACGAAGTTTCCCTTTATCGCAGGTGCTGTGATTTGGGTCTAGTTTCAGATAATTTTATCCATGCAAGATCAACTTTCCGCACTTCTCGCCAAGGCCTCCGCTGAGTTGCCTCTGCTATCTGCTCGGCCAGATTTCGAAGCCGCGAAGGCTCGCTACGTCGGCCCTAACGGTGAGCTCACCGCGCTGATGAAACAGATGGGCACGGTGCCCAAAGAAGCCCGTCCCGCCATGGGCAAACTTATCAACGAAGCGAAGACTCAGCTCCAATCGCAACTCGACGCGGTGCACGCCCGCTTGGAAATCAATGAACTTGCGGCGCAGGTCGGTCCAGCGGTCGACGCCACACTCCCTGCGCCTGATGTCGGCCCAGGGACTTATCACCCCCTGACTTTAGTTCGCGAAGAGATGTGCCGCATCTTGCGCAAAGTCGGATTTACGGTGGCCGACGGTCCTGAGGTAGAGACGGAGTACTATTGCTTCGATGCGCTCAACACCCCCGCTGATCATCCGGCTCGCGATGCCCAAGATACCTTCTATCTACCGGAAGACGTCCGTTTCGCTAACGTCGCTAAGAAAACCCCCGGAGAAAAATATCTACTCCGTACGCACACCTCCTCGGTTCAGATCCGCACGATGCTCAAAGGCGCGCCCCCTATTCGCATTGTGTCGCCGGGCCGCGTTTACCGGCGCGATACCACCGACGCGACGCACTCGGCTAATTTCCATCAACTCGAATGTTTGTACGTCGATAAAAACGTCACGGTGCGCGACCTCAAGGCCCTGTTGGATTATATTTTCGAATCGCTGTTGGGCAAAGATACCAAGACGCGTTTTCGCCCGCATTATTTCGGTTACACCGAACCCAGCTTCGAAGTCGATTTGAGCGCGAAGCATCTGCCGAAGGTTAAGAAGGAATGGATCGAAATCGGTGGCTGCGGCATGGTTGATCCCACCGTTTTTTCAGGGGTCGGTTACGATCCTGAAGTCTGGACGGGGTACGCTTTTGGCATGGGCCTCGAACGGCTCGCGATGTTGCTCTACGGTATCGATGACATCCGCTACTTTTATCAAAACGACCTCCGCTTCCTGAAGCAGTTCGCCTGATTTCCTATCGATGAAAATTTCCCTCAATTGGTTGCGCGACTATGTCGCCCTCGACGCCTCCGCCGAAGAGATTTGTCGTGCTATCACCTTTCTCGGTTTCGAAGTTGAGAACGTCATTCGCACCGGTGCGCCTCAGCTAAATCACGTCCTTGTGGGCGAAGTTCTCACGCGCAACAAGCACCCCAACGCTGACAAGCTCTCCGTTTGCACCGTCTCATTGGGCGAGACGCTTGGCGTCAAAACTATCGTCTGTGGTGCGCAAAATTATACTGTAGGTGATCGCGTGCCCGTCGCTCTGCCAGGAGCCGTTCTCCCTGGTGACTTCGTCATCAAACAATCAAAAATCCGTGGTGAATCATCCGACGGCATGATGTGCTCCGCTAAGGAACTGGGCATCTCCGAAGACGCAGCCGGGTTGATGATTCTCGCAGATCGTCCTGCCCTCGGCACGCCGATCAACTCTGTCTTACCTCCGGGTGACACGGTATTCGACATCGAGATCACGCCAAATCGTCCCGACTGCCTTTCGCACCTTGGTATCGCGCGTGAACTCGCGGCTTGGTTCAAAAAAGATCTGGTTTATCCGCAGGGAAAATTCCGCGGTGCTCTTGCTGCTGGCGCCGCCACGCGTCAGGATTTACTCTCCGCCGTACGCGTCGAGGCGCCCGATGATTGCCCGCTTTACCTCGCTCACGTTGTAACCGGAATAAAGATCGGTCCCAGTCCGGCTTGGCTCCAGCAACGTCTCTCGGCCGTCGGGCTCCGCTCCATCAACAACGTCGTTGATATCGGTAACTTCGTTATGCTGGAAAGCGGCCAACCCTTGCACGCTTTTGATGCGCGCAAACTCGCGGGTGCTCAGATCATCGTGCGTCGCGCTGCTGATGGCGAAAAAATCACCACGCTTGATGGCAAGGAACGCACGCTCAATAGCTCGATGCTAGTGATCGCCGATGGGGCCAAACCGGTCGTCATCGCGGGTATTATGGGTGGAGAGAACTCCGGGGTCACCGCTGAGACCACCGACCTAGTGATTGAGTGCGCGATTTTTAAACGCCAATCCATTCGAGCCACCTCTAAGCGCCTAGGGCTCACCTCTGATTCCGCCTATCGCTACGAGCGCGGCGTTGATGCGCACGCCGCTCAAGCCGCGGCTTGGCGCGCGATTGATCTCATTGTTGAGTTCGCCGGCGGTCAAGTGGTGCACCCGGTTCACCAAGTAGGTGAAGCCACTTCGTGGCACCGTGAGATCACGCTTGCTCCCGCTTTTGTCCGCGAACGTCTCGGTTTTGATATCGCTGATGCTGATATGAAAAAAGCGCTCGAAGCCCTGAAATTGAAAGTCACTGAGCTTAGCGAAGTCACGCACGAGGCTCCTGGCGCGCAAACGACGAAGAGAAACGAATGGCGTGTCACAGTCCCTAGTTGGCGTGACGACTTGGATCGACCGATCGATTTGGTGGAAGAAATTCTGCGCGTCTACGGCACTGAGCGTATTCCGCCGACGCGGGTCACGGTTCCTGGTCTGGTGGGCGATGATGATCCTGTGGTGTTGTTTAATCGACGCGTCACCGATTACCTCGTCGGCCACGATTTTCACGAATGCGTAAATTATACGCTGCGTCCAGGCACCGAAGTGAAGACATGGGCTCCTGAAGGAGCCGTCGCGCAACTCGCGCTCGCAAATCCCTTCGTCGAGGATCAATCGCACCTGCGCCCCACGCTCATCTCGGGTTTGCTGGCTACGTTGAAATTGAATCAATCCCGTGGCGTCTCGGTCTCACGTCTGTGTGAAACAGGCCGTGTGTTTATCGAGAAAAACGGCCAAAATTTAGAGTGCGCTGCGGTCGGATTCATCGTGGCCGAAGACACGGAGCGACGTTGGCGTCAGCGCGAAGCGTTTGATTTTTACGCCGCCAAGCATCACGTCGTCTCGCTCGCTGGTTTGGCTGCCCTCGATCTCGAACGGCAGCCTCTAGTCGAACCCCAAGGCCCCTCTACCGGCTGGCAAGAAGGGCAATCGGCCCTTGCTGGCGACTTGCAGCAGGGTTGGACGGCACGTTTCGGTTTGCTCAGCCTCGCGATGGCGAAGGCTTATGGACTCGAAGGAAAAGTGTACGCGGGATTTTTCGCAATTCTGCCCGAGAAACTCGCCGCCGCTTCGTCAGCGCGCAAACGCTACGCCGATTTCAGCCTCCAACCTGCCGCACTGCGCGACCTCGCGTTGGTGGTTCCCGTCGCGACCGTGGCCAGCGAGGTGCAAAAAGCACTTGCGAAAGCCGCCCGTGCAGCCGTTGGCACCGCCTTCAGCTTGGAGAGCGTTGCGGTGTTCGATGTTTATCAAGGCAAAGGCCTCGCCGAAGGAACTAAGAGCCTCGCCTTTTCACTGGTATTTCGTGCGCCCGATCGGACGCTCACCGACGAAGAAGTGAATGCCGCGTTTACCAAAATCCAGGCTGACGTGGTTCAATCCACGGGTTTCAGCATTCGCAAGTGACCATGTCGCAACCTGCCGAACTAAATATAGACCGGGTCGCCGAACTGTCGCGACTCGCGCTCACGCCCGAGGAAAAGACCCGCTTTTCTGCTCAACTGGGCAGCATCCTTGGACACATTGAGCAGCTGACCAAAGTTGACGTCACCGGAATCGAACCCACCGCCCATGCTTTTCCGCTGAACAATGTCTGGGCTGCGGACGTCGCACAGCCAGCTCTTGCGCTCAGTGCTGCCCTTCGTAACGCACCCGCTCAACGCGACCACATGATCGTGGTTCCTAAAGTTGTGGATTAAATCCGATGTCCGCTCCGCTTCACTTTCAAACTATTGCCGAACTCTCGGCGAGGATTGCGGCTGGCCAAATTTCTGCGCTCGAGCTCACGCAAGCGATGATCGCGCGTACCAAGGCTGTTGAGCCGCGCGTGCATGCGTTTAATTCCTTCGATGAAGCGGATGCGCTCGTGCAAGCCGCTGCCTCCGATGCGCGGCGCAGTGCGGGCCAGTCTGCCGGGGCGCTCGATGGCATTCCGGTTGGGTTGAAAGACGTGATCGCCGTCGCTGGGCAACCGCTCACCGCCTCGAGTAAGATGCTCGCCAATTTCGTTTCACCATACGATGCGACGGTCACCCAAAAGCTTAAGGGTGCTGGCGCCGTCTTGCACGGTCGGCTCAACTGCGACGAGTTCGCGATGGGTTCCTCCACGGAAAACTCGGCCTTTGGCCCGACCTCAAATCCATGGGATCTTACGCGCACACCAGGTGGCTCGTCCGGCGGGAGCGCCGCGGCCCTCTCGGCCGGCGCGGCGGTTGCGACGCTCGGTTCTGATACGGGCGGATCGATTCGGCAGCCCGCGGCACTGTGTGGACTGGTTGGGCTCAAGCCCACCTACGGACTGATTTCGCGTTACGGTTTGATCGCTTATGCCTCTTCGCTCGACCAGATCGGTCCATTTGCCCGTACCGTCGAAGACGCAGCGATCATGTTGGGTGCGATCGCCGGGCATGACCTTAGGGATTCTACGTCATTTAAAACTGAGATTCCTGATTACCGCGCAGAGTTGAAAACGCGTCGCGGCCCTTGGAAACTAGGTATTCCTAAAGAATATTTTGGCGCAGGCTTGGATCCTGAAGTCGGCGCGGCAGTAGAAAAGGCGATCGCCTTCTATAGCTCACAGGGGTGCGAGATTCGCGAAGTTTCACTACCCCACACCCAATACTGTCTCGATACCTACTACATCATCGCGACGGCCGAAGCCTCTTCGAATTTGGCCCGCTACGACGGCATCCGCTACGGTCACCGTACGAGCGCGGCTAAAGATCTGCTCGATGTTTACCAAAAATCGCGCGCGGAGGGTTTTGGCGACGAAGTGAAACGCCGCATTATTCTCGGCACCTACGTGCTCAGTTCCGGTTATTACGACGCTTATTATTTGCGGGCACAAAAGGTACGCACGCTCATCCGTCAGGATTTTCTAAACGCTTACCGCGAGGTGGATGCACTGATTACGCCGACTTCGCCGATTCCAGCTTTTAAACTCGGTGAAAAATCAGCGGATCCATTGGCCATGTATCTTTGTGATATTTATACGATCGGCGTGAATCTGGCCGGACTGCCCGCGCTCAGCCTGCCCTGTGGTTTTACCCAAAATGGTTTACCCATCGGATTGCAGCTCATTGGCCAGCCCTTCCGTGAGGCCGATCTTCTCGCGACAGCCCATGCCTATGAACAGGCCCACGGCTGGAACACTCAATTTCCCTTACTGTGATGAACTACGAAGCCGTCATCGGTCTGGAGGTTCACGTTCAGATCAAAACCCATTCCAAGGTTTTCACCCGCGTCGGTGCGGGGTTCGGGTACGAGCCTAATACGCTTACCGATCCGGTCGTGTTGGCGCTTCCCGGCACTTTGCCGGTGATGAATAAGGCTGCGCTCGACGCGATCATCAAAGCAGGGCTTCTGCTTGGATGCGACATCGCGCCCATCTGTAAATGGGATCGTAAACAATATTTCTATCCCGACTCCCCAAAAAATTATCAGATATCGCAATACGATCAGCCAATTTGTATCGGCGGTTTGGTCGAAATCGAACTGCCCGGAGCGGCCCGCAATGTGATGGGGGAGCACAAGAAAATTCCCCTTACGCGCATTCACCTCGAGGAAGACGTTGGTAAACTGAATCACCACGCCACCGATTCTCTAGTCGACTACAACCGTGCCGGCACACCACTCATGGAGATTGTCTCCGAGCCGGCGATGCACACGGCTGAGGAGGCATTCGCCTACCTGACCTCGATTCGCAACACCATGATTTATGGCGGGATCTCCGACTGTGACATGGAGAAAGGTCAGCTTCGATGCGACGCTAACATCTCCATCCGTCCGATCGGCGAGACGAAACTCGGCACCAAGGTTGAGCTTAAAAATCTCAATTCGATTTCTTATGTGCGCGACGGCATTGCCCATGAAATCAAACGCCAACTCGCGGTCGTCGCCGCCGGCGGGAAACTCATCCAAGAAACCCGTGACTACGACGGCGTGGCCGGCACTTCTCAATCGCTCCGTTCAAAAGAAATGGCGCACGATTATCGTTATTTTCCCGACCCTGACCTTATGCCGGTGCACGTCGACGAGGCCTGGAAAGCCGAGTTACTCCGCACATGCCCTGAGCTGCCGTTCGATAAACAACGTCGGTTGATCGCCGACTATCAAATTCCGTACACGATCACCTCGGTTCTAATTCCGGATCGTGAGCTGAGTGATTTTTTTGAAGCGACCGCCCAACTTGCTGGTACGGGTCGCGCCCAAGCCGTCGGCAATTGGATCGCCAACGATCTCTTGCGTGAACTGGGTGCCGCGAAGCTTCCGCTTTCGGCCTCTAAAATTTCCCCAACAAACCTCGCTACGCTGATTCAATTGATCGACGCGGGAACGTTGCTCAACGCCGCTGCGAAGGAAGTATTTGCGACGATGTTCGCGACGGGCGATGCGCCAGCGGCAATCGTCGCTCGACTCGGTTTGGCCGCGGCGCCGACGGATGCCGGCGAACTTGAATCATGGTGCCGCGACTCCATCGCGGCTAATCCTAAGGCGTTGGCGGAGTTTAAATCCGGCAAAGACAGCGCGATCAATGCCTTCAAAGGCCCCATCATGAAAGCGGCCAAGGGTAAGGCTAATCCTAAGCTGGTGGATGAAACGCTGCGACGCTTGTTGGCGGAGGCATAAAGCCCTCCCCCGCCGTTTAAGGGCGGGGGTTTGGCTTAAACGGTACAGAGTTTGATGGCCGCACGAAGTGAGGTGAGTGGATCGCGCTTCGGGATAAATTCCTGAGCGACGAAACCCGTAAAGCCCGTGGCGGCGATGGCGCGCATGATGGGAGGATAATACAATTCCTGCTGATCGCCTGGTTCAAATTCAGCGCGCCCAGGATTACCGGCGGTGTGGTAATGGCCGATGTAGCGGTGGTTTTCTTGGATCGTGCGGATGACATCGCCCTCCATGATCTGCATGTGGTAAATATCGTAGAGCAGTTTGAAACGTTCTGAGCCCACGCGCTTCACGAGTTCGACGCCCCAGGCTGTGTGATCACACATGTAGTCCTTGTGATTCACCTTTGAATTTAACAACTCCATGATGATGTTGACGCCACGCGTCTCGGCGACGCCGACGATTTGTTTCAGGCCGATCGCACAATTTTCAATGCCCTGCTCGTCGCTGATTTTACCGAGGGTTTTGTCGTTACGATTTCCGGAGAAAACAATGACGCTCGGAATACCCGCATCAGCGCAAGCGTTGATGCGCTCAATCATCGAGGGGACGTATCTTGCGTGATTTTCCAGACGGTTGAAGCCGCTTGAAATCGACATTGTCCCGTTGGCTAGGGCGCAGGTCAGTCCGTATTTTTGAACCGTGGGCCAATCTTTCGGGTCGAGCAGTTCGACGGATTCCAGCCCGATTTCTTTCGCAGCTTTGGCGAAGTCATCGAGAGCGATTTTGCTGTAACACCATTTGCAAACCGAGTGGCGAATCGGCGTCAGCGCACTCGTAGTAGGCGCGAGATTTTTTTCTTCGGCGCCGCGGGTGGGGCGGGTCAGGGTGGCTAGGGCGGCGGCTCCAGCGAAAGAGCGGAGAGCGTCACGGCGGGAGATGGTGGGTAGGGGCATGCCTCAAGGACAGTGCGCAGGGGCAGGCGATGGCAAGTGCGCAACGAGTCGATGACTCTCCGTCTCTTTATCCGCCCTGCAAAAACTGGAAAATCCAGTGCAGGTGTTTTACCTTAACTGCACTGTTTTTAACGGATTCAATGATGCGCAGTGCCTATCGGACCTATAAAAAAGACGACCTCGGTGGCTACTGAAAGCGTCCGAGGTCGCGATACGCCCGGTTAGACCAAGGCTAAAAAAAGCAATGCAGGATGTTTAGATTGTCTGGGGTGTGGTTGGGCTCGCGGCGCGGTTGGCTTCTAGCGCGCTGGTGCGACTCGCGGTGGGTGCGGTACCGAAAAATTCGGCGATGTGGCTGACGTTGGTGAAACCGAGCGCTCGAAGTTTGTCCTCCACAGCCACGAGTGCGGCGTTCAACTCCAGAGCCGTCGCGGAATCGAGTTCATCGACCGAGTTGGTGGCCTTGCTGACGATGTGGTAATGCGGGGCTTCATCGAGACGAAGCGAGTAAAGAGCGGTGCCGTTGTGGAAGTAGGTGCGGCGAACGATACCGATTTCCTCAAAAACCGCCATGCAGCGATAAACGGTGACGAGATCGCAACCGCTCTTACCTAGGGCTTCGTGAATGGTTTCGATGCTCTCCGGTTGGCTCCGGCGAAACATCGTGGCCAAGATTGTAAGACGGGGTTGCGTAATCCGGAGGTGGGCGGCTTTGAGGCGGGCGGTTGCGGTCGCCACGGCGGTTTTGGCGTCAGTTTTGGCTAGGGTAGAGCTAGTTGGCGTTGAGGAGATCATGGGTTTCGCACTTATGCATTGTTATGTATGTGCATTATCACGAGTGTGGAGAACGCGTATTCCAATTTAAAGGTATTTAGGGTCGTTTTTTTTAATAACCCATAGAGCTCATATGATCTTCGAGCAGAAGATTGCACCGGGTGGGTGGGTGTGCGTAGTTTAGAGCCAATCATGCAAGACTTGGAGTTCGAAGAAATCGTCACACTCATATGTAAGGAAGATACGCGCTTTGATAAAAAGGCTTATGGTTTTGTGCGCCAAGGGCTTGATCACACGGTCAAGGAGCTGCGCAAAAAAGAAACGACTCGCGCCGAACGCTCGCGTCATGTCTCCGGTCCCGAGCTTTTGCAGGGAATCCGGGTTTATGCACTCGAGCAGTACGGTCCGCTTACTAAGACGGTGCTGAACGCGTGGGGCGTTAAACGCTGCCGTGATTTCGGCGACATCGTTTTCAGTCTCATCGAGTATAATGTCTTCTCTAAAACGGATAACGATCGGCCGGAAGATTTTTCGGATGTTTACACCTTTGATGAGGCTTTCGTGCGTCCGTTTCAGCCGACAAAACCTCGAGCGGTAAAGGCGCAATGATCTGGGCGGCGCGCGCGCTGTAATCGGGCGCAGAGGGGTTAAGATCAACCCAGCGCCGTCGAATGCAGGAATTTTTATCTCCAAATTTTGATGTCAAAATCCACTTCTTCACTCGCCGCGGACTTAAAGCTTTTGTCGCCGTTTTGGCGTGAATCTGTCGAGCGCACGGTGTTGCCCAATGGCGTCACGCTGATTCTTAAAGCCGATCGCTCGGCTGCGCTGGCCTCGGTGCAGGTCTGGGTGAAAACAGGGAGTATTCACGAAGGCGAGCACCTCGGTGCGGGGCTTTCGCATTATCTTGAACACATGTTGTTCAAAGGTACGAAGCGGCGCGCGGGGCGGGAAATCTCAGCCGAGGTCCAAGCTCACGGTGGCTACATTAATGCTTACACGACGTTTGATCGCACCGTGTATTACATCGATTTGCCGAGCGAACATACGGGCGTGGCGATCGATTTGCTGGCCGATGCGGTGCTGCATTCTACGCTGCCAGCCGACGAGGCGGCGAAGGAGAAGGATGTAATTTTACGAGAAATCGCGATGACTAAGGATGATCCGGACAGCCGCCTTTGGGACGCGCTGTTTTCTACCGCTTTCCGTGAGCATCCTTATCGGCAACCGATCATCGGTCACCAGGACGTTTTCTCTGCGGTTTCGCACGAAGAATTGCTCGCTTATTACCGCGCCCGCTACGTGCCCAACAATCTGGTCGTCGTCATTGTGGGCGATATCGATATGGCGGCGACGCGGGCGGCGGTGGAACAATATTTTGGGACGGTGCCGCGTGTGCGTTTGGCGCCTGTGCTCGTGCCGCAGGAGTCGGGACAGCTCGCGCCGCGCGAGTTGCATCGTAACGAAAACGTTGAGCTCACGCGCGGTGCGCTAGCGTGGCCGATTCCTGGGCTCACGCACGCGGATGCGCCCATGCTCGACTTACTCGCCACCGTGCTCGGCGGTGGCGATAGCTCGGTTTTGTGGCAGGAAATTCGCGAAAAAACCGGACTGGTACACTCGATCGACGCCTCGAGTTGGAATCCTGGGACGAGCGGACTTTTCTGCATCGGCTTCACGGCGGATCCAGCCAAACGTCTTTCCGCCACGCGAGCGATTGCGGCGACGCTGGCGCGGTGCGCGGTGAAAGGTTTTACGCCGGCGCAGTTGCGCAAGGCGATGCGGCAAGTCGTCGTCGGCGAAATCAATACCCGCAAAACGATGAGCGGACAGGCTTCGCGGCTCGGTGCGGCGGAAGTCGTCGTCGGCGATATTGATTACAGTCGCGCGTATTTCGAGCGCTTGCGTGCGGTGAGGCCCGCGGATTTGCAGCGCGTGTTGAAAACCTACCTGCAGGCAGCGCGGCTAACATCGATTTCGCTGAACCCGATCGAGTCGGCGGCGCCGGCGATTGCGGCAGCGCCAGCGCTCGCGGCGCGACCAGATTTTTCGGAAATCACCTTGTCGAACGGGGCGCGTTTATTGCTTCAGCCGGACGCGCATTTGCCGAATCTGCATCTGCGTCTCGCGGTCACAGGCGGGCCTTTGTTTGAAGTAGCGGGGCAACGCGGTGCGACCGCGTTGTTGGCGACTCTGCTCACGAAAGATGCGGGCAAGCGCACGGCCGCGCAGGTTGCTCAATTTATCGAGGAAGTCGGCGGTTCATTTTATCCGCTGGCTGGAAACAATAGTCTCGGGGTCGCGGCGGAAGTGTTGCCGCCCGATTTTGCGCGGGCGCTGGCCGTCATTGCGGATGCGGTGCTCGCGCCTAAGTTCAAGCCCGCGACGTTTAAGCTGGAGCAAGAAGCCCATTTGGCGGGGCTCGCGCAGGACGCGGATGATGTGGTGACCGTGGCGCGCAAGCTCACGCGGCGGAAGTTTTTCGGCGCTCATGCGCTGGCGCTTGATGCGAGCGGCGATGAAGCGGGTGTTAAAGCGCTTACGCCAGCGGCTTTGCGGGCTTTGCATCAGCGATTGTTTGTTGGGCCCAACGTGGTGTTGGCGGTAGCCGGCGATTTTGATTCTAAGCAACTGGTGCCCAAATTGAAGGCGTTTCTGGCAAAGCTGCCGCGAGGCGCGGCGCCGCTGATTCCCGTGGGACCCGCGCGCGGTGGGTTGCCGGCTGAGGTGGGTGACTTTGTGGAGCAGCAACCGCGGGAGCAGGCGGTGGTGTTGCAGGCTTTTCCCGGACCGCGCGTACATGCGCCGGATTATTACGTCGGCGAGGTGGCGGACGAGCTTTTCAGCGGGATGGCGTCGCGCTTATTTGAACGCGTGCGCGAGGAAAAGGGATTGGCGTATTTTGTGCGCTCCGGGCGTATCTTGGGTTTGGATACGGGTATGTTTTACTTTTTTGCGGGCACGCAACCGGGTAAGGAAGGCGAAGTCCTAGCAGAGATCGACGCCGAGATTGCGCGCGTGCAGGCGGGCGGGGTCGAGGCGGTGGAGTTGCAGCGGTGTCAGGCACGGCTGAAGGCGGGGCAGCGGGCCTCGATGCAGACGAATGGTTCGCGTGCGGCGCAGGCCAGTTTGAATGCGTTGCAGGGGCAGCCGATCAACGGGTGGCGCGACTACGATGCGAAGATCGACGCAGTGTCGATCGCGGATCTTACGGCGTTTGCGCGGGCTTACTTTCAGAAAAACCGGCGTACGCAGGTCGTGGTGCGGCCTTGAGCGTCCGGCTTAGGGCGCCTCGTAGACCTCGATCAGCAGAAGACCGGTGGGAGAAGGGGGATTGGTGGCGTTGGCTGGAGTCGCGGCGGCGGCGGTTTGAATGCTGTAGCCGGAGCCGCTAGCGGTAGCGGTAAACGCGCGGACGAGGGCGGCGTCAGCGCTGCCGGCTTTGAGCGTGAAAGCGCCGATGGCGGGGAAAGCGGCGGTGAGCGATGGGCCGCTGCCGCCGGTGCTCCAGTTGTTGTTGGAGTCGAGATTCTGCGCGGTGCTAGAAAGGACGGTGAGGGTGGGGTCAGGCAGGGTGCCGGGCACGCCTAGGTCGGCTAGGCCGGGGCCGATCCCGCGGACGATCAGGGTGCGGGCTTGGTCGCCGGCGATCGTGATGCCTGCGGTGATGAGGTCGCCGGGGTTACTCAAGCGGGCGAGGGTGGCGAGGTTGGTGAGGCGAGTGGAGTTTTTGGAGACGTCGTACACTTCGGCGATGACTTCGCCGGTGGTGCCGTTGATACCGCGGAAGGTGGCGGTGTAGCCACCGGCAGGCAGGCTGAGGAGGACGGCGCAATCGGCGGTACCAGCGGTGAGGGCGAAAGCGCCGACAGAGGCGGCGGCGGCGACGATATTGGCGGAGTTGTTGGGGGCCTTATCCCAGCCCTCGTTGACGGCAAGCAGAGTGTCAGCGTTGCCGGCGGGTCGGATTTCGAGCCGCGGGGCGGCCAAGACGCCGGTGAGGCCAAAACCGGTGAGGCCGGGGCCGACACCTCGGATGAGCAGGGTAGCGGGTTGGGTGCCGGTGAGGTTAAAGCCGAAGGTGAGGGTGTCGCCTGCGGCGGCGAGTTTCAGGCGGGTGGAGAGGTTAGTGAGACGGCCTGCGGCGGGGGCGGGGGTGCCGGCGACGCGGGCGTTGAGCCAGGCGAGGACGCGGGCGTTGGCATCGGCGAGGAAGTTTTGTTCGGCGTAGGCGACCCTGAGTTGGGCGGCGATGTCAGGGAGGCGGGATTTGTAGGTGGTCGGTACGGCGACGGCGAGGGCAGTGTCGGTGGGGATGGCTTTGACGTAGTTGTTGGTGTCGATGAGGCCGGCGTTTTTAACGGCGTTCCAGACACTGGTAGCGTCGGCGGTGGTGAAGCTGGGATTGGTCAGGCTGAGGGCACGGAAGCGGCCGGGGTGGACCGGGGCGGCTACGTTGTTGATCACGGCGGAGGCGAGTCCGCGGCCGGCGATCAGGGCACTGTTATCGCGGGCCGTGGTGGCACCGGTGGTGTTAAGAGTGCTGTCGTTATCCGCTAGGATGAAGAGCTCCGGTATGCGCGAGACGACGGCTTGGGTTTCGATGCCGGCGGCGCAGTAAAGAATGGTGCCGCGGATTAGCCGGGCGGGAGTGGCGTTGGCGAGGAGATCGGCGTAGCGGACGGCGGTGTCGGCGCCGGCGGCGAGTCCGAGTAGAAAAATGGGTCGGTTGGCGGGCAGGAGCCCGTCGGTGGCTAATTTATTAAGGGCGGCAACGTGGTTGAGTGCGTCTGGGTTGGAGTTGAGCGTGGCTTGGCCGTTCCAGATTTGGGTATTGCGATTTACGCTGTTGAGGGCGGCGACGCCGTAGCCGGCGGTGACGAGTTCGCGTAGGAGTAGGGCGGATTCGGGTTGGTTGAACCAATCGGATGCGCTGCCGCCGCTCTCGTGGAGCAGAAACACCAGGCCGATGGCGCCTGTGGGGATATAATAGGAAAGAGTGGTGCTGACGGTGGTTGCGGTGGTGGAGCCTTGGGGGGTGAACGGCTGGGGGTTGAACGTGCTCAGGGTTACGGGCGTCCACGTGGGAGCAGTTTTGTAGGTGGCGGTCAGGGTGACCGGGGTGTTGGGGAGGGTGATTTGGGTGTGGGCGAGAAGGGAGGCAACGGCTCCGTTACCCAAAATTGAGGTGTCGCCGGTCCAGCGATCAAAAACTTGGCCGGCGCTGGGGGAGGCGGCAAAAATATCGACGCGTGTACCGCCGGGGTAAGTGCCGCTGCCGTAGCCGCCGCTGACGGTGAGAAGTACGTTTGGCCCGCTGCCTTGCACGATGACGAAAGTGCGTACGGTAACCGCAAGCTGAAGGGCGGTGAAGGTAACGATGCAGGTGAGTTCTTTCACGCCGGCATCGCCGGGAACGAACGTGATCTGGTTGGTGTTGGCGCCTGCGGTGATGCGCGAAGCCGTGCCGGTGATGGTCCAGCGGAACGTGCGGTCGGCGTTTTCAGCTGCGGGTAGGGTGGCGGTGCCCGTGGCCGTGGTAGCGGAGGCCGCAGTGGCTGGGGTTGTGATGCTGCCGGCTTTGGCGGGGTCTACGACGGTGAGATCGGCGGTGGCGGTGAAAGGTTGACTGCCGGTGACCGTGACGACGCAACTTAGTTTAACCGTGCCGCCGGTGTCGGAGAGGTAATTGACGGTGGCGCGCGTGAGGTCGGTGTCGGTGAAGCGGCCGCCGTTGATGGACCAAAGGTACGTGGCGTTGGTTAAGTTTACCGCGCCCCCGCCCCCGCCCCCGCCCCCGCCCCCGCCGGCGTTGGGGATGATGACAGCAGCGGAAGATTCATTGCCGGCGAGAACTGCCGCCGGAGCTACAATACGTGGGTCGGTCGCGGTGGGTAAATTGCCGCCGCCGCCCGCTCCACCGCCGCCCCCGCCCCCGCCGCCTGTAGCCGGCAGGGTGATGGTGGTGCCGTTGGGCAAGGTCACGGTGCCGTCGGCGTTGATTTTCGCGGTGGCTCCGTTGGGGAGGGTGACGGTGCCGTCGTTATTAATTACGACGCGGCCGATGCCGGGAATATTAACGGCATTGCCGCCCGCTTGGGCTTGGAGCGTGAGACTGAGGGCGGGCAACAACAGGCAGAACCCAAGCAAGCGTACGAAATAGGATAATCGCATAGGTCGTGAGGCGAATCGTTTAGACGTGGGGATCGATAACTGGTTACTTACAACACCTGAATTATTCTTAAAAACTGCGTTTAAGCCAAGCTGCGAGATCGTAATCGTCGAGAAGGTTTTGGCCAAATTGGTAGTCGGGCGCGAGAAGTTGGGCGTAGCTGACCTCGGCGAAGCGGCGGCAATGCAGAAGGATGCGAGCACGTTGGCCGGGGGCGCGTACGAGGCGGCCGAGGGCTTGGTTAACTTTGGCCATCCCGGGAATCTGGTAGACGCGGCGAAACGCCGCTTCGCGTCCGAGATCGGCGTACTCGGCGATACGGGCGCGTTGGATGGCGTTAACCTCAGGGAGCGCGGGGCCGACGACCATGGCGTGGCTCACGCGGCCACCGAGCAGATCGATGCTTTCGGCAAAACTGGAGCCGAGGACCAAAAATAGTGCATCGGTGAGCGCTAGGGATTCCTCGACCCAGGCGGTCTGGGCGGCGAGGTCGGTGAGGCGTGGCTGGAGCGCGACGCGGAGGCCTGGATGCGAGCGGGCGAGTTCGCGCGATAAGGTTTCTGCGTAGGCGTAACTGGGAAAGAAAACGGCGATGCAACGCGCGTCGGCCGCGGCGTGCAGCGCGGCGATGGTGGCGGCGGTGGTGGCGTGATGGCGGGTGCGCTCACGGAAAGATGTATCGACCCTTAGGTCGTACGCGAGGTCGTAGGCCCCGACCCGCCAAGGGGTGTGTGCGGTGAGGGAGACGATCGGGGGAGGTTCGTTCGGCGTGGGAGATAAACCGATCGCATCGGCAAACGCATCGGTAGGGCTCAAGGTGGCGCTGGCGAGAACGATACCTCCGTAGGCGCGGAGCGTTTCGCCAAGGGCGTCGGCGGCATCGAGGCACGTGAAGGAAAGTTCGGCCGGGCGAGGAGACCAGAGGAGTTTACGCAGAAGCGGATTGGCGAGCCACTCGGAGAGAGGCGGCGTGGCCCAGAGCAGTTCGGCAAAATGGGGACCGAGAGCGGCTGAATCGATCGGCTCTTGGGCAAGAGTCGAGGCGAGGGTCGCTAGAGTATCGGCGACATCGGCCTCAAGGGCGGGGTCGAGGACATCGGCGGCGGGGAGCGCTGAAAGAAGTAGCGTCCAACTTTCCCAAGCGCGTAGGAGGCTTTTGGACGCGCGTAAGTGATCGAGTTCGGTGAGCAGCGCGCGGGCGTCGGCGGCGTTGGCGTGATGTGAATACGCATCGGCGACGCGAGTGGGCAGGTTGTGCGCCTCGTCGACCAAGAGCAGTGTGCGCGCGGGATCGAAGCCGGGTTGATTGTAAAACAACGTACGGTTGGAGGGCGCGAAGACGTAGTTGTAATCTCCGATCCAGACGTCGTTGAAAGCGAGGGCGGCGCGGGTGATTTCGTACGGACAGATGCGAGCGGCTTGGCCGGCGGTGCGTAGCGTGGGAAGATCGCGCGCTTGGTTTTCGAGGAGGTAAAAACGAGACAGACCGCTCGCGGACCAACGGGTTTCGAGGTCGGCTAGGTAAGCGCACGAATCGCGGTGGCAGTGAAAGGTGTGATTGACGCAGTGTTCGGATTTATTGCGCACGTGCCAGATTGCGACAGGCGTGGTGGCCGCGGGATTCGTGAGGGCAGCGCTAGAAGTTGTCGTCGCGGTGGGCGCGACCATGGGCGTCATCGCCGCCAGGGTGCGTACGACTTGGAGTTGGCCCGTGGATTTGCTGGTGAGATAAAGTATGCGGTCGAAGTGACCGGTGCGGAGTTGGCCGAGGGCAAACTCAAGGAGAACGCCGGTTTTGCCGAAACCGGTCGGAGCTTCGAAGAGGATGGCGGGGTGGCGCTCGAAGGCGGCGGTGAGTTCGGCGGCGGTGGTTTCTTGGCCAGGGCGCGGCGTGGTGAAGGCAGGACGGTAATCGAGTTGGCGGAGTCGGGCGCGGGCGCGGAGGCGGAGGTCGAGAAATTCGGTGAGCTTCTCGAGTTGAACGCGGAAAAGATTTTCGTCGGCGGGATTAAGCGCCAGAGTTTGCGCGAGGCCGGAACCGGTTTCGACGAAGATGAGTTGGGCGCTCAGGGTGACGCGGGCCGAGTCGAGGGCGCCGAGGCGGGCGAGCGCGACGTAGGTGGCGAGTTGGGCGAAATACGAAGGATAATCGCGGCGTAGTTCCGTTTCATCTGCGGGCAACGGGCGGGTGACGGTCTTGATCTCACGCAGGATGAGGGCCGGAGTTTGACGCAAGAGTTGGTCGATGCGGCCGTTAAAAGTAATCGTCCAGCCGCGGTGAAAAATGCGGCCCTCAATGGTGATCTCGAATTCTGCGCACGCGCCATATTCGGCGGTGGCTTGGGTGCGGAGTTGTTGGTGCCAATAGGTCCCGAGTTGAGCGCGCCAGAGGCCTTGCGGTCCGCCGGTAGTGTCGCGTGGGCCGAGCGTGAAATCGGAAAACTCGCCAACGCTCAAGCGAGCGGTGCGGGCGTCGAGGGAGTATTCCATAATGCAGGAGACGGAAGCGCCGCGGGTTTAATCGAGGAGTATCTCCGTGTGGTTGCGCAGATAATTTTCTAAGTGGCGCGTGAGACGGGTGCAGGCTTCAAGGGGCGTGGTTTGGGTGGCGAGGGGTTGGTTAAGGAGCTCGACGGCGAGCGGGCGGTCGTTAGCCGGGAGAGTGGGAAACCAATGTTGTTTGATGGGGTAACCCTCATCGCGAGCGAAACAGTAGATGCTTTTGAAATAAACAATCTCAGCGCGGGCCTCGGAGCTGAAGGCGGCCAGCGCGGTGCGGAGCAGGGTTGCGACGACGGCGCGACTGTCTTCGTGCACGGGATTGCGCGCGATCAAGCTCGTGAACGTGCTGGCGAGACTGAGCGCGGTATAGCTGCGCCCGATCCCAGCGTGACGGGCAAGGAGACGCACTTCCTTGATGAACCACGTTGAGCCTTGGTTAGAAGATTCGAGCGAGAGCGCGACTTCGTCGAACAGATCGAGTGCGAGGTGGTTAGACGCGTTTTTTTTGGGCAGACGTTGCAACGCGAGCACGTTGCCGTGTTCGCCGGAAAATAGCGTAAACGTCTGAAACGCATCGGCGGGAGGACGCTTCGAGAGAACGAAGGCTTCGGTTTGGAGGAGACGGCCGGACATGGGCATGGGCATGGGCATGGGCCCGCGCGAGGCGGAAGGGCCGCGGCGTTGCGAAAAATTAGCGCGAGAGATCCGCGGCTTTGACCTGCGGCCAAGGCGGTACTACGGCGCCACCTGAGATCACCATTTTCATGCCCTCGCCAACGCTCATCTCAAGCTCGGTCACTTCACGGCGTGGCAGCAGCAGGAGAAATCCGCTGGTGGGATTCGGCGAAGTGGGGACGAAAACGGTCCAAACTTCTTCGGCGGTTTTGGCTTGGGCTTCGCCTTGGGTTTTACTGGTGAGAAAGCCGATCGCCCAGACGCCGGGACGGGGGAATTGCACGAGCACAACTTGGTTGAAAAGGTTGCGGTTTTGCGTGCCGAAGGTGTCGACGATTTGTTTGACGGTATTGTAGACGGCGCTGACGCCCGGAATGCTGAGCATGAAGCGCTCGCCGATGGAGACGAAATATTTGCCGAAGACGTAGCGCGAGACGTAGCCAAGGCCGGTGACGAGGATGATCACCAGAAGGGTGGCGAGTATGTCCCAGAGAATCGTGAGGCTGGGGCGGTCGCGAAAGGTTTCCGGTACGAAGAAAAAGAATAGCGGCCGAAAGGTACCACCGACGAAATTAATGATGTTGGTGAAGGCCCAGACGGTGACGATCAACGGCGCGAGCAGCAGTGCGCCCGAGATGAAGGCATTGCGCAACGTGACGAATCGGGACTGTGTGGCGAGATGGGGTGAGCTGTTCGTTGCATTCATAACGGTAGTAAGTTTTAGCGACGCAGGGCGAAGCCGGGTGAGATTTTATTTTGAGTTAAGATTTTTAAGGCCCGGGCTTCGGCGCGACGCATGATGCGTTTTTTCGCGGGTTGTAGGTCGTCGTAACCAGCGAGGTGCAGCCAGCCGTGCACGACGTAGAGCAGCAGTTCGGTGGCGAAGTCATGGCCGTTTTTTTGGGCGTAGGCTTGGGCGGTGTCCACGGAGATACAGATTTCGCCAGCGACGCCGTGGGCGGGATCGCCTTCGAAGGTGATGACATCGGTCGTGGTCGGATCTGCCAGGAATTCGGCGTGGAGTTGGGCGAGGGCTTGATCGTCCAGGAAGACCAAGGAGAGTTCGCCGGCCGGAATGCCGCCGAGAAATTCCGCGGCGTGCGCGTCGAGGGTGGCGATGACGCGTTTGAGTTGGGCACGTGCAAAGCTTAGACGTGGGTAACGCTTGGAAATCGCCGTTTCGCGGATGATAGGAGCGGACAGCATCGGTCAGGCTTTGGCGGTGGCGGGCCCGGCGGATTCGATTCCTGCGGCGGGATAGGCGACGCGGGCGTGGAGCATGTTGAGCAACGTGAATTGAAAACTGTTTTTGATGCGGGCGATGTCCTCGAAAGTGAGCGGGGCTTCGTCGAGTTGTTTGTCGGCGATGCGATCAAGGACGATTTTATCGATGAGGGCGGTGAGTTGCGCAGCGTCGGCGGCGCGGAGGGAGCGCGACGCTGCTTCGACGCCATCGGCGAGGGCGATGACGGCACTTTCTTTGAATTGTGGGCGCGGGCCGTCGTAGCGGAAAGGAGTCTCCGAGATTGACGCAACTTCCGGCTGAAGGGTGATTTGCGGAGCAAGAGATGGTGTCAGCGGTGAGCGAGAGTGGCTGCGCGCTTGTTCGTAGAAATAGCGGACGAGGGTGGTGCCGTGGTGTTGGCGGATGACGTCGAGTACGGCGCGAGGGAGGCCGTGGCGAATGGCGAGTTCGACGCCGTCGGTGACGTGGCGCTTGATGATTTGGGCTGATTCAATCGGTTCGTGTTCGTCGTGAGGATTGTGGCGGTCGCGTTGGTTTTCGGTGAAGTAAGAGGGGTGCGCGGTCTTGCCAATGTCGTGGAAGAGGGCGCAGACGCGGGCGAGCAGGGGGTTGGCGCCGATCGCGTTGGAGGCGTTTTCGGCGAGTTGAGCTACGACCAGAGAGTGGTGATAGGTGCCGGGCGCTTCGAGCTGCATACGGCGCAGCAAGGGGTGGTTGTAATCGGTGAGTTCGAGCAGTGTGATGTCGGTGGTGCGCTTAAAAAGGGACTCGAGCACTGGAAGCAGACCGACAACAGCGATGCCGGTGAACAGGCCGGTTAACACCCCGGCGGACATCTGACGGGCGAGGGTGTCGAGGGGCGTTTGGTCAGCGAAGGCGATCAATGCCGCGAAGACTGCGACGGTGAGTCCTCCGGCGGCCGCAGAGCGTACGACGCGGCCGCGTCGGCGCGCATCGCGGCAGAAGAATATTGCGACTAGTGAAGCGAGGAAGGTGAGCACGAGCAGATCGAGGCGGTTGCCGTAGATCACGCCGGTGAAAATGGAGATAAGCAGCGCCATGAAGATGGCGGAGCCGGCATCGATGAGGATGGCTACAATGAGCGGGGCGAAGGCGGTGGGGGCGACGTAGGGGAGAGTCGAGGCCCAGGAGCCGTCACGCACAAAAAATTCGGCGCCGCCGAGGGTGTAGACGAGGCGGACGAGGCCGAGGTTGAGGATGACGACGAGGGCGAGGAGGCCGAGGCGGACGTTACTGCGGAGTGTTTCAGTGTCCTCGATGCGGATGTAGATGATGGAGGCGAGGACCATCGCGAGCACCAGGAGCACACGGCCAAAGAGGGCGAGGCCTTCGTTGAGCTCGGTATCGGCATGTTCGACGAGGTAGCGGCGATGAGCGTCAAACATCTCGTATTGGCTGGGGGAAACTCGCTCGCCGGCTTCGATGATCGTCTGGCCGCGCGCGACGCTCACGGTGACTGGTAGCACTGCGCGAACCGCTTCGGTTTCCCGTTGCTGGGTGGCGGCGCGGTCGAAGACGACATTGGCGGTTACGCCGTTACGGAAAAAACGAAAGAGGGCTTGGGCCGAGTTGCGGGGCACGCCGTCGGTCGCGAGGCTCACGCGTAAGATGGTGAGGGCTTCTTCAAGCGAGTGGACGGGGCGCGATGCCGGGGCGCTACCGGGCGTGGTGATTTGAAAAACGGTGACGCCGCCCATCGCGTTGGTGCCGAGTGCGGCGTCATGGACACCCTCGGCGTAAAGTTCGCGCAGGACATTGAGGCCGGTCTCAAAAATCGCAGCGCGGGTTTTGACGTCGCCGGCGGCGAGGAGGGCGGCGAGGTCCTCGGCGGTGGTGGTGTAGGCGCCGCGGGCGTTGAAATCGGTGGAGATTTGGGCGAGTTCGGCGCGGGGGCGGGTCAGCGGCGTAGGGCCGGCGGGATGGGTGAGTTCATACGTTGCGAGCCGCACGAGGAGGTCGCGGGCGGCGGCGTCGAAGGTGCCGAGGGCTTCGAAATCGAGTCGATAAATGGGCGGCACGCGGTCGAGAAATTGCTCACGGGCGGTTCGAGTTTTTTCCTCGCTGACGTAGGTGAAGGGTGCGGCGGCAATGACGCGGACGGTGGCCGTCTGCCCGGATTGAACCGGCAGGCGCAGCGAGGTCATGCCCGCGGAACTGATGAGTACGATGGCCGCGACCGTGACGATGAAAATCAGGGCCGCGACGAGCCGGCTGCGTTCCAGGAATTCCAGTGCGGGCGAATATGCGGAAGACGTCGCAGGCCGGCGGGCGCTAAGGCCGCCGACGAGGAGTTTCCACTGATTTTTGACGGACATTTAGGGAGCGAGCGGGCGTTAACGCGGCGCGACGGGGCTGTCTTCACTGCCGATGGGGTTGCGGTAGGATTCGTAGGCTTCGATGATTTTGAGCACGAGCGGATGGCGGACGACATCGCTGCCGCTGAATGTGTGAAAATCGATGCCGGGGATGTTTTGGAGAATACGGCGAACCTCGAGCAGGCCACTTTGTTTAGAGCGCGGAAGATCGATCTGGGTGATGTCGCCGGTGACGACCATGCGGGATTCTTCGCCGAGGCGAGTGAGAAACATCATCATCTGCTCCGGAGTGGTGTTCTGCGCTTCGTCGAGGACGATGAAGGCGTTGGAGAGCGTGCGACCGCGCATGTAGGCAAGCGGCGCGATTTCGATGACCCCTTTTTCGGTGAGGCGCGTGATCTCGGCCGCGTCGAGCATGTCGTGCAAGGCGTCGTACAACGGGCGCAGGTAGGGGAGAATTTTCTCTTCGAGGTCGCCTGGTAGAAAACCAAGCGCTTCACCGGCTTCGACGGCGGGTCGGGTAAGGATGATCCTTTGTACTTCGTTTTTAAGCAGCGCCGAGACGGCGGCGGCCATCGCGAGGTAGGTTTTACCTGTTCCGGCGGGACCAATGCCGAAGACGACGGGGTTTTTTAGAATGGATTGAAGGTAGAGTTTCTGGCCGAGAGTTTTGGGGACGATTGTCTTGCGGTTAGTGGCGATGACGAGCGGAGCGGCGTAAAGGGCTTTGAGATCGGCGCCTTCGCCGCGGGCGAAGGTTTCCAAGATGCGAATGAAATCCGGCGTACGAATGGCGAGGCCTTGGCCGCGGGCGGCGTGGAGAAAGTTAAAGAAATCGGCAGCCAGGGCCACTGATTCGGCGGCGGGGCGGGGCGCAGGTTTTTCCGGGACCGGCGAGGCGGGTTCGATTTTCAGCCAATCGTCGCGCGTGATCAGGCGTACGTGCAGCGAGACCTCGGCGATGCTGAGGTTTTCATCGGCTCCGGCGTACAGGCTGCTGAGGTGGCGGGCGCTGGGAAAATGCAGGGTTTTGGACGTCACTTCAGAAATAAAATTAAGCTTAAATTGTCGGGACAGCCGCGGCGAAACGCTCCCAGATTGCATCGAGCGATTGCGGCAGGATGCGGGTCTGGCCGAGCACGGGCATGAAATTGTTGTCGCCAGACCACCGTGGCACCAGATGGCCGTGGAGATGGGCAATGCTGCCCCCGGCGGCCGATCCGAGATTGAAACCGACGTTGATGCCGTCGGGCTTGAGAACGGCGTTGAGTAATTTTTGGCCGAAAACGATCTCTTCCATCAAATCGGCGCGCTCTTGCTTGGAGAGTTCTAGAAGGTCGCTGACTTCGCGAAAGGGAACGGCGAGCAAATGGCCCGGATTATAGGGAAAACGGTTGAGGACCAGGTACGAAAGCGTGGAGCGATGCACGATGAGCGCCGCGCGGTCGTCACCCAGCGTGGGCAACTCGGTAAAAGGACGCTTGAGGGCGGCAGGATAACGCGGCGCCTCGATGTATTCCATGCGCCAGTAAGGATGGAGCTGCTGTGGATTCAAAGGATGCTCAGTCCAGGGCAGCTTAAACATGATGTCAAAGCCGCGGACCCTAAGTTTTGGACTTGATATGACGCGCGTCATCTTAAACGGTGAGGGATCGTTTACGATGCGTTATCCGCCTGAGCATAAACTCTTCACCCGTCGACGTATCGTCGCGGCGGCGAGCGCGGCGTTTCGGGAGCGCGGTGTGGAAAACACCGGAGTTGACGAAGTGATGCGCCGGGCGGGGCTCACGCATGGCGGATTTTACGCTCATTTTAACGACAAGGCCCAACTCGTGGCCGAGGCCTGCGCGGATGCGTTTGATGCAGCGGTGGTAAATCTCGACCGGATCGCGGCCCAACCGACCGCGGCCAAGCGTGCGCGGTTGTTGATCGATAGTTATCTGTCCGCGAGGCACCGCGACAACCGCGGGTCGGGTTGCTTGGTCGTCGCTGTGGGCGCGGACATGGCGCGACTCGATGCGGCCGGGCGTTCGGGTTATGCCCGGGGCTTTGCGAGGCACATCGATCGCTTATGCGCGGCCTTACAGTTGGCGCGCGATGCGGAACGCAACCGCGATCGAGTGACTCATCTCATGAGTTCGCTTGTGGGGGCTTTGCTATTTGCGCGCGCGGCGGAGACGCCTGAGCGGAGTGAAGGATTATTGATTTCGGCGCGGCGGATGTTGCGCGCGGAATTTTGCCAACGTTAAAATTTTTTATATGAACACACCTCAAAACAAACGTCGTCGGGTCGTTATCACGGGTTTGGGCGCAGTGACACCGCTCGGTAACTCGGTCGCTGCTACTTGGGAGGCCCTGCAGGCTGGCCGCAGCGGCATTGGTAAAATTACGCGTTTTGACGCGACCGCCTGCACCGCGCAGATCGCCGGCGAAGTGAAGGATTACGATCCCACCAAGCCCATCGCGACGCCGGTACATCCTCGTGGCGCAGCGGGCGAAGCCGTCACCGCCGCGCTCTCGCCGAAGGAAATGAAAAAGCTTGGGCGTTTCACGCACCTCGGATTAGGCGCGGGTCTTGAGGCTTATGTTGATTCCGGTCTCGACGCAGTGCGCGCGACGCTGAAACCCGAGCGCCTAGCGATCAATATGGGCGTCGGCCTCGGCGGCCTACCCGAGATCGAAGCGATGCATGACACGTGGAAAACCGGGGGCTTTCGCAAAATCTCACCGTTCTTCATTTTACAGGTGGCGCCCAATATTCTCTCGGGCCAACTGGCGATTCTGCTCGATGCTCGCGGGCCTAACATGAGTAACACGGCGGCCTGCGCAACGAGCGGTCACTCGCTTGGCGAGTCGTTGCGCGTGATCCAGCGCGGCGAAGCTGATGTGATGGTCGCCGGAGGCTCAGAGGCGGCTATCAGTCCTCTTTCAGTCGGAGCGTTTGCCCAGATGCGCGCGCTCTCGACTCGCAACGATGCGCCGGAAAGAGCTTCACGTCCGTACGATGCGGACCGCGATGGCTTTGTGATCGGCGAAGGCGCCGTCGCGATGGTCCTCGAAGAATACGAACACGCGAAGGCGCGCGGCGCGCGCATTTACGCGGAGCTCAGCGGCTACTCGGCTTCCGGTGATGCGTATCATCTTTCCTCGCTCGCACCCGAAGCTGAAGGCTCGCGCCGCGCAATGGAGCAAGCGCTCCGCGATGCTGGTGTTGCGCCGACTCAGGTGGGCTACGTATCGGCGCACGCCACTTCGACGCCTGGCGGCGACGGAGAAGAAGGCGCGGCGATCGCGGCTGTGTTTGCCGAAAATAAGGCGACGCTTCACGTCAGCGGCGTGAAGTCCATGACCGGTCATCTCCTCGGGGGCGCGGGTGCGTTGGGTGCATTAGCCGCGGTGCTTGCGGTGCATCACGGTGTGATTCCACCCACGATTAATTTGGAAAACGTCGATCCTGTTTGCGCGGCCTTGGGCTTGAATTTCACGCCCAACACCGCAGTCAAAAAACGCGTGGACTATGCGCTCGCCAATAGCTTCGGCTTCGGCGGGACAAATGCTTCGCTCGTGGTGGGCCGCGTGTGAACGCGCGCTTGCGAGAGGCGGCGGAGCGGGCGGGATTAACGCTGCCCGCTGGGGAGTCCCCGGAGGCTTGGGCGGAGTTGGCCGTGGATATTTTTCTGCGTCCGCCCCCGCCCACGCGCATTCCGTTGCGCGAACAAAATTATTTGGCGTCGGCCATGCGCGGGCGCGTCTCGACGCGTTGGGGTGCATTGGCCCAATGGACCTGGGGTGTGAGTGATGCACCGTTGGTGATTCTCGCCCATGGTTGGGCGGGTCGAGCGGCGCAGTTGGGGGCTTTAGCGGAACCATTGGTCGTGGCGGGGTTTCGCGTGGTGGCATTTGATGCTCCGGCGCACGGCGAGTCGCCAGGACGTGAGGCGCATGTGCCGATGTTGGCGGAGTGTATTTTGGAAATCGCCGCGCAACAAGGAGGACTCCGGGCGGTGATCGGACATTCCGCGGGGGCAGCAAGCGCTGCGTTGACGACGTTAATGGGGCTGGAGCCGCGAGGGTTGGTTTTGATCGCGCCTCCGCTGAGTCATCGGCGGCGTGTCGAGCGCGTGGCGGATCGGTTTGAGCTGGCGCCGGAGGTTCGCACTGCGTTCTTCGCGGCGGCTGTGCGGCGGGGCGGATGGAAAGATACGGATGTCGATATGCGGGTCGTGGCGCGGCGCGCGCCGTGTCCGGCGCTCGTGTTACACGATCCCGACGACGATCGCACGGACTACGCGGGCTCTGAGGAATTCACGGCGTTGTGGCGCGGTTCTCGGTTGGTGCCCTGTCCGGGGCGTGGGCATTTTCGGATTTTATCGACGCCGGAAGTCGTGGCGGAGGCAGTCCATTTTGTAGTGGCGTTGTAACGCTTGCTGAGTCCGCGGCGGGGTGCTGATGATCAGCGTATGAAGGATCGCCGAATGATTTGGTTTGTCGGGTTGATGGCGCCGATTTTGGCGTGGTCGTGGTTGTCGCCGCAGGATCGATTGACGTGGTGGCTAGAAGTTGCGCCGGTGATTTTTGGCGTGCCACTGATGCTAGCGACCGCGCAAAGGTTTCCGCTTTCGACAATGTTGCTGCTGCTCGTGTGGCTGCATGGCGTAGTGTTGATTGTTGGCGGACATTACACGTATGCGCTCGTGCCGGGATTTGGGCCGACGGATCCGCTGGGTCGGGCCCTCGGTTGGACGCGCAACAACTACGACAAGCTCGGACATTTTGCGCAGGGCTTTGTCCCGGCTATTTTGACTCGTGAGATTTTGCTGCGGACATCACCGCTGAGTCAGCGCGTCAGCGTGGACGGAAAGCTGCGGGCGAGTCGGTGGCTGGCATTTTTGGTCGTATCGGTGTGTTTAGCGTTTTCTGCATTCTACGAACTCATCGAGTGGATTACCGCGGAGTTGCAGGGAGCGGCGGCGGAGGCGTTTCTCGGGACGCAGGGTGATATTTGGGACACGCAAAAGGACATGGCGATGGCGCTGGTGGGGGCGGTGATTGCATTGGTAACTCTGAGCCGAGTGCATGATCGCGCGGTGGTGCGAGTGACTAGCGGAGCAGTTGGTGAATAAATTTAAGCAGAGGTGCTCGGCGGGAGTTGATCGTCGTTGATGAGCTCGTTGAGCCTCGGCAAAAAACGGCGACGAGAGCTTAGGAAACGCGTTAGGGTTTTAATTTCGCGCTGAGGTACGGCGCGGTGGGGCTACGTTTGTTTTTGAGCAGGCCGGCGAGTTCGCCTTGGTATAAAAGTTCGCCTCCGTCAGGGCCGCCAACGGGACCGAGTTCGATGATGTAATCGGCTTCCGCGAGGAGATCGAGGTGGTGTTCGATGACGACGACACTGTGGCCTTGCTCGACAAGCGAATGCAGTACGCGGATGAGGCGTTCGCAATCGCTAAGATGAAGGCCGATGGTCGGTTCCTCGAGTAGATACAGGTTGCGTGGGCGTTCACCGCGTGAGCGCTCGCGATAGCTGGCGAGCCCTCCGGAAAGCTCGGTGACGAGTTTAAGACGCTGGGCTTCACCCCCAGATAGCGTGGGTGAGGACTGGCCGAGCGTAAGGTAGCCGAGGCCGCAGTCGATCATGAGTTGGCAGACCTGCGAGAGCTGCGAGTGGAAGTCGAAGAATGTAGCCGCTTCTTCGAAGGTGAGTTGAAGGACCTGTCCGATAGATTTGCCCTTCCACGTGATGTCGGCGAGGTCGGGTCCGTAGCGGAGCCCGCGGCAGTCATCGCAAGGCAGGTAGGTGTTGGGCATGAACGCCATCTCGAGTTTGATGCGGCCAGCCCCTTCACACGCCGGGCAGCGACCGCCGGTGGTGTTGAAGGAGAAACGCGCCGCGGTGTAGCCGCGAATTTTGGCTTCGGGCAGTGCGGCGAAAAATTGCCGGATCAGATCGAAGATGCCCAGATACGTCGCGGGAGTGGAGCGCGGCGTTTTACCAATCGGAGATTGGTCGACCTCGACAACGGAGCGGAAGATGTCGGCGCCGGTGAGGGCTTTAAAAGGTGTGGGTGCACCCTCAGCGCTGAAAGCCGTGGCCGTGGCAAAATCGCGGCCCGTGAGTTTTGATTTTTTAGCCGCAATCGCGTGGGTAACAGCAGGGTGGAGGACGTCGCGAAAGAGCGTCGATTTACCGGCCCCGCTTGGCCCGGCAACCATGATGAGACGACCAAGCGGGAGGCGCAGGTCGAAGCCCTTGAGATTGCGGAAGGTGACTTGGGTCAGATCTAGCCAGGCGTTTTTTTCGCGGAGCTTGGGGAGGGCGCGCCTCTGGCCTAGGAGAGGATGAGGGATGCCTCTGGCTAGGAAAACGCCGGTGAGGGACTGGGCGCTCGCTCGGATCTCGGCGGGCGTTCCTTCGGCGAGCAGTTGGCCGCCGTGGATGCCGGCCGCGGGGCCGAGGTCAATGATGCGATCGGCGCGTGCCATGAGTTCATCGTCGTGCTCGACGACGAGGAGTGTGTTTCCTTTATCGCGGAGCGTTAGAAGGGTCTCGATGAGGCGGTCATTGTCGCGGGCGTGGAGGCCAATGCTAGGTTCGTCGAGTACGTAGAGAACACCGGCAAGATTGGTGCCGAGTTGGGCGGCAAGCCGGATGCGTTGGGCTTCGCCGCCAGAAAGTGTCTCAGTGGGGCGTTCCAGGGACAGGTAACCGAGACCGACGTGATCGAGGAATTTTAGGCGTTCGGCGATCTGCGGGACGATGTCTTGAGTGATGAGCTTGCCGCGGTCGTCGAGCTCGAGGGCGCGGAGATGCGCGATGAGTTCGGCGGGGGTGGCGCGGAGCAATGCGGGGAGGGAAAGCGGACGCTGTTTGGTGGCGGTGCGAAAGTGCAGTTTGACGGAGCGGGCGGTGCGGTTGAGGCGGTCGCCGTGACACTCGGGACAAGGTTGGCCTTGGTCGGCGACGTCTTCAGCGGCGTCGATGCCGAATTCGCGTAAGCGTGCAGCAGAGTCGTCTTTTTCGTCGTCGTCTTTGGGCTCCAGCATCCATGGAAAAATTCGCCCGTGACCTCGACAAGCGGGGCACCAACCACGAGGAGAGTTGAAAGAAAAATGTTTCGGTTCGAGCTCGGGAAAACTTTCGCCCGTGTCGATATCGGTGCGTGTGGTGGAGAACCAGGAGAGGATTTCACCCTGCGGCGTGACGAGGAAACACGCTCCTTTGCCGACGCTGAGTCCGAGGTCGAGGGCGACGCCTGGGCGGGGCTGGTTTTTTAAATCGGCGACGACGGCTTCGATGTCGTGCTCGCGGTAGCGGTCGAGTTTTTGAAACGCATCGACGCGGGTCAGGCGCCCATCAGCGCGCATGAGTTCGTAGCCTTGGTTGGCAATCCAAGTAGCGATGGGCTGGTGGTGGCCCTTACGGCCGCGGATGAGCGGGGCGCAAAGGTAGAGGTGTTTGGCTTTGCGGGCTGCAGGCGTTGCGAGGACGCGGTTGAGGAGGTTTTTAAGCGAGCCGGGGGAGAGGGGCGTGACCGGCTTGTCGGTGTCGGGGTGATGTTGAACGCCGAGGCGCGCGTAAAGCAGGCGGAGGTATTGAGCGACCTCGGTGATCGTCGCGACGGTGGATTTGCGGGAGCCGCGGGTGACACGTTGTTCGATCGCGACTGTGGGTGGAATGCCGGTGAGTTGATCGACGTCGGGTCGTGGGAGTTGTTCGACGAACTGGCGCGCGTAGGGGGACATGGACTCCATGAAACGGCGCTGGCCCTCGGCGAAAACGATGTCGAAAGCGAGCGTGCTCTTGCCGGAGCCGGACACGCCCGTGACTACAGAAAGTTGGCGGTGAGGGATGGAAAGGGATAGGTTTTTGAGATTATTTTCACGGGCGCCCTCGATGCGTAGCGCTGAGGCGAAGGCGGGAGTCGCGCGGCGGTAATAAGGCGCGGCGGAGTCGGCCGCGCGCGGAAGTGATTCCGAATCCATGGCGAGCGCGGCCATGAGAAATGGCGTAGTCGCTGTCGTGGACCGAAGAATGAGTTCGGGCGGCCCTTCGGCGATGATCTGACCGCCGGCAGCGCCGGCCTCGGGACCGACTTCGAGAATCCAGTCGGCGGATTTCAGGACGTCGAGATTGTGTTCGATGACCACGAGACTGTGTCCTGCCTCGACGAGGGCGTGGAGCGCGGCGAGCAGGCGTTTGACGTCGTGGCGGTGGAGGCCGGTGGTTGGTTCGTCGAGTAGGATCAGCGCTCCGCTCGTCGGAGCCGGCGGGGTTGACGTTGACTTGGGAAAATCGGAGTGGGCAGCTGAAGCGGAAGAGAAAGCGCTGAGGTAACGGACGAGTTTTAGGCGTTGCGATTCGCCTCCGCTGAGGGTGTTGAGGGGTTGGCCGAGGGTGAGGTAGCCGAGGCCGACGGATTCAAGCGTCGAAAGCCGTTGTCTAATGGTTGCGAGCGCGGCGGCGGCATTGCGAGCTTGCGCGGGGGTTTGGGGGCGATCGCTGGGTGTATCGCTAAACAGTGGGACAGCGTCGGTCACGCTGGTCGCGAGCAGGTCAGCGACGGAGCGATCCTGCCAGCGAATCGCGAGCACCTCAGGTTTAAAACGGCGGCCCTCGCAGACGGGGCATGGGACGAAGACATCAGAGAGAAATTGCATCTCGACGCGTTCGTAGCCGAGGCCTTGGCAGTGATCACAGCGGCCCTCGCCTGAGTTGAACGAAAAACTCGAAGCGTTGAAACCGGCGGCGGCGGCGGCTGGCGTCGCCGCGTAGAGTTCGCGGATGAGTTCCCAAGCTTCCGTGTAGAGCGCTGGATTGGAGCGGGGTGTACGCGAGAGCGGGGATTGATCGACGAGGACAATTTCTGAAAACGCGAGGTCGCTTGTGATGGCGGCGATTACGGCCGGATCCTCTGTAAGTTGGAGTTTTTGGGCGAGAAGGCCTTGGTGGATGACGTTATCCAGTAGCGTAGACTTGCCGGAACCGGATACGCCACTGAGGCACACGAGCCGCTGCAGCGGAAGACGGAAGGAGAGCTCGCGCAGGTTGTGCTTGGTGGCGTTTTTAAAATGGAGCGAAGGGTGGTTCGCAGGCACAGGGCGGCGCTTCGCGGGCAACGGGATGGATTGGCGGCCGGAAAGGTACTGACCGGTGATGCTGCTTTCAGATGCGAGCAACGCTGGTACATCGCCTTGGAAAACAACATGGCCACCTCGGGCGCCGGGTTCGGGTCCGATTTCGATGACGTGATCCGCGGCGCGGATCATGGCCTCGTCATGCTCTACGACGACTACGGTGTTACCGGCGTCAGTGAGCGTACGGATGATAGCGATAAGTCGGTCGATGTCGCGCGGGTGAAGGCCCACGCTCGGTTCGTCGAGGACAAACAACGTGTCGACGAGGCAGGTGCCTAAGCAGCTAGTGAGGTTGACGCGCTGGACCTCGCCGCCGGAAAGCGTTTTGGATTGGCGCTCGAGCGTGAGGTAGCCGAGGCCGACTTGTTGCAAGTAACGCAGCCGCGTAAGAATCGACTGGAGAGCGTGATCCGGCGGAGCCGATGCGCTTGCGTTGGATTCGGGTGCGGGCTGGGCGGTAGGGGTGATCAGATCGAGCAGGGTGCTGACCGGGAGTTGGTAAAGCTCGGGCAGGGTGTGCCTCTGCCATTGCCAGCAGAGGGATTCAGGTTGGAGGCGTTGGCCGCGGCAATCAGGGCACGGGTTATACGCGCGATAGCGCGAAAGAAAGACGCGCACATGCATCTTGTACGTCGTCTTTTCGAGCCAGCGAAAGAATCCCTTTATGCCGTACCAGTACTGGGGCCACGTCTTGTTGTTCTCGTCGCCATAGCCAGGTTCGCCGTCGATGATAAAGGATTTTTGCTCATCGGTTAGCGTGGCGAACGGGACGTCGGTAGGAATTTTTTTCTTTTTGGCGAAAACGCGCAGGTCGTCGAGAGAAGCGCGGTAGACCTCGCCTTCCCAACATTTGAGTGCGCCGCCATTGATGGACAGCGATTGGTCGGGGATCGCTAGGCGGTAGTCGACTTCGATGACCCGCCCGAAGCCGCGGCACTTGGGGCAGGCGCCGAGCGGAGAGTTGAAGGAAAAGAGGGCGGGCGAGGCCGCGCGAAACGTGCGACCGGTTTTGGGTGAGTGGAGGCCGCGGGAAAAGTGGCCCAGCTCCTCGAAAGTCTCCGCCGCAAATAGATAAATTTGGCCGTGGCCGAAATGGAGTGAGGTTTCGACGGCTTCGAGGAAACGCGCGCGCTGGCCGGCTACAACAGCGACGCGGTCTTGGATGACGAAGAGTGAGGTGCCGGAGGGAAGCTGGTCTTCAAATTTAGACGGTTCGGCGAGAAGCGCTTCGATCTTGTGGACGTTCGAGGCGACGAGGACGCGGACATAGCCTTGGTTTTTGAGGCTGGTGAGGATTTCTGGCCACGTGAGGTTGGCGGGTTTCTCTACTCGGAAGGAGATGAGCGCGGTGCGGGCTGGATGGGCTGCAAAAGATTTTTTCCAAATCGAAGGCGGGTTGTCATCGTCGATGGACTCACCGGTGGCGGGGTCGTAACAGGTGGCTACTTGGGAGAACCAAACTTTAAAAAAATCAGTGAGCTCTGTCATCGTACCGACAGTGGAGCGGGACGTTTTGACGGTGTTGGTCTGTTCGATGGCGATGGACGGGCGGATATTTTCGATTGAGTCGACTTTAGGTTTGTCGAGGAGATCGAGAAACTGACGGGTGTACGCCGAGAACGTCTCGACGTAGCGGCGCTGGCCTTCGGCGTGGAGTGTGTCGAAAACGAGTGAAGATTTACCCGCGC
>Ga0214919_10000609_pt1 | contig 60489 bp, 36 predicted proteins | sample LL1503_MetaG_FD_177994 | JGI IMG/M metagenome (GOLD analysis project Ga0214919, IMG submission 177994) | Freshwater microbial communities from Lake Lanier, Atlanta, Georgia, United States - LL-1503 | ecosystem: Environmental > Aquatic > Freshwater > Lake | place: USA: Georgia | collected... | reverse complement strand
TACACAGATTAATAATTATACAAGTAATTCATGGCTGTTTTTGGCATCAATTTATAGTATTAATACTTATTTGTCGAATATATCATATGGATATTTGTATAGAGGTTCAACTGGTCCAACTGGTCCAACCGGTCAAACAGGTTCTACCGGTAAAACAGGACCTACAGGACCTACAGGAACAACAGGTTCAACAGGACCTACAGGACCTACAGGACCTACAGGAACAACAGGTTCAATTGGACCCACCGGACCTACAGGAACAACTGGTTCAACAGGACCTACAGGACCTACAGGAACAACTGGTTCAACAGGACCTACAGGACCTACAGGACCTACAGGACCTACAGGACCTACAGGACCTACAGGACCTACAGGAACAACCGGTTCTACCGGACCTACAGGACCTACAGGAACAACCGGTTCTACAGGAACAACAGGTTCAACCGGACCGACCGGACCGACCGGACCTACAGGAACAACCGGTTCTACCGGACCTACAGGACCTACAGGACCTACAGGAACAACCGGTTCTACCGGGCCTACAGGACCTACAGGAACAACCGGTTCTACCGGGCCTACAGGACCTACCGGAGCTACAGGAACAACCGGTTCTACCGGACCTACAGGAACAACTGGTTCAACCGGACCTACAGGACCTACAGGACCTACAGGACCTACAGGAACAACCGGTTCTACAGGACCTACAGGACCTACAGGAACAACTGGTGCTACCGGACCTACCGGACCTACCGGAGCTACAGGAACAACCGGTTCAACTGGACCTACAGGACCTACAGGACCTACAGGAACAACCGGTTCAACTGGACCTACAGGAACAACAGGTTCAACTGGACCCACCGGACCTACAGGAACAACAGGTTCAACAGGTTCTACCGGACCTACCGGACCTACAGGACCTACAGGAACAAGCGGTTCAACAGGCCCAACAGGTCCAACAGGCCCAACAGGAACAACCGGTTCTACTGGACCGACCGGACCTACAGGAACAACCGGTTCAACCGGACCTATAGGACCCACTGGACCCACAGGACCAACAGGGCCAACAGGACCTACAGGAACAACCGGAACCACAGGACCTACAGGACCCACAGGCCCTACCGGACCAACCGGTTGTACTGGAACAACTGGTCCAACAGGACCCACAGGACCTACTGGCCATACAGGAACAACCGGTTATACAGGACCTACCGGACCCACTGGACCCACAGGGCCAACAGGGCCAACAGGGCCTACAGGAACAACTGGTCCAACAGGACCTACTGGAACAACCGGTCCAACTGGTCCTACCGGTTATACAGGTCCTACCGGTTCAACCGGAACAACCGGCCCAACAGGACCTACTGGACCCACAGGCCCTACAGGAACAACCGGTCCAACAGGTTCTACAGGAACAACCGGTCCTACTGGTCCTACTGGTCCTACAGGACATACTGGTTATACAGGTCCTACCGGGCCAACCGGTTCTACTGGAACAACTGGTCCAACAGGCCCTACCGGGACCACAGGTCCTACTGGACCCACAGGCCCTACTGGACCCACAGGCCCTACTGGAACAACCGGGCCAACAGGGCCTACTGGTTCCACTGGTTCAACGGGACCTACTGGTTCCACTGGTTCAACCGGACCTACTGGACCCACAGGCCCTACTGGAACAACTGGTTCGACAGGCCCTACTGGACCCACAGGCCCTACTGGAACAACTGGTTCGACAGGCCCTACTGGACCCACAGGCCCTACTGGAACAACTGGCTCTACAGGACCTACTGGAACAACCGGACCTACTGGAACAACCGGTTATACAGGACCTACTGGAACAACCGGTTATACAGGTCCCACAGGAACAACCGGTCCGACTGGTCCCACAGGAACAACTGGTTCAACCGGTCCTACCGGTCCCACAGGAACAACCGGTCCGACTGGTCCCACAGGAACAACCGGTCCGACTGGTCCCACAGGAACAACCGGTCCGACCGGTCCTACTGGAATAACTGGTTATACCGGTCCAACTGGTTATACAGGTCCAACAGGGCCTACTGGAACAAGCGGTTCAACAGGCCCAACAGGAACAACCGGTCCAACAGGACCCACAGGACCCACTGGTTGTACAGGAACAACCGGTCCAACAGGACCTACTGGAACAACAGGTCCAACAGGAACAACCGGATATACAGGACCAACAGGACCCACAGGTCCCACAGGACCCACAGGTCCCACTGGTTGTACTGGAACAACTGGTCCAACAGGACCTACAGGAACAACTGGTCCAACAGGACCTACAGGAACAACTGGTCCAACAGGACCTACTGGAACAACTGGTTATACAGGACCAACAGGACCTACCGGACCTACTGGTTATACAGGTCAAACTGGCCCAACAGGAACAACAGGACCAACAGGACCAACAGGACCAACAGGACCAACAGGACCAACAGGACCAACAGGACCTACGGGAACAACCGGATACACAGGGCCAACAGGACCCACAGGACCCACAGGACCCACGGGAACAACCGGATATACAGGTCCAACAGGTCCAACAGGTCCAACAGGACCCACTGGTTGTACTGGAACAACTGGTCCAACAGGACCTACTGGAACAACCGGTCCAACAGGACCTACCGGAACAACTGGTCCAACAGGAACAACCGGATATACAGGACCCACAGGTCCCACAGGACCCACAGGACCCACTGGTTGTACTGGAACAACTGGTCCAACAGGACCTACAGGAACAACTGGTCCAACAGGACCTACAGGAACAACTGGTCCAACAGGACCTACTGGAACAACTGGTTATACAGGACCAACAGGACCTACTGGCCCGACGGGGGCAACCGGATTTGGAGCAACAGGAACAACTGGTTCAACAGGGCCAACAGGACCCACAGGACCTACAGGAACAACTGGACCTACAGGGCCCACCGGACCGACTGGAACAACAGGACCTACAGGAACAACTGGTTCAACTGGACCTACTGGACCTACTGGGCCGACTGGAACAACTGGTTCAACTGGGCCCACTGGGCCTACTGGACCTACAGGAACAACTGGTTCAACAGGACCTACTGGGCCTACTGGGCCGACAGGACCCACTGGAACAACTGGTTCAACAGGACCTACCGGACCTACCGGACCTACAGGGCCTACAGGAACAACCGGTTCAACTGGACCCACTGGACCCACAGGACCTACAGGACCTACAGGAATTGCAGGAACAACTGGACCTACCGGGCATACAGGAACAACCGGTTCAACCGGTTCAACTGGACCTACAGGACCTACAGGACCTACAGGAACAACTGGTTCAACAGGACCCACTGGACCCACTGGACCTACAGGAACAAGTGGTTCAACTGGACCCACTGGACCTACAGGAATTGCAGGAACAACAGGGCCTACAGGAATTGCAGGAACAACAGGGCCTACAGGAACAACCGGTTTAACTGGACCTACAGGACCTACAGGAACAACTGGTTCAACAGGACCCACAGGACCTACAGGAACAACTGGTTCAACTGGTTCAACTGGACCCACAGGACCTACAGGAACAACTGGTTCAACTGGACCTACAGGAACAACCGGCTCAACTGGACCCACTGGGCCCACAGGAACAACCGGCTCAACTGGACCCACTGGGCCCACAGGAACAACTGGTTCAACTGGACCTACCGGGCCTACAGGAACAACAGGTTCAACTGGACCTACAGGAACAACTGGTTCAACTGGACCTACCGGGCCTACAGGGCCTACAGGACCTACAGGAACTACAGGAACAACTGGTTCAACTGGGCCCACTGGACCTACAGGAACAAGTGGTTCAACAGGACCCACTGGACCTACAGGAACAACTGGTTCAACTGGACCTACCGGGTCTACAGGAACAACTGGTTCAACTGGACCCACTGGACCTACAGGAACAACTGGTTCAACTGGACCCACTGGACCTACCGGAACAACTGGGTCAACAGGACCTACAGGAATTGCAGGAACAACAGGGCCTACAGGAACAACTGGTTCAACCGGACCTACCGGGCCTACAGGAACAACCGGCTCAACTGGACCCACTGGACCTACAGGAACCACTGGTTCAACTGGACCCACTGGACCCACAGGACCTACAGGAACAACTGGTTCAACTGGACCTACAGGACCTACAGGACCTACAGGAACAACCGGTTCAACAGGGCCTACCGGGTCTACAGGAACAACTGGTTCAACTGGACCCACTGGACCTACAGGAACAACTGGTTCAACTGGACCCACTGGACCTACAGGAACAACAGGACCTACAGGGCCTACAGGAACAACTGGTTCAACTGGACCCACCGGGCCTACAGGAACAACTGGGTCAACTGGACCTACAGGAATTGCAGGGACAACAGGGCCTACAGGAACAACTGGTTCAACTGGAACTACTGGAACTACTGGACCTACAGGAACAACCGGTTCAACTGGACCTACTGGGCCTACAGGAACAACCGGTTCAACTGGACCTACCGGGCCTACAGGACCTACAGGACCTACAGGAGCGACTGGTTCAACTGGACCTACCGGGCCTACAGGAACAACCGGTTCAACTGGACCTACAGGTTCTACAGGGCCTACAGGAACAACCGGTTCAACTGGACCTACAGGAGCGACTGGTTCAACAGGACCTACCGGGCCTACAGGAACAACCGGTTCAACAGGACCTACAGGAATTGCAGGAACAACAGGGCCTACAGGAACAACTGGTTCAACAGGACCTACAGGGCCTACAGGAACAACCGGTTCTACCGGACCGACCGGTTCTACCGGACCGACCGGACCCACAGGGCCTACTGGGCCTACAGGAACAACAGGGCCTACTGGGCCTACCGGACCCACAGGACCTACAGGAACAACCGGTTCTACAGGAATAACCGGTTCTACAGGACCTACAGGAACAACCGGTTCAACTGGACCAACTGGACCTACTGGACCTACCGGGCCTACAGGAACAACTGGGCCCACAGGACCTACAGGAACAACTGGTTCAACAGGACCTACAGGGCCTACAGGACCTACAGGAACTACAGGTTCAACAGGACCTACAGGAACAACTGGTTCAACAGGACCTACAGGGCCTACAGGGCCTACAGGACCAACTGGTTCAACAGGACCTACAGGACCTACAGGAACTACAGGAACTACAGGTTCAACAGGACCTACAGGACCTACAGGACCTACAGGAACTACAGGGCCTACTGGAACAACTGGTTCAACAGGACCCACTGGGCCTACCGGACCGACAGGAACAACTGGTTCAACCGGACCCACAGGACCTACAGGAACAACTGGGCCCACAGGACCTACCGGACCTACAGGAACAACCGGTTCAACTGGACCCACAGGACCTACAGGAACAACCGGTTCAACTGGACCCACAGGACCTACAGGACCAGCTGGAGCCGACGGTAATCCAGGTTCATCTGGTGGTCTTACATTATACATGACATTCAATAATAATACGAGCCCTGCTGTTTCAAATATTAGTCTTACAGATTTATCAAATATAACAGGAACTCCTATGCAGAGCGCAACATCAATTACATATAACGGTAGTGGAACTAGACCAACTCCACCAGGCAGTAGTATGAGCTTACTTCAGTTAGTTCCAGATTTGACTATTCCTCAGATGACGATTCAATATAATACACCAAATTCAAATACGATTGATGTACCAATATTACAATTTGCTTTATATATTAATACACTAGTTGGATACCCTAATTATATTCCTCCTGGAACGTGGGATATGAATATTTATGCAAAAGCTGACACAAATAATGATAATGATAATATTGGATTACGATTTTTCTTATTAGGTAGAAACGCGACAACATTACAGTATACAAATTTGGTTCCAAATGGGTCTGATATTGCTTATTTATATGACAGTGTTTCATCACAAAAAATTACACTTTCAATGTATATTGACTCTGTTATCCAATTAAATAACTATGACATGTTACAAGTAATAGTTACATCCAGAAATCGAAATTCCAACACACATACAGCCCAGATTTATCTTCAAAGTTCAAATACGTATTCGCATATACATACATCGTTTGCTAGTTATGGTCCAACTGGTCCTACTGGTCCAACTGGGCCTACTGGTCCAACTGGTATAACAGGTCCTACAGGAACAACTGGATATACTGGTCCTACTGGACCTACTGGACCTACAGGAATAACTGGATATACAGGACCTACTGGACCAACTGGATATACAGGACCTACAGGCCCTACTGGAGCAACTGGATATACAGGTCCTACAGGTCCTACAGGTCCTACTGGTTATACAGGTCCTACTGGTTATACAGGTCCTACTGGTCCTACTGGAATAACCGGTTACACAGGTCCAACAGGGCCTACCGGTCCTACAGGAACAACTGGATATACTGGTCCTACTGGACCTACTGGCTATACCGGACCTACCGGTCCTACAGGAACAACTGGATATACTGGTCCTACTGGACCAACTGGATATACAGGACCTACGGGACCCACAGGCTATACAGGACCTACTGGACCTACTGGTTATACAGGTCCTACAGGACCAACTGGATATACAGGACCTACAGGCCCTACTGGAGCAACTGGTGTAACAGGTCCTACTGGCCCTACAGGAACAACTGGATATACAGGACCTACAGGAACTACAGGTTCAACAGGACCTACAGGACCTACTGGAACAACTGGCCCTACTGGAACAACTGGATATACTGGCCCTACAGGCCCTACAGGACTTACTGGATATACTGGCCCTACAGGCCCTACTGGAGCAACTGGTGTAACAGGTCCTACCGGACCTACAGGACCTACTGGAACAACTGGTTCAACAGGACCTACCGGACCTACAGGAACAACTGGATATACAGGTCCTACTGGTCCTACTGGAGCAAGTCCATGGATTTTAAGTGGAAATAATGCCTATTACATAGCAGGCAATATTGGAATTGGAACTATTACTCCTCAGTTTACTCTAGATGTTTCTGGAACTACAAGAATAACAAATGCCAATGGAACTCTTATTTTACAAGGTAATTCATTAAACAATATGGCAATAACAAATGCTGGAAATACATCATTAGTAAATGTTACAACCGGTTCTCAAAATACAGCGATTGGTTACGGCGCATTATATTCGGTTACAACTGGTTCTACTAATACAGCATTAGGTTATGGTGCCTTACAATTCAATACCACAACAGGTAGTTCGAATACTGCTATTGGTTTCAATGCTCTAGGGTTCAATAATAATAGTAATTTTAATACAGCGATTGGATATAATGCTTTTACTTCGGTAGGTACATATAGTTATTCTACAGCAATTGGATATAACGCACAACCAACCGCAAGTAATCAAGTCGTTTTGGGAACAACCAATCCATTAACTTCTGTATATTTACCTAGTAATATCAATTCTACAAGTATATCGTCAGGAGCCCTACAGGTGGTAGGCGGGGCTGGTGTTGGAGGAAATATTTATGTAGGTGGTAATATTATTTTACCAACACAAAATACAAGTAAAATCGGTATTGGAACTAGTACTCCTTCACAAAGTCTTCATATTGTAGGAGGAATTGGTAATGGTCCTGGGCCATTCATTCAGCTGCAAGGAGCTGGTGGTAGTGGTACTACGACTGGTATATATTTTGATACTTATGGTTCAAGACCAGGAGGACCAGCAACAAAAATTATAGCATCTGATAGCAATTACTCAAATGACCTATTATTTTATACAGCGCCTAACGGAGGTACTGGTAATAATGCATCAGTAGCAAGAATGATTATCACAAATGGTGGTTCAATCGGTATTGGAACAACAAACCCTCAAACTCTTCTTTCTACCGGGTCAACTGAGGGGAATATTAAACTGTCATTATATGATGATGGAACGGGAACCACTCTATACGGTATTGGTGCAAAAACAGGTGCTATGACATTTTCAGCAGGTCAAACACAATCATCAACTCCTCAGATGGTTCTTAGAAGCACCGGCAATGTCGGTGTTGGAATAACAACCCCTCAAACTATTCTTTCAACTGGTTCAAGTAATCAAAATATTAAACTTGCATTATATGACGATGGAACAACATCCACGAATATATACGGTATTGGTTATAATACTTCTGCTCTTACATTTTCAGCAGGATTATCCCAATCATCAAACCCTCAAATGGTTATTAAAAATACAGGCTATGTTGGTATTGCGCAAATTTCTCCAGTATACCCATTAGATGTAACTGGTGTCATTCGTTCAACAACAAGTATATATGCTGGTACATCCATCGGTGTTGGAACAACTACACCTCAATATGCATTAGATGTGACTGGTAGTTTCAGAGCAACAGGTTCATCTTATTCAACTTATTTCATTACTACATCAGATTACCGTATTAAAGATGACCCGAAACCACTCGGAAATTTCTATTCAGTTGACTCTTTAAATCCTATACAGTATACGAATGTTCTCTCAGGTAAGAAAGATTTAGGTTTCATCGCCCATGAAGTCCAAGAAGTATTCCCCAATTTGGTAGAAGGCGAAAAAGACGGCGAAGAATACCAGAGTTTGAATTATACAGGTTTAATAGCAGTCCTAGTAAAAGAAATTCAAGACCTCAAGAAACGGGTTGCTATATTAGAGGCCAAATAATATGTCAAGTAAAATATATATATGTCTGTAGCAACATTAAAAAAAAAATCAAAAACCTTATATAGAAATTTAAGTGTGGGTTCAACAAACGGCGGGTTCTCTATTAATGGAACCCGTCGTAATCAAGGATATATTGGCCGAGGTGTATTAGGTCTTCATTACCCGAGAACTCTTATGAGAGGTAATGTCGCTCGTGGTTATGGAGGATGTTGTGGAACCTATAAGAGAACACCTATTGTGGTCGATTCTATTTGTAATCCTTCCAATAATGGTAATACATCAAATAATAATCCGAAATATGTGAAATCGTCGGTTTTAAGCACAAAAGGTCAAATAATGACACAATACAAATGGATTCGTAGACCCCAACCGTATACCGCCGTTAAACCCGATTCGAATATGATTCAATATACTCAACAATCATATATTGAGAACTTGTCAAGAAAAACGGTTGCTTGTTTAAATGCCAAAAATTCAGCAATCAGTATATGTAAACCATTTGCAAATACTTGCGGCGGGTTATCTAGAGACCAGCGTCCTCGCCCTTTTAACTGTGTTATCCGTATCCCTCGTGGATGGTATTCTGTTACAAAAAATCCGGGTGGTTTACCGAATGGTGTTTCAAACAAACTTGGAGCCACTACTCAAGGTGCTTTTATTCAGGCTTTAGGAGGATTATGTGAGAAAAATATTGATTTGTTACAGAAGAGCGGAATCAGTCATGGACCACTTCCTGGACCAGGGGCAAGTAGGTAATGACACGATATAATTATAAATGTAATCCATTCTCGGTAACTAGGTACCAATAGGTAAAGCCGATGAGTGAAAGAGAGTATCGACACCTACAAAATTGATGTAAAAATACATTTTATAATATACTATAAAATGGATTCTGAATCAAAAACTGAAATTAAAGAAGAAAAACAAAGAGAATATACAGAAGGAGAACTTATACAAAAATATTTGGCTTCTCTTACACCAAAACAATTTAAAGCATATGAAATCGCCAAAGACCATTTAACAATGTCCTTTCAAATAGAGAAAAGCAATGGATTTCTCGGATGGGTCAAGAAGAATAATCTACGATGATGACTGTTGCTTAACCCAATTTTTATAATCCTTATAGTTCAGTTTTTGCCCACCAAGTGATTCTAATTGGGGCGAAATGAATTTGGCGAGAACCTTTCTGGGTTTTGGGATAGATTGAATAAACGAATAATTCGCTATTTTTCCCAGATAAATGAATTTATTTTTCATTTTTTCTGGTTCTTTTGTATCATCAGTTTCTTTCGGTGTTAATTGATTAATCCATCTTGAGATTACTTTGTTATCATTCTGTTTTTTTATTACAGCATTCGGTTTAGTATCGGGTGAAAAATGAATATCAATCAATGGCGATTTTTTCTCAATTGGAACGAATAATTCATCCAAGAAAAAATGATGACATCTGAACATTATTACATATTTCATTGCTGCAGCATTCAGAATATCATATGAAATGACTTTTTGATCGCAATAGAATGAGAACCCCATTTTGTAAGCGTCATAAAACATAATAATATTTCCCCTGGGCGTGTTCTCCATCATTATTTTTGTTTTCCATAATTTTTCTAATTCTGTATTTGATTCACTCATATAATTCGTAAATTTTACTTTATCATAAAATAATTTATTTATATTTTCATTGAAATCTATTTGAGAATTATTGAATGTTTCTAGAAAACGAGTTTTCAATGGTTCAATATATTCAAAGTTTTCATCTAAAAAACTCTTTTGTTTTATAGCCGGTTTATACAATCCCATCAAATAAGCACATCTTAATATATGCCAAATAATCCAATAATAAACATATTTAAAATCAATATTCATTGTATTAAAGAATCATTCATTTTTATATTGTTTTTATTACCCTTTACTTCAAGAAAGGTCGGAAATAATAACACCATGTATAGGGTTCTCTTTCATGACGCTCAAAAATAAATGAAATTATTGTTCATGGAAAGGATTAATCGACAGGAATAGTATTCGAGTGAGTACCATCATCTACTATTATTTTTATTTTATAAATTCTACCTGGAATTGGAGGGACACCTGTTAACTCATTTTGGTCTGGTGCTGGGTTAATAGTGTAATTAAAATTTATATTATCACCACTCAATATAGGTAAGCTTATTAAGTTATTTCTATCGGGTGTCAAATTAGAGAAACGTCCAACATTAAAGTGTAACATCTGTTGTAAAAGTTCTCTACCAATATTATCATTTGTTGTCATTAGGTCGGTTGTATAATAAAAGTTTGAACTGCCGTCTAATAGATAACTAGAAGATACTTGCGGGCTACGATTGGTTGCGGAATATCTCCACAAAATACCACTAATGTCATCTTGGTAAATGTCATTTCCACTTATAGAAAGGGAATCTATTAATTCTGATTGATTACTGAAGAGGTCAGTTGCCATATGTGTTCCAAATAATTTTTCAGCCAAATAACGGACAAAATCGTGTTTAATAAGCATTTGTGTCGGAATATCTACATGAGAAATTGCTCCTAATGAGTCGGGTTGGTCCAACATACCATTCGATGGATTTATGTTTACATTGGTAGGCCAATAATTCATGAAGGTATAATATTTAATTACACGTGCGTTAGAATCACTAATAACATCTGACTGTAGCTTGAATTTGAAAATATTTTGTAGTGCTGTCTGGCTCATGTAAAATATGGCTGTTGCGCTTGCGTCTTGTAGTGCTGCTGGAGGAAGTCCTTCTAATGACTTAGCCAAAGTCATTGTTATTTCAGAAGAAAACACATCCAAAACAAAATGAACACCAGCAGAATCAATATCTTGTTGTGTAAATCCACCTAATAATATTTCAGAACTTGGAACATTAATTTGTAATAAATCGGTTACTGTAAAATTTACTGATTTTAATTCAGAAACGGAATATCCACCTTGATATAATTGTTGTACTTTAAATCCAGCATCAACCATCTGTTGAATAGTATAATGAAACGCATGTAATTGACTTGCGTTATAATTAATATAAGCCATATCTGTTGCTGTATATCCACCTTGAACCAATTGTGCGCCGGTAAATCCTGCGGCTGAAGCATCAGCAATAAGATAACCAGCATCATGAATATCTGTAATTGTATATGTTGCGTCTTTCAAATTTTTTGCCGTATATTTTGCTGTGAATAAATCTGATGCCGGATAACCTCCGTTAAACAATTCTGTTGCTGTATATAAACCAGCTTTCATATCGGTTGCAGAAAATACCCCATATAATTGTGATGCTGTAAAATTATATGTACGTAATTGACCTGCCGTAAATGTAGCCTGTTTTAATTGGAGAACAGTATAACCCGCATGTGCTATATCCGAACGGTTATATCCACCCAAAACCAAATTGTATGCCATATATCCGCCTACATATAATTCGGCAGCCGTATAATTAGGAAGTAAATCTTTTGCTGAAAAATTAGCAGCAAGCATATCTGCCGCCGAATAACCAGCATTAAATAAATCTATTTCCAAATATCCTACGCGTTGTAATTGAGTGGCACTATAATTGAGCAGTTTAAGGTCAGAAGCCAAATATCCTGCAGTTTTTACATTTGCCAAAGAAAACCCGCCATACAAAATATCACTTAGTGAATAATTTGCTGTTTTTAAATCGGATGCCGAATAACCAGCAATAAATAAATCATTTGCTGAATATCTTCCTGACTTCAATTGAGTTGCGGAATATCCGGCTGTTTTCAATGTTGCTGCTGTAATAGGAACATCATGAAGAGCAAGAGCCGGAACATTTGCGTCATACATCATTTTTATGGTATAACCTCCAGCAGCCATCTGTAAAATAGTATACCTACTACTATTGAAAACATCTGCAGTAGAATAACCAGCAGTAAATAAATTATTTGCTGTGAAATTCAAATTATATAATTGGGTTACTGTATAAGATGTGGTGGCTTTGAAATCAGCCGCTGTATATCCGCCAGAAACAAGAGATTCTGCTGTTACATTGGCTGCCAACATTTGAGCTACTGTGTAACCGGCCGTTTTCATTTGCGGAACTGTATAATAGGTGTAAATTTGACTTGCTGTGAAATTATTATTATAAAAATCCGTAGCACTATATCCAACAGAAGCCAATTGCGCATTTGTGAAACGATTAATTCCTAGTAATTGGGTCAAATTAAACGAACCGTCATACAATTGTTTCAAGGTTACAATATTTGTCGCATATATAGTGGCTGCTGATACATCGAGAACACGTAATTGTGAAACCGAAAAATTATCTCCTAATAAATCCGCAATATCATAACCGGCAGTAAGTAGTTCAGAAAGAGAATATCCGGCATTCATCAATGTGTAAGAACTATATCCAATAGATTTGAAGTCGGTTGACGTAAATCCACTTGTATGTAATGCTTGAAGAGTGAAATTGGATTGAACTAGAGTAGAAAGCGATACGTTTGCTTGTTTTAATTGGGTTATAGTAAATGTACCAGAATTTACCAAATCAGTTGGAGTAACTCCTTCTGAAATAAGAGTAGATAATGTGATTTGTTGGCCTACAAGACTTGTAACCGAATATCCAGCATTATATAATTGTGAAACGCTAACATGTGCAGCTAATAAATCGCCAACTGGAACATTCGCCAAATATAAAGAAGAAATAGATGCTCCACCACTAACCAAAGAGGCTGCAGAATATCCGGTTTGATATATTTGTGTAACCGGATATTGAGATGTTATTAATTGAGGAACAGTAAATCCAGCGGTTTTTAAATTAGCAATCGTATAATTGGCTGCTGTATATTGTGCTTGTGTAAATCCGGAGTTAGAAAGGTCGATTAAGTGGTAATAATTATTTGATAGGATTTGCTGAATAGTAAAATTGTTTTGGACTAGTGTAGCAACTGGAATATGGATTGCTAATATATCGCTCTGTTGAAATCCGATTGAAAGAAGTTTGGATATCGAGAACCCCGCATTGTATAATTGAGTAGCGGTATAATTTGCTGTGGTGTAATCTGTGCTAACATAATCTGAATTTATGAAAATCGAAAGAGTGTATCCAGCATTAATAACCTGTGAAATAGTATAATTGATTGTCTTGAAATTATAGGTAAATCCGGGGCTATTCACTATAGTTTGTAACGGAACAGTAGTTATAGAAAATCCGGCATTCGTTACTTCAGTAGTAGAAAATCCAGAATTTAATAAATCGGTTAATTGGTATCCGGCATCCGTAAAATCAGTTGCTGTGAAACCGGCAGATGCTAGGTCAGAAAGATTATATCCTGTTGAACTAGATGAACCCGCGACACCAATCAAATCCGCAATAGTAAATCCTACAGCACGTAAATCTGTTGCTGAACATCCAGCGATATTACATAATGTCAAGTTTACAGTAACCGGAACAGGAACTAATATATATCCCTTAGCTGCCAATTGAGCAACTATTGTTGCCAAATTTGGGACATTCAATAAAGGAAGAGTCGGGTCTGTTCCCAAACAAAATGTAGGATTATTGGCCAATGATGTGTAAAGTTTATTCAATGATAATAAAATATTTGGTGAATTTGTTGAAGGTGTTGTCACACAGTTATCCATACCATCATTATTATTTCCAGAAATGTGTGTAAAATTCCAACCACCAAAGTTAGGAACAGGAGCGTTTGTTCCACTGAATATACTTTTTATTGTTATAAGACTTGTAGTTGTCCATGAACTAATATCCTGTTGGAAACTTGAGCATCCTTCAAACATATGACTGAAATCGGTAACTTTTGAAACAATCCATCCGCCAATTGGCTGATTGAATCCCGAAAATTGGAACATGTTGTTAAAAGTTGTTACATTTCCAACATTCCATCCACCAATATTTTGATTAAATGACGAAGCATACGAGAACATATATGACATACTAGTTGCCTTTGAAACATTCCATGTCGAAATATCGGCATTAAAATTAGAATTATTTGCAAAAGTGTAGTTGAAATTTGTAACTCCCGATACATCCCATGAAGCAATATTTCCGTATTGAGAACATCCGGTTCCCCAGAATAAAAATGCCAATGAATTCGTCAAAAGAAGAGGAGCATCTACCGCTGTTATTCTTCCATTAAATGCCTTAAATGGCGATTGATTACTTATAGCGGTTGTTGTAAATGGGATTCTACCATATTGTAAAATATTGACACTACTAGTGTTATTTGTTACGTTGTTATAAAATATTAATCCATCGATGCTATTATTATCATGAAACGAACTCCAATTAATGAAAACCGTTGTTATTCCTGTAGATGGAGTTTGAACCCACGAATAAGATAAATCCACAAAACACCCGTGTTGATTAATAATTGGGATTTGAGGGGCTACTGTGCTCGAACTCCATAATGGATTTGATGGTGTTGCTGAATTGAATACTACTGTAGCAATATCAAATATAAACCCTTTTTGACTGGCCAAACAAGCAGTAGTAATTACATCCGCATATGTATATCCCAGAGTATTCATGAGAACAGTAATCGTATATTGTCCAGAATTAATGAGGTCTAAAGGAGAGTATCCTGCAGCAGTATAATCGTCTTTTGTGAAACCCAATAATTTAAGGTCATAAACAGTGAATCCTGCTGAAGAATAATCGGTTTTAACAAATCCATAGGGTTTCACTTGGGCTAATGTATAACCTGCTCGTATGATGTCATAAAGAGAATATTGTGCTGTTTTCATTTGGGGTATAGTGATGCCTGTCGTGAATAATAATTGTGGAGTTATATTGACGGATTGGAAATCCGCCTTTGTATATTGAGCATTGATTAACCGATTATAAGACATTCCAGCGTTTATTAATTGTTGGATTGTTATAGTTTTGGATTGATAATCTGATTTTATCAAAGTGCTTGTAGTGATTAATTGAGCAAGTGATGCTGAATCAAGAATTTGTTGGCTAGTATAACCAGCTGAAATTAGATTGGCTGTAGAGAACCCGGCATTTAATAGGTCAAAAACAGCATAAGATGCCTGTGTGTAATCACTTGTTGTAAATCCTGAATTAGAAAGGTCAATTAATTTATAGTTTCCTTGAGCAGGGTCTAATAATTCAGTGATTGTATAACCGACTATTCTTAGGTCATATGTAGAATAACCGAGTGATTTAAATTGTGATGGGTAGGGTGTTATTGGCCCGGATCTAAACCAATGAACGGTTTGAGCATGTATAACAGATGGTGTCGCCAAATAACCATTGTATACCATGTAATCTAAATTCAAAGCTAAAAATGAAGGGTTTGATAAAGCTGTTATCATTAAAACAGCTACTTTTAAAGGATTATAATACCCTCCATTTATAAACCCATTATTTGGGTTCATTGTTCCAGTTGTATTTGTAAAATCCCATAAAGCTATATTCTGATTGAAATTAGGACAATTACATATACCCGTCAAATTTACAGGTGTCGCCGGATTCTTATTGAAGCTCCACATAGTTATGTCTTGATTGAACACGTATGAATTCTGAAACATACTACCAAAATCTGTACATTTACTTACATTCCAATTATTCAGAGGTTGGTTGAAATATGGCGTATTTTGAAACATACCAATGAAATTTATAGAATTTGAAACATTCCACTTATTAATAGGTTGGTTAAATGAAGACCCTTGAAACATATAGGCAAAATTTGTAACATTCGAAACATTCCATCCACTTATATCTGTATTGAAATTGCTACCATTAAACATATTATACAAACTTGTTGTTTTTGAAATGTCCCATTTGGAAATATTGCCATAACTTTTTAATCTTGAATTAGTAAAACAATAATTTAAACAATTTGGTTGTATTGTAGGAGTATCTGTAGCCGTAATTGTTCCCGAAAATCCAGAAAATACTCCATATGGTGCTGCATAAGTGGTTGCAAGTGGAATTCCCCCGAATTGACTTATATTTACACTAGCTGTATTTGTAGAACCCCATGTGTTAAAAGTCCAAAATAGACCATCATATGAAATTAAATTCACATAGGATTTCCATGATACAAATACAGTCGTTAAATTATTACTTACAATTGTAGAATAAGATAGGTCCGTAAAAGAACCACCTGTATTTGTAACAGGGAGTCTAGTTGCTACTGGCAAAGAATTCCAAACTGAACTAGAAACGTCAAAAATAAATCCTGATTTGTTTAAGTATGCGCCACCTAATACCAACTGGGATTGAGTAAATCCTATGTTTATTAAATCAGAAATAGAATAAATACCCGATTTTATTAAATCCGCTGCTGAATATCCAGCAGAAATATAATTTGCTGCTGTAAAACCAGCGAGTTTAAGAGCCCCTACTGATATAGGAACGGATACATACTGGGATTGTTGGAATCCAGAATTAGATAAATCTGTTAGTTGATATCCTACAGAGAGAACCTGAGAAATAGTGTATCCTATAATACATAAATCTGGAGGTTTAAATCCGGCGTTATATAATTGTGTAAGTGTTATATTTTGTCCTGTATATTCTGCTAATTGATATCCCGACCCACGAGTAGATGCTAATGTATATCCTCCGTTTAATAAATCAGCAAGTGTGTATCCAGCGGTTTTCATTCTTGTTGCTGTATAGCCAGCTGCTAATAGTTGTTGTACTGTAACAGATGATGCTATATAGTCGGTTTTAGTGTATTGAGCTGGAATTAATTCGGCCAAAGAAAATGAAGCATTCAATAAATAACTTACAGAATACAGAGAACTATTGAATGTTTCAGTAGATACAGTAGAAGTAGCTATATAATATCCGATTCCCTTATTTTGTAGAGTATTTAATACAGCTGTCATACCGGAATTCGAAGCATAATTTGGCATTTGACCGAAATTAACATTTCTAATAGTAGAATTTTTTGAAAGAGCCGTTAATAAATAATTCATTTGAATTGGTTTAAGACCACATGATACCGCAACTCCATTAAACCAGTTTTGGGAAAACATAGATGATGTATTTGTTACTGCTGAATAATCCCAATTTCCAATAGTTGGAATATTAAAATTATTAGCTACTGAAAACATACCACTCATAGTTTGAGCACTGTGTGTATTCCAACTTGATAAATCTTGATTGAATGAAATAGCCATAAAAAACATACATGTAAAATCGGTTACTTTTGAAGTGTTCCAGTTACTTAAAGGTTGATTAAATAAATTTGCATTATAAAAAACATAATTCATAGATGTTACATTTCCAGTATCCCAATTATTTAATGGTTTATTAAAATTTGAATATTGAAACATACCAGTCATCTCTCTAACATTCGATGTATTCCAATTATTTATGGGTTGATTAAATATAGGATTTCCTCCAAACATATAAGTCATATCTTGGACTTTTGATGTATTCCAGTTATTTATTGGTTGATTGAAAACTGACGCACCTCCTGCGGATAAAGATCTCATTGTTGTAACATTTCCAGTATCCCAATTATTTAATGGTTGATTAAAAGCCGCAGCATTTTGAAATGTATATGATATATTTGTAAATTTCGACGTGTTCCAGTTATTTAATGGCTGATTGAATTTTTTCGTATCTTGAAACATAGATGATATATTTGTAACTTTGGATGTATTCCAAGAATTTAATGGTTGATTAAATTGTTGTGTTCCTTTGAACATATTTGCCATATTTGTAACATTTCCAGTATCCCAATTATTTAATGGTTGGTTAAATAATCCAATACAGTTAAACATATCACCCATATTTGTGACTTTTGATGTATTCCAATTATTTAACGGTTTATTAAATATACAAACTATGTTATTCCAACCATCATTGTTATAAAACATACGATACATCGTTGTAACATTTGAAACATTCCATCCGCTTATATCACTATTGAACGAGTTAGCATAACTGAACATGTAGTCCATATTTGTAACACCTGATACATCCCATTGACCTATGTTTCCAAATTTGGAAGCAGTTGATTGAAAGAAACATGATGCCAAACTATTATTTGGTATTGTAGGAACATCTGTAGCCAGAATTGCTCCTCCAAATTGTTGGAATGCTCCGTTTATGTATCCTCCTCCCCATCCATTATTCACCATTGAACTTACCAAAGGAATACCTCCAAATTGTAGAATATTAAAACTTGGATTAATATAATAACTTGCGTGTTGAATATTAAATCCATCATATTGACTCTTATTTGTATAGGATGTCCAATAAACCCAAACAGAAGTTGTTATCGAATTCGATGAAGAATAATATGACAGATTAGTAAATGAATTTCCAGTATTTACTACAGGAATTGTTTCATTAAATTCTCCATAACTCACATCAAATATTAAACCAGGTGCCGAAATACCAGAATAAAATATTTCATTTATCATGAAGCCTCTTTCAACTAACCGTTTAAATGTATATAATCCGGAATTGTAGACATCTAATATGGAGTAGCCTGCTGCTATATAATTTGCTCCGTTAAAACCAGCAGCATCTAATTGAGCAATCGTTATTGAAGCCGCAATATAATTTTCCTTTTGGAAACCTGAAGTAGTTAGGTCAGAAAGAGAATATCCATTAGTTAATATATCGGTAATTGAAAAATTTAATGCATGTAAATCTGATGCTGGAAATAAAACAGAAATTAATTGTGCTAATGTGAAAAATTCATTCAATTGAGCGGCTGTGAAGCCAACTGCTTTTAAATCAGCTATGGTGAATCCAGCTGTAACTAAATCATGGAGTTGGTAGCCACCTGTTTTTAAATTTTGTGCGGTTTGTCCAATTGCTTTTAAATCTGTTGCTGAAATATTAGCAACCAAGAAGTCGGCCACAACAAAACCTCCATTGAAAATATCTTGTAAAGAAAAATAAGAAACAATATCAGCAACCACATAATTGGCTGTTTTCAATTCCCTTACAGAAAAACCTACAGTAACCATTTCAGAAACACTATAATTGGCTACTTTCAATTGTGTAGATGTATATCCTGCTGTTTTCAATTCGGCTATAGAATAATATGGTTTTAATTGTGTTGCTGTAAAATTATCACCCTTTAAGTCAGATGCCGAGAACCCAGCTGATACTAAAGCTGGAAGTTGGTAACCACCAGCGGTTAATTGTGGTGCGGTCTGTCCGGCGGTTCTCAAATCAGTTGCAGAAACATTCGCAACCAAAAAATTTGTAGCTGTAAAATTTACAGAAATAAGGAAGGATAATGAATAATATGGTATAAGTTCTGCTGCTGAATAACCCGCCTTTGCTATTTGTGTGGCTGTAAAAACGTCCGATAATTCAGAAGGACTATAACCAGCAGCATATAAAACCGCTGCTGAATATCCAGCATTTTCAATCTCGCTTCTTGGATAAATTCCACTCAAATCGTATGGGGAATATCCGGCTTTTTCTAATGTTACAGCAGGATAACCAGCTAATTCTATTTGTTTTTTCGTATAGGTTCCGCTCAAATCATAGGGTGTATATCCAAAGTTCTTTAATTGATTCGACGTAAAACCGGCACTTATTAATTGCGGTTTTGTATAAATACCACTCAAATCTATTGGTTGGTATCCAACTGTGGCGAAATCTGATGCTGTATATCCAATTTGTTTTAAAGAAGGAATACTGTATCCAGCGTGTAAAATTTCGTTTGTAGTATAATAACCATTTAGGATAGTAGCAGGAAAGCCATTCACGTATAATGTAGAAGCTGAATACCCAGCAACTAATATTTGTGGCTGTGTAAAGATTCCACTTAAATCAATCGCATGGAAACCATTTGAATAAAGTGTCGAAGGAGAATAACCGGCAGTTATGATTTGTTGCTGTGTAAATGTTCCACTTAAATCAATAGCATGAAATCCTTGTGAATAAAGCGTCGAAGGAGAATATCCAGCAGATATGATTTGTTGCTGTGTAAATGTGCCACTTAAATCAATCGCTGAGAACCCATATTTATAAAGAGTTATTGCGGAATATCCTACAGAGACAATTTGTAAAGTAGTAAAAACACCGCTTAAGTCATGTGGATTATATCCATTGATATAAAGGGTTAATATGCTATAACCGGCAGATACAATTTCATATATAGTATATACTCCACTCAAATCTGTAACTGGATAATTGGCATTATAAAGGTCTGATGCTGTATATCCATTTACTTTTAAATCCGCTGGACTGTACCCTTGTGATACGAACTGCGATGGTTCAGGAGTTATAGGAGGAGGTGCAGAAAAAGTGATTGATGTATTTGAAAGCGCAGTTAAAAGTTCGGGTGTTATCAAATATTGCGGGATTTTACCGAGAACTTCACCAGTAGCAAAATAATCTGATAATATTCCACTAGGAATAGTAGGAGAATCTGTAGCGGTGATTTGTCCTGAAAAATCGAAAAAAGCGGCTGTCGATAATGATGTGAATGATGGTAGTGAAATACCACCGAATTGTGTTATATTAATAGACGGGTCCGCATAATAGGGAACATTTGTATTAAACCATAAACCATCCATTGGCGAATTTTTGGTATAAGATGACCAAGATATTGTAACTGTTGTGGTAGAATCATCATTTGATACAAACGCATTTGTTATATCAACAAAAGAGCCACCCGTATTTTTTACAGGATAAACATAATTTGGGTCTTGAGCACTCCAAGTTTGGCTGTCGATCGAGAATACAAAGCTCGACATATACTATAAATTGTTATTATTATTGTAAGAATAATAACAAAATTGCTAAAATATAAATATCTAAAGAGATATGTAAATGTATTCATGAGTTTATACCAGTGAAGATTTAAACATATTTAGGAACCGTGTTGTAGATAGGGATGGTATCATGATCAAAAATATTCAATTTGATTCTGTATACACGAGCACCGAATTTAGGAACACCTGTCAAGTCTTCTTGATGGTCAGCAGGGTTGATAGTGAACTTATACGATATAGAATCACCGTGAATGAATGGGATAGGGGCCTGGTTAAATTGGTCAAGAGTAACATTCTCGAAACGAGCATGCTGAGCCTTAACAATCTGTTGGAATAATTCGCGGGTAATGTTATCATTTTCAGTATAGTTATCAGTTGTGCAGAATTTGTTAGAAGACCCATCGATTAAAAATCTGATGTCATCTGTTGACACAGATGTGCTATTGACATCATATTTCCATAAGTTAGCACTAATGTCAGTTTGCCAGTGGGTATTTCCTTTAGTGGTCAAATCATTAAGCATTTCCGATTGGTTGCTGAAAAGATCAGCTCCTAGAGGAGTGTTGAAAAGACGAAGAGCCAAATAACGGATAAAATCGTGCTTGACGAGCAATTCTTGACGGTCTTTGTTATTATGGTCAATAGCACCAGAAGAAGCTCCAAGACCAGTTTGGTCCATCATACCATTAGCAGGGTTTAATGTTAGGTCTGTAGGCCATTTACTGGCATCAATGTAGTAGTGGAGAGCTCCTTTAGGGATGTTGTTGCTAATATCCCAATCGTTCGACGAAAATCTAAAGATTTGCTTAGCAGCACTGATATCAATGTTAAAAACAGCAGTAGCACTAACATCATACTGCATAGGGGATTCTCCTGCTTGCATAGTAGCAGCTAACATCGTAAGGCTAGATGTGAACTGCTCTAAAACGAAATCGAAGGTCTGAACGGATGACACACCGGCAGGTTGTGCGTAAGTATTTGTCTGTGTAGTCATTATATACATAACGTATATTTATTAATTTTTACAAAAATTTTATTTATTATTCCTAAATGAACGTATTATTCTAAAATAGTAAATTCTATCAAAAAAGAAAAATCATTATTGTTCAAATTGACAACTTCTCCATATCTATCTAATAAACGGATATTCAATGAATTTATAGTGACTGGTCCATAATATTTCCGGGTCTTGAAGACAAAATCAGCAGCTGTTGATAAATTAACACTATTTGAACCAGACGCAATAGTTATTCTTGCAATGATATTATTCCCTGTAAAAAATTTTCCAGGTAGGTAACTAATGATACCATCACTCGAAAAACTAGAATTATTATCATCTAAATCCAAAAAGATGTAATTATAATAACTGCTTCCGAACGCTGCTTCACTTTCAATATATCCACTATATGTAATTATAGGTGCTCCAGTAACTGCCATAAAAGCTGTGCTATATGTATTGGCAGAAGTAACTGTGTAAGTCTCTTTAGTAAATCCTAAAGACCATCCTAAATTTATATATATGGGTCTATCTGGAAAATTGACTGACCTAAAATCCAAAGTATATGAGAACGAAGGTGAATAATACGGTGTTGTTGGGTCAAATGGTGCTGGTAAAATCTTACTATCTGTAGGAGTTCTAGCTCTAAAGATAGTTTTTCCTGAATTAATATCAATATTTACTACTATGTAGGCTAAACCTCCGCCTATGTTTATAAAATAATTATTCAAAAAATTTATCATGTCCATATCATTATAATTTCCGTCTGGTAATTTAATTATATATGCCGATTTATCAATCAATATAGGCGGATTACTTGCGTTAAGAGGGTCAGTGGCTTTGTAATTATTTACAATAATTGTAAAATCGTTTGTTCCTTCTATTTCAGAATAGTGATACCAAAAATTAGGTATTTCAATCGCACTTATACTTGTTTGTATAACATTTTCAATCGGCATTGGTAAATTTAGAACAAAATTTGAAGAAGCTGTATTATAATAATCATCTCTGAATACTGTATCAATTGAAAGTGAAACTGTTTTGGTTTTTAATGATGTCATATAGAATAAAATATCATTATTTTTAGACTGATTCTAATACATATAAATTTATGGCGCAGGAGTAGATGCTTGGATTTTAGAAAGATTAATAGCATTTGCAAGTCTTTCCATTTCAAATACACCTCCTTCTGGATATCCGTATAGTTTGAGATAAATAGCAATTTCAGGTTTCAATTGAGCGGCAACCGACGTGACAGTTACATCATTGAAAATACTAACAGCACCACCTAAATTGTTAATAAATTCTTTTAATTTGTCCATATCATCTAAAATATCAGCTCTTGCTTGTACCATTGCCAATGTAATATTTCTGCCTTCTAATGTTTTATAAAGATTCATTGCCTTTTTAATTCCTTCCAACCCTCTCGTAATAGTAATTCGAAAGTTTTCATAATCAGGAAATACGTATCCGTCTTGTTGTAGAGATAACAATTTTATAGACAAATTATAATAAAGAGTATCTGTCAAATGTGTATCTACATATTCATAATTACCAATAGAAAAATTATAAAATAGTTTAATAAGTGTATCAAGAATACCAGACAATTGTGAATAAAATGTTAATATAATAGGTATACCATCTGATGAAATATATGGATTATACGCATAAGATGTATTTGAACCTGCGCCATTTGAAGTAGTTCTTGTAGCAAATGCTGTTCTTGAAGTTGCAATCATATATTATCTATTCATTTATTTTTTACACTATTTCTACGGTTGTCAAAAAGGGTTAATACTTCATGTTGTAAATCGGGGCATTCGTGAATATCATATGTTGGGGCATCCGGATAAAGCCGCACTAATCTTAGGGCTGTGACTTTTTTATTGTATTGTGCCTCCAAGATGGCCTTGTATGTATTAAGTTGTAACGAATAGTGCCAGAAATTGACATTGGGCATATTGTCGAGAACCGGATTCGTCGCGACTTCATTGTTAAATGATTCGTATTTTATATCTTTGACGCGTTTCCAATCATAAATCATGAGTGTTCCATCTTCTGTGTTCTCATACACCATATCAATAGACCCCGCAATTTTGAGTTCTTTATAGAAAACCGTCCATTCGGTCCTGTAAGGTCTATATTGAGGAAATTCTGCTTGGAAATCGCGATTGAACTGTTGGAAATACTCATATTCTTTGGTATCATTTTCAACCGGCATTTTATTATAGAAATACTCGATGTCTGCATGCGTCTTGGTTCCGGAAGTAGATGTCTGTGTCCATTCATCCGCGATTTTTTTGGCTTCTTTTTTGTATTCTTCTGAAGTAGTATCGTTGAGAATAGCGTTTATTTCATCATCGGAAAACGTGGGGTTCTCGTTTTTGACATTTTGAAAGGCGGTAGCACGGTATTTATTTTTATTGGGATACGATTTTCCCCGGAATGAACTGGTCGGTGAGAGGAGTGAACCAATGACTGCTGGTGCGTCAAAATGGGGGAACTGTTGATGGACGAATGTAGTTACCGACGTATAATCGGATTCGCCATCGATAGTATAAATATGAGTCGGTTCATCGAATGAAATACGAGCATCCATAGGATGATAGTTCAGTTTTGCTAAGTAAGTTGCCATTTCTATTAATATAGGAAAAACGTTTATGTAGTTTAAATATAACGTTCGAAGGACTGTATGACACTATTCCAACTTTTTATTTGTTCAATCGATTTTATTCGTAGCTCTCGTGATTTGGATTTGCCGTAATCTGTCAAGAAGATATCTTGTTGTTCATACTTTTGCACACGGTTCTCGAAAAATTCCTTCGATTCTTTGAATGTATTGAAAACATCATCGGTTTTATGAAACATATGATATATCATTGTTCTGTCGAAATCGTAGGATGCCAATAAATCTGCCTCTCTGACAATATGATAGGCTTGTTGGTATTTTCCTAATTTTGGATAACCGTCTTCTTTTACTTTAGAATAAGACATTGTATTGACTATTTGTTCGACTGCGTCGATATCATGCGTTTTAAGTTTGAATTGTAGAAGCGTTCTTATTGAAGGCATTGTCGGCGCCGGATATTTACGGTCATACAGGTCGTGTATCATTGCTGCCGAATAGATAACTTGTTCTTGGGTTCTCAATAAGGGAATTTTAAGGACTTCTTTGTTATAAATTTGTTGCGCATAGTAGAGAACATTCATTGAATGACCTAGTGCGTGGGACTCGTCGATTTTATGTTTAATAGTAGAATATTGGACGAATCTGAGGATTGTAGTGAGAATGCGCATTATTATTAATGAATTATCGGTTTTATATATTTTTATTATATCAAAAAAATATATAAGATAAAGATGGCTAATAAGCTTCAAACATTTTTGGGTATTATGGCGTTTTATTTTGTGTTGACGTTTGTTCTTTTCCCTTTAGGGTTTTATTATTTGGTTGACCGCTCGCTTCTTAGTGCTGGAAACGGGTTTGTTCTCGGAAGTGTTATTTCTATCTCTTTATGGCTGAAATTCGGAAGAAGAATTATCAAAAGTTAAATAGAAATGGTTAGAACAAGTGGTTAGACAACGACTTGTTTAAGAGAAACCGCTATTTTTGAGAACAACCATTTTTTTATATCCAAACTGCGCGACTCGATGGTTCCCTGTTTTAGGCCATTTACTTTTGCCATACAGAATATTGCTCGGTCTTCATCTGCTGCTGCCAATTCGTCACGATTTTCATTTGCCCATAACATATATTTTCTTAAAAATTTATGTTGGATTTTTTCTACGAGTTTAACGAATTCTTGCGCGGTCATTGTTCTCCATTCGTCATTGTCATAAAGATATAATATGTTCAATTTCTGTGTGAAAGCGCGGATAGGGATATCTTCAATAATGTTCTCGAGAACCGTCTTGATACCGGTTTTTAGGTCTGTTTTTATAACTTGCTCTAATGCTTCGTCTGATATTTGAATCGATTTACACCATTCTGAATATGTATATTCTGGTGCCGGAAGACTTTCCAAGTATTCGCTTACTTGTCTCCTACAAAGTGGTATGATAGTTTTTTGTATTTTAGTCAATTTGTCCTCGAGTTCTTCTATCTTTTTAGTTAATTGAACAATGTATCGAAACTGAGCCTTTTGTGAAGGTATTTCCAGGTTAGAGAAATAGGTGTCGATTGAATGGTCATTTCGTAGAAGGCTTAATGCTTTACATACTTCCGTGTGGTCGTCAAATTCTTTTTTAGTAAAATTCGAATGACATCGAGAACACCTGTATTGACTTGGGTTGCGCATTTCGTCGATAGTATACATATTGGCTATATTTTATATGATATAGTATATACTTGAGTTTCGAATCGATTTTATGTTCAAAATTAATTATCAAATCGTAAATAAACCTATTTATCAACCTACAATACAACAAATTCAAATACAACCCAAACAGACTGTTAATCTAGGAGGAATTTTTGCTGCATTAAAACCGAGTGGGCCTTGTCCTAGTTGTGGGTAGGGAACAGTAGGTTCTCCAAACCATCACTTTCCAGATTTAATTTTATAATGAAAACTAAAATAAAGAATGGAACAAGAGGATGAAGGGAGGGGTCGTAGGGGAACCGTAGGTTCCCTACATACAATATATGATTGTTATATATAAATGTACAACAACGATTTATTTCTTCAGCCAAAAGTTACACAACATAATAATCATATGGTTATGACGAATGTCCATAAAGAATCCAAAACAAAGCATTGGAATATTGATACCAGATTTCGTGATGATTATGATAATTACTCTCAAATGACTTCCGGTTCTCAAATTAGTGGATATACTTTCACTCTACCTCAATGTATAAATGACGTCAAATCTATTAAAGTAAAAAATATCGAAATTCCACTTTCTTTTTATAATATTTCAACAGCATTAGGAAATAATTCGATGCTTGTAGGAAATACTACAACTAATAATCTAATAACTATTCCAGATGGATTCTATAATCCCGTATCATTAACCTATTCAACAAATTCGAATAATACAATTGGCGCAAATAATTCAACACAATTTAAAGCCGCAATCAACACCGCTTTAGCAGGAACGGGAGTATCTTTCGATATTTCTTCGAATGGTGTCCCAAAGACAACATTTACAAATACATCCGGTTCTCCAGTTAATATAGCTTTTCCTATTAAACCATCTAATACGTGTGGTGGTAATTTAAAGCAGGGGTCAGGAAGACCCGATTTTGATAAGCATAATTTCAAATCCAAATTGGGGTGGTTATTAGGATTTAGAAATATTATTTATACTATTCCGAATGGTGATGCCAAGACTTCAGAAAGTATCATCGAATTGAATACACCCAGATATTTATATTTAGTTGTAGATGAATTCACAAGTAGTAATACCAATTCATTTATCTCGCCTCTACCGACATCAATAATAAATAAAAATATTTTAGCAAAAATTACGATTGACTATGTGCATTTTTCTTTTGGACAAGTTATTACAGCTAATCCTTCTAATGGGCTACTTATTTCTGATAAACGCTCATATAATGGAAAGGTTAATATACAAAAACTTAAAATCCAATTAGTAAATGAATACGGAATACCTATGAACTTGAATGGCTTGGATTTTTCTTTTTGTTTAGAGATAGATTACGAATAAAATTGATTAGGTATTGTTTATTTTTAAATATACAATACACTTATGGAATTTAGTAGAGAACAAGAATATGCTTTTAATCGTTTTATCAATGGAGAGAACCTTTTTATAACCGGACCAGGGGGAACTGGGAAATCATTTCTTATACAGAAAATGGTGGATTCTTTGAAATCCCGCGGATTACAATATCAAGTATGTGCTCTTACTGGCTGTGCAGCCGTCCTATTAGGCGTCGGCGCAAAAACCCTTCATTCTTGGACTGGAATGGGTCTAGGAACTGGTCAAAAAGCCGATATTGTCAAAAAAATCATGTATAATAAGAGAACTGCAGGTCCTATTAAAAAAACCAGAGTTCTCATTGTAGATGAAGTCAGTATGCTTTCTTTGAAATTGTTTGAATCTATAAATTCAGCGCTTAAGATCATAAAGAAAAATCAGGCGGCATTTGGTGGAATTCAAGTGATATTTACTGGGGACTTCTTTCAATTGCCTCCTGTAGGAAATGATGAGGATTTCTGTTTTAGTTCTCCTCAATGGATAAATGTTTTTAGTTGGGAGAACCATATTGAATTAAAACACATTTTTCGTCAAGAAGATGATGTATATAAACGGATTCTTAATCAGGTTCGGCGTGGAGAACTTGACGAAGAATCTACTGCTATTTTGCGAGGTTGTGTCGGAAGAAGTTATTCAGGGAATATTATACCTACAAAATTGTTCGCGGTTCGTTCTAAAGCCGATTATGTAAATATGCGGCAATATGAAAAATTAGAGGGTCAAGAATATGTATATGAAACACAAGCCCAATATGATTTGAAAACCTATGTGGAATCTGGGAAGGCGATTGATTTAACCTCCATCATAAAATGTCAGGGTCTGGGTCAATCAGAGAGAACTAGTGAAATAGAGGTTTTGATGAATCAATCAAATAGAAGTTCTATCTTACATTTAAAACTAGGGGCGCGTGTTATGTGCCTACATAACCTAAGTGTTGAAAACGGTATTTGTAATGGTTCTCAAGGAACTGTCATAGAATTTAGTGTTAATGGATTACCAGTCGTGTTGTTTTCCAATAATATTCAGATGACGATTGAACATGTATGGGCACAATCTGACGAATATCCTTGTATAGGAATCGGTCAAATACCGCTTTGTTTGGCATGGGCGATGACAATACACAAAATCCAAGGAGCAACTCTTACTATGGCTGAAATGGATTTAGGATTAAGTGTATTTGAATACGGTCAAACGTATGTTGCTCTTTCTAGAATCAAGAACATGGCGGGATTATACTTATCGGCTTTTCAACCTAAGAAAATAAAAGCCAATCCACTTGTTCGAGAATTTTACGACCAAATTCCAGAGATTCCTATAGGATTTGTTCAAGGATGTCATGTAGAATCAATAGTAGGTGAAGAATGTTCTGTAAGTCAGAATCGATTTGCCGAATTCGAATATAAAGAGGATGTGAAGGTAGTTCGTTTATAAGGGGTTAGAGGGCGCGTGAATAAATGAAAATGGATAAATGAAAATATAAACAAAATATATAATGGTGGCTTCAAGTATATTACCAGTTGCTATTCATAAAGGAAATTTATATTTTTTATTTGGCAAAGAGAACCAAATGGAGGATTCTGCCAAAGGATTTTCTGATTTTGGTGGTGGCGTAGAAGGTAATGAGACGATTATGGAGACTGCTCTAAGAGAAGGTTCAGAAGAACTAAGTGGATTTTTAGGAGATTCTAAAGCGATTAAAGCATTATTGCAAAGAGGAGTTTATAAATTATCACATGGAGACTATCATATTCATATCTTTTTAATGAAATACGATGAGAACCTACCGTGTTATTTCACAAATCACCATAGATTTGTTTGGGAACGAATGGATAAAAATCTTTTAAATGATAGTAAATATTTTGAAAAGCAAGAAATCCGGTGGTTCTCACCAGAAGATATGAAAAGGGGGCGAAAATTATTCCGAAAATTTTATAGAGAAATGGTTGATGATATATTGGCAGACATACCAAATATTAAATCTTTTGTCAAGAAGGTATCATCAGTATATAAGGGCGCAGTTTGTTCTCGTTCTACACGGAAAAATTATAAGGGCGGAAATAAAATTACTGGTGGATGAAGTCCAGTAATCAACGATGAATCATCGTAAGTTTAGAGAACCTTGTTCATTGTCTCGATTACTCGAGGAATGCCGATGTGTTGTACGTGATGTTTATTACAAAAACATATCTAAGAATAATGAGCATGTTCTCTGGTATAAAAAAAAATACATAGTAATTGTATAATTACTATGTCTTCCTGGAAATCATATGGAGGTATTAATAATTTCGATAAAAGAGGAAGTATTAATGCCGATTCATTAACTGTTAATAATATGACATTAAAGCATAAATATAAGGGAAATTTTGATATTTGCGGACAATTAAATATCGACGGTGGAATAACGGTTACTAAAGATGTAGATATTTCAGGAAGTTTGGTAGTTTCAGCAAACGCAACAATAGGTTCTCCTGGTTCATTTTTAAATATTAATAGTTCAGCCATATTTAACGGACCAGCACAGTTCAATAATAGTTTTTCTACAATTGGTAATATTGTTTCTATTCAAGATTTGATAGCTACAAAAGATGTCATTGTTGGAAATAGTATTTATTTTACAAATGGGAACATTAATAGTAATACTGGACCATTTATATTCGGTAATGGGTCATACATAGGAATTAATACATTTAAACCAACCGCTGCTCTCGACATATCTACCAATTTGGTTCGGGGTCTCAATATTAGGTCATACAATAATACGAATGAGAACATAATTGCTCATAATTTGGGTGGATATGGTGTATCTGCCGGGGCCGACTTATCTTCTTCGCATATTTATTTTTATGCCGACCATAATCCATATTCAGGAATAAGCGACGGCCAGATTTCATATTTACCCGGTGGATATTTAAATATAGATGTTTCACAAAATGTTAATGTCTTAAGTCAAATGACGGTTTCAACGAATCCTACAACTACGCATAATCATGGTGAAATGTTCTCTGTTTATGATATTTCACAAGGACTCTATTTTGGAAATATTTATATGAATCAATCGGCATATACTGGTCCGGCCGCTTCGTTCATTGCGGATTCTAATAATTCCAATACGTTTGTTTATGTAGGAACTCCTGGAGGTCTAGGTGGCGCAATTGGTGGAGGTTCATACCCTAGTTTAATAAATCGAGGAATGGCAACAATTGGTCTTACAGATACTAGTGGGAATTATACACCGGCACAAACAATTGTTTCGGGAAATGTCCTTAGTCGGTATTATACAACTACTGGTGTAAACACTTTTAAACCCAGAATTGACAATTATGTTCTCGATGTAAACGGGCCTATACACATTGATAATGGCGATATTGTCGATTCTACTGGCTCTATACAATTTGAAATCTATTCTATGAGTCGAGCAAGAGATAATAATAGCGTAGTTGCTGCTCTAGGTAGTTCCATTGATATTTCTGGGGATAGTTATTTGACAAATAACCCAGGGAAATTTCCGAGAGAACGTGTTATTTATACAGTGAATGGTGGTAAAAAATGGGCCTACATAGATATTTCCAATGAAATCGGGGGGACTACAAATATTTTAAAAGGAAATGCTTTGACTGGTATTCATTTATATAACTCGCAACAATGGTTTATTTCAGGATACAATAGCCAATTGATTACTACTTTCGATGGTGGTATTTCTTGGCAGAATATAAATACCCCTAATTCAATAACAGGAAATTTCAATAATATTTACATAAATAAAACACCGAATCCAATAACTGGTAATTTAATTGGATATTTTACAAATAATAACATTCCGAATAATGTTTATATTTTCGATATATCTGCAGGAGTTTTTAATAATTCAACTGATAATATAAACATTGCTGGAAATACAACAATAATAGGAAATGTATCCAGTATAAAAGCAGATACAAATACTCTATATGTTGCCGGAAATGGTATTGCTACGTATAATATAACCCCGACGGTCCAACAGATACCTGCAGCAAAATATATTTGGAACACGAATTATTATTATAAGGAAATAAAAATATACGATAATAGTTACGCAATTGCTGTAGGCGGGAATATTATTTCTTCAACGGTTAATGGAGGTGCTAATTGGAAGGATACTTATTTTTCAGGAGTCCCAGGATTTAATAGCGTTCATCTAATAGATTCGCAAAACGCAATTACAGTAGGTTCTCAAGGAAATATTTGGTTAACGTCAAACAGAGGTAATACATGGTATCCTATACCATTGAACTTGATAAATTCTTCTGGAAAAGCTGGTTGGCTTCTTTCTTCGAACATTTTTCAAAATATTACAATGACTGATGATAATACCATTTTGATTACAAATACAGTAAAAAGTTATAATTTTGGGTTATATGGGGTGTCAGGAAGTTATGGTGAAAGCAATATTTTCAGTTTATTTGCGCCAAATCTAGTGAACGCTTCGAATAATTTCGTTTTGGACATATCTGGAACGGTTCGTGTTTCTGGCGGGGACATACAAATTAATGATGGGGGAAGTATAGTGTCAAATAATTCGATATTGAATATAGCGAATACTGGTGTTCAGACTATATATTTGGGAGGCGCTGCTACGAATATTGTTATAGGAAATGCTTTGGGAAATACCACTATTAATAATAATATTAATATAGGCGGAACCACTACATTCAATGGAAATAATGTAGTAACAGGAGCTTTTTCAATTACAAATACAACAGTCTCTACAAGTCCTGGAAGTGGAGCACTAGTAGTGGGAGGAGGTGCCGGAATAGTTGGTGATTTGAATATAGGTGGGTTCTCGAATTTTTCAAACGATGTTTCTTTTAATGGTAGTCTAGTAGTTAATAAATCAACAGCATCGAATAATACAAAAACAGGCGCTGTTGTTATTAATGGGGGTCTTGGTATAGGAGGAAATTTGAATATTGGAGGTTCTCTTGGTATTAAAACAGATTTAAATTTACCTGGAAATATTACGGTTAATCAGATAACTCTTACAAGTGGAAATTTGCTCTCAACCACCGGTAGATTGAATTTATCTACGCTGACAAATCCGTCAGTAGATAAAAATACAGGAGCGGTTATTGTAGGAGGTGGTGTAGGCATTGGTGGTAATTTGAATATCGGTGGTGGTTCTAATTTTGTGGGAGATACGAGTATTGGCGGAAACGTTTCAATAACTAGTCAAAAACTTTCTACAAGTACAACTACAGGTGCTCTTACAGTTGTTGGTGGAGTCGGTATTGGTCAAAGTATGAATGTCGGTGGTTCTGTAACTAGTAATAGTCTAATAGTTACATCTGGAGATATTAAAAGCACAAATAATTCTGTTAATATTAAAGGTCCTAATGGAACACCTACAGTGTATACTATAGGAAATGATGGAGATACAATACAATTAAAAGGCATAGTTTATGGAACAGTAAAAGGAAATTCGATATCTCAATCAGTTTCAAATAATCCAACAATTCTAGTTAATAATATAGGTGGAAACGCAGTATCAAAAAGAGCGGGTATAGATATTGTTGATAATTCAGGTTCGAATGCTCTTTCTAATGACCCATATTGTCAAGACCCTACTAAAAATACATTTGCTTATATTCATGTTGGAGATGATTTACAAAGTTATATATTTAAAGCACCTAGTTTTGGTTCAACTGGTAATATAGGACCGATTTATCAGATATCTAAAGAAAATCGTCTTAGAATTGGTGTCAATGAATTAAATCTATGGGATATTTCGAAAAATGTTACAAGAGGTCTTGTAATAATACAACCAGATACAGATTTCAGAAACTATCAGACATCAAAAGGTCATTCTTACGGTTCATCGAATGACGCCGATTATGCCATAAATATTTGTCCCGATTTTGATATTAGTAATATTATGCTGAAAAATTTCGATTCGGTTGCTGGCACACAAACAATCGGCTCCAATCTATCTGTTCTAGGAAATATTACAAATGGTAATTTATTTGTCACAAATGCTATGAATGTATCTGGCACTGGGATATTTTTGGGTAATGTAGGTATTGGTTCTTCAGTCCCATTATTAGGATTAGATGTAAGTGGTTCTTCTCGGTTTGTAGGGTCGTTGGTTAGTACCAATTACGATACACTCCGATTCTTGAATAATTATGGTTATGGATGGAAAGACTATTCGAATACTGCGGTTGATTCATCTTATTATCAGGATATTGCTTCTTCCTATGATGGAGCATATGAATATTCTCTTATGTATAATAAAAATGGATTTGGTTCTGTGAATATATCTTCGAATTCAGGTGCTTCTTGGACGTCCATTCAGTTGCCATCGAGTTATGCTGGGAATGTAATTTATCAGGCGGTCCCTTTTATGAATAACGCAACCGGAAGTGGAACTTCATATTCACAAACATACAGATTTCAAGACCTAGCTGGAAATATTAGTTTGCCGAATGCTATTCCTTTAAATATTCAAGTAGGAACATATATTGCTACGGCTTCATCTATTACTTCACCTCAAAATCCAAATTTTGTTTTTGATAATAGTAATTCAACCTATTGGCAATCAAATTTTAGTAGTAATTCACAAGGCTATTATAACTCAACATATCAAGGACCTTTTTATACAAATGGATATAATGGCGAATACGTTCAAATTAATTTACCATATTCATTTATTTTAACAAATATTCTTTATTATCCATTACCTTCTGGAATATCCTATAATAATACTGATGCAAAAACTATGTATATTTTTGGAAGTAATAATAATACAAATTGGATTCAATTATCACAATCTACAAATACAATGATACAAGGTAGTTATACATTTGTATCAATATATAATAATCAATCATATAATTCATATAGATTTGTAATAACAAATACTTATCAAACGATTTCTTCATATGTACCTGTATCTATTTCTCGTATAGACCTAAGTGGAATTTTCCAGAACATAACCGGTTCATTCAGTTCATCGATTGCCACTTCCGGGTCTGGTCAGTACGCAACAGTTGCTAATCAAGGTTATTATCCCGGAACAGGGAATTTGTTTATTACTTCAAACTATGGTCAAGTAGGTTCATGGACCGATACCAATCAACAAGCTACTGCTGTATGGCAAGGTATAACTATGTCACAAACCGGTCAAATACAAGCCGCTATTGGAATCAATCGTTCTGGTTCTGGTAATATTTATTTATCTACCAATTATGGACAAGCGGGAACATGGAATCCGGTTTCACAATTAATAAATACAACAAATGGTTGGCAGACAATTTCGATGTCTTCTACAGGACAGTATATAACAGCTATTCAAGCATCTTCTTTTAGTAGTCCAAAAGGAAATATATGGATATCCGCTGATGGTGGTTCTAGTTGGTCTTCCAATTATTCCATATATAATTACACGCAAACTGTTAATAGCTTTTTAAATTTGGGGACAGCGGATTTCAATAAAACTGTGTGTGTTTCTAGTTCAGGGAAATACCAAACAGCTCTTGGATTAGCACCTTCTTCTAATCCAACATCAAGTGCAAATATATGGACTTCTTCTGATTATGGTATAAGTTGGAATGATACCGGGTATAGAGCGCCTTCTATATCAGGGTCTTCTTCTATTCTAACAAGTATTTCGATGACTGGTTCAGGACAGAATCAAGTAATCAGTTATGTAGGAGGAAATACAGGTTCAAGTCAACCATCTACTACGACGTATGGAAATATATTAGTCTCTTCAGATTATGGGGCGTCTTGGACTGATACTAATTTCAAAGCACCTACAGAGAAATTAACTGGGAATACCTATTACGGATATGTCTCGAAGGTCCAATCGACCATGAATGGACAGTATGTGATAGGTGTCAGTAAATACGCCGATATTTCTGGGAATACATATAATAACACGAATTCTACCGCTGGTGGTGTAGGAAATGTTTTTGTAAGTTCGGTGCCTACATCGAATAATTTATTGATAAATCAGTATTTTGGTTCTCCTTATACAAATGGTGTAAATCAAACACATGGAATACAAGTAAGTGTTCCTACAGTAAATAATGCTTCATTAATCATGGGATATGATATTAATTATGATAGCGGGTATATTAATTCGGCTGACCAGAATGGGGCTAATCCTTTGGGAATAAATACTAATGGCGGCTTTGTTGGAATAGGAAAAATAGTGCCTACATCAGCATTAGATGTGAGTGGAAATTTGGTTGTAAGTGGTGGATTAACTATTGGAGGAACAACGAATTTTTCAGCGAACTCGACCTTTAATACTATAGGGGTTACATCTTCGACGAATGGAGCCCTACAGGTTGTAGGTGGCGTAGGTATTGGAGGAAATTTGAATGTAGGCGGGTTTTCTAACTTTGTTTCAGATTCGTCGTTTAATGGAAATCTCTTGATAACATCATCGACTGGTTCTACAAGTAAAAATACGGGGGCCCTACAGGTTGTAGGTGGCGTAGGTATTGGAGGAAATTTGAATGTAGGCGGGTTCTCGAACTTTGTTTCAGATTCCTCGTTTAATGGAAATCTCTTGATAACATCATCGACCGGTTCTACAAGTAAAAATACGGGGGCCCTACAGGTTGTAGGAGGTGTAGGTATTGTAGGAAATTTGAATGTAGGCGGGTTCTCGAACTTTGTTTCAGATTCCTCGTTTAATGGAAATCTCTTGATAACATCATCGACCGGTTCTACAAGTAAAAATACGGGAGCCCTACAGGTTGTAGGTGGTGTAGGTGTTGGAGGAAATTTGAATGTAGGCGGATTTTCTATTCTACAGTCGAGTTCTCAAGGCGGGAATACATTAATTATTTCTGACAGCACAAATCCTGGAAATAAAATAAATATAATTGGGAATAGTTCTGTTTCTGGTATAAGTAAATTAGGAGATGTATCATTGATTTATGGACCGACAACAGGTACAAATACACAAGCCTTAGTTATTGCGCCATCATTGACTACCCAACCATTAGGTATGCGATTGTGTGGTAATGGATATATAGGTATTGGTAAATCATATCCACAATATATAGTTGATGTTAGTGGTAGTTTAAATGCTACTTCGATAACTATTGGCGGGACACAAATTAATACTAGTTCTCAATGGAATTCATCGGGAACGAATATTTATTATTCAACTGGTAATGTTGGTATTGGAAAAACTCCAAATTATACTTTGGATGTAAGTGGGTCTATCTCAATTAATGGTCAAATAAACGCAACCGCATTAGTTCTTTCTGGAGCAACAAGCACTACTGGTTATGCGTTAGATGTTACTGGAAATATTCGCAGTGCCCAAAATGTAATATCTATTAAAAGTTCTTTTTTAGGAGGGGCGTCCCCGACAAGTCTTATCACGTCTTTAAGTACACAAGGAACATATATTGGGTGGAATGGTGCTCTTAATTCAAGTGGTAATCCAATTACATTTGGAGAAACCGATTTTGTTAATTGTAAAGGAATTGGTTCAGGAGGTTTTAATTTTTATAATATTGTAAATGGCGCTGGTAGTTCTCTTACACCAACAAATTTAATTGTAGCCTTTAGTTCATCGGGGCAAGTAAGTGCTACTTCATTTAACGCAACATCTGATTACAGAATCAAAACTGAGGTTGTCCCATTATCCGACTTATCATATAATGTGGACCAATTAAACCCCATTAAATATACAAATACCAAATTAGAGAAAGAAGACATGGGATTCTTAGCACATGAAGTCCAAGAAGTGTTCCCATTTTTGGTTACAGGTGTTAAAGATGGCGAAGAAAAACAAACCTTGAATTACAATGGATTCATTGCGCTTCTTGTAAAAGAGGTTCAAGATTTAAAGAAAGAGAACATAGATTTAAAATCCAGATTAGATGCGATTGAAAAACGATTCATGTAATGGTTCTCGGGCTGTCAAGAAGGATTTATGTTAAGGGGGACGTCTACATAAACATTATTTTATAGGATTTTGATAAAATAATGTAGGAATGTAGGAGACCGGAGGTAGGTCGAATACAGTGTGGTTTCAAATAGTTAATTCATTTCCATTATAAAACGCCTTCTTTATACTAGGATCAGCGTCTGGAGTTAAATACCTAGTGCGGCATTTACAAATCTTTTTACCACACCAAATTGTGCGAATAATATTTTTTCCGTATTTATATTGACATGTTTTCGGTTTAAATACTTTGTCAAGTCTATATGTAGGTACTGGTAGACTCACCGAATTGAGAACCCTGTTGGGACGGGTATTTGTGTCTTTACATAATTTGAATGTTGCGCAAGAAGGCACCTTTAATTCCATATCAGCTACATCTACACGAACTGGGTCTGTATTTGGAAATATAGATTGAAATGTAGATGTATTTTGAGGTAATAATCTACTGAACGAATTTTTTGTATTTGGTACAGTTGTTTCTAAAGCAAATCTTTCAAATGTTGTATAGTCTTGACCACTTAATATATGGTCTAGTTTGTTTATTCCAAGAATATCTGATGTTTTTAAAAATTCAATATAATCGCTTTGTGACATTATATAAAGATTATGATATTTTTTGTTTTTCAATTCATATAAGGAGTTTATAGAAAAATAATCATAGGCTTGTATAAATAATATTGTGTAAGATATACGAGAACCCAAGCAAAAGTTCCCCCAATTAGAGAACCGAATACGAGTTGTCTTATAGAATGTCTGCGATATTTCCATCGTTGATATAATGTCAAGAACGTTATAATTGTCATGAAATATATGATAGAAATCGGTCCATTAGCGAAAAATAAAAATGCCAATGAGAAAAAAGATGCCTGTGCGTGTCCTGAAGGAAATCCATATTGTTGTGCACCAGTTAAATTATCATGGTCTATAAATTCTATTTGACCTTTGGGTCTTGGTTCTCTAAATAGGGTTTTCAAAAATGTATTTAAAATTGTGTTAAAAATGCTTCCTATCGTGAATACCACGAGATAAGGTGTACGCTCTATAAGAGAATAAAATGACATACCGAATAAAATGACTGGTCCATAATATCCAATAAGGTCGAGAACAGGATACATATATTATGTTCAGACAAAGGTTCTCGATGATTGTCAAGAAGATATAATATGAGAACCTTTGTCATACCCCTTCGGGACATTTATGATGACGTCGACCTATATAGTTGTTCGCAAACGAAAGAGAACGTCCAGTTGCTACCATTAAGGTCCAACAATGTTCCTCTGTCGGTTAATAACTGAATCGCCATTTTGCGAATATTAACGGGGCCGAAATAAAGGCGTTCTTGGTTCTGTAATGTTCCACCAAATTCTGTATAATATTCGCCAGTTGTTTTCGGTGGTTTATAAGGAATAATACCAAACAAATCTTTTATGAATGGTCCTGAAGAATATTCTTTGCTTGGATTCTGTTGAGAACTTATCGATTGATTAAGCGCATATAATTGAGCATTAGTAACATTATCACTATTTGACTGAGAAGTAGAAGTAGCAACTAATTGTCCTGTTGCTGGGTCTCGAGACTGGGTTGTCGAATAAGCATAATCCGGTAATTGTATAGAGGATTGACTTCGTGTAATGGTAACAAGTCCATCATTCAAATGATTTTGTATGAAATCATCAATAGATATCAAGAAGTAATTATATAAATTCGTGCTTAGGGTTGTATCTCCGGTTAGTTTTATAGACGAAGACAAAAGTAAATTGGCGCTTAGGTCTTTATTTTGAGTTATTATATAAGACCCGTTCGAAGAAGATAGATAATAAGGGGTTGTTGAGGGTTGGGTTGGGAGGGTCTGGTTTTGAGTTGTCAAGAAGTATTGTGTATAATCATGGAAACCGAGCATCCATCCAATTGTGCTATCCCATGTCGTATTTTGAACGCTTTTTGACCCAGCATAACAAGAAACAAAATTAGTGGTGTCATAAAAATCCAATATATAATCTTGTGTTGTAAAAATACGGTTTATATTTATCCACATTTGGGTATATTCTTGGTTATTTATATTGATTTGTTTGAAATAAGAACCATATGTTCTCGGGTTATTTGACAATGCGCTATTAATTGCTGTGTATAGAGTGCCTATCGTATAAGATTTCGGAGGTATTTGAATTATAATTGAATCAGTCGGTGAATTCGGGTTATTTGTATTGAAGGTAATTGTATTATTACAATTATCAATTATATTAATTGATGCTGATGCTAACCCGACGGTTTTTGTTCCTGTTATAAGAGCAAAACCATCAGGTGATATATTTTGAGATAAGTCATAAAAAGAATTTATATTAAAAACATTCCAAGCATTATTTATATTTGATATATCGATTATACCATCTATAAATGATACATCATAATTTACCTCTGCCAAATGATAATAACAATTTAAATTTATATTCATGGATATATCTGTAGAAGTTTCACTTATGGATACAGTTGAACGACTTAATGGTGTTTGTGTATTTACATTACTTACTATCGGTGTAGTTAATAATGCGTTTTGTATTGCTGATGTTAAAGCATCATATGTTGAATATTGTTTGGATGATAATAATACCGGGATTTGAGGTGCATTTCCATTTCCATCGTTTGTATATGTTGAAATATCTGATTGGATCATAAAAAGTTGGTTTGTAGGGAGAACATAGCCATTATATATTTTCTGTATGGAAATATTGATATTTGAAATATCATATAAGTTATAGGTCTGAGGATAACCATAGTGCGGTATATCTGTTACAATAGAAAAACTAATATCAAAATTATTTGTTTGGGTCAAGAAGGAATTGCCGTCGATTATCACTTTATAATTTTTATTATCGAATGCCTTTGTAAGGTCTATTTGTAAATTGAACGTATTATTTACATCTAATGAGGCCACTGTATTTACCATATTGAAATACTGATTTGTAGTCGGGTTTTTATTAGCGAATGATTGTGTAATTGCACTCAAATATTGAGTCAAAGTATTATATGTGCCTGTTTGAATATTCATAGAAAAATCATTGAGGCCATTGTTATAATACGGAGTTGTGCACCTCATAATAATATTTGTCGAAGTATCAATTGTAAAAGTAGAATTGATTGCAGGAGATTCAGAAATTATTTGCGAAAAATCGTTTATAGAATTATCGAAATAAAAACATGAATAATCTAATCCGGCTTGATACTGCCATATTGTAAATTTTTCATTGTATTGGTTTAGTTTTATTTGTTCGGAAGGAAATATTACCAAGATTTTTGAATTAGGAATATATTTTGTAGTAAATCGATTAAGAGTCAAAGATAGTTGAAAATAAGAATTTCCGGTATTTTGATTTTTGGTTATATCAATTTGTTGAATTTGAGAACCTGGGTCAAAAAGGTTTGATGTTTTAATGGCCGAATTCACAGCATCAATGACATTTTGTCTTGTTGCTGGGCCTGTATATGGTAATCCTTGATTCATGAGTTGAATTTTATATTGGTTTAGAATAGTACTTCGTTGGTCGTATCCCGTAAAAGGGTCGTACCCTAAATATTGTATAACCATAAAATAATTATTAGAATTATCGAGAGTATAATTCTGACTATATTGTGAATTAATAATCTTTGTAGAATAATAAGTTTGATTTGAACTAATTGTGTTTAAATTGTAACTTTGATAGTTGAATCCCATATATCCAGGTATAGAACTTTTATTATTACTCAAGTCGGTAGGAGATGTGAAATTTGAAAAATTAACATTATAATAACTTTCATTAAAAGTATTTTGTATATTCAATTGGACGGTCGATTTTGCTGTAGTGGAATCATATGTGATTAAATCTAAGCCGTTGAAATTAATATCTGATGCGGTTGTATTTGAAATGTCATAAAATGATTTATTTATGGCCTGTGGAAGAGTCGTAGAGTCATAATTTCCAGGAGGAATCGCTATTTGGTATTGTTTATCGGACACGCCATTCCCTCTTATATAAAAAAAATTGCTTCCGAAGCTTTTACCAACTGTATACCATGTATAAGGGATTTGAACCGAATATAGTTTCAATGAGACAACATCTCGTAATGGTTCAGAAAGATCGAAAGAAAAACTGGTTGTTAATGGGTCTGTGGATATATTGCGGTATTGACTATCGATACTTATTACTCGTTTAATAGTTTGTTTCAAAAGAGGATTCAATTGTAATTTATCGGGAGAATAATCGAATTGTTGTACGGAAGCGATATTTTGTGCTTGATATCCGATTTGTTTTGTTGATTGTATATTTTCTTGGTCTGATAATTGGGTTTTCTTATCTTTTACTGTAGTAGGATTCGTCATTCCTTCTATTTGTTCGTTTGCTTCGTCTTTATCTTCGTTGTCATCGTCATCGTCATCGTCAAAAAACCGTTTATAAATATTTGTAAAAAAATCATATAATTGTTTTCCTATATCGGTTGGAATGTTCTCATATTTATTAATCATTTGAATGATTTTGGCTTCTAGTTCTCGGTCTGTTGGATGACTCATATCTAAAATGTCATAAAGTTGTTCATCGCTATATTTATTTACATTGTATAAATCCATAATATATAACATAATATATATTTGTTTTTGTATTTTGTTATATGAATCAATGAATTACGAGAACCTTGAAGTAAACATATTATTTATAAAAGCAGGGATGTCCAAAACATGTTTACAATTAACGAGTAATTTTGTAGTAAATGATTTGATACCATTCCCTCTTTTCATATGTTCGTTTCCATAGAAACAAAGTTGGTCTAGAGCTTTGAAAACGGCTTCTTCTGTTGAATTGAAATTTTCTCTTTCAATCCGTTTTTTTCCGACATAATTGTATCGATTGTAATTTTGGTCTTCGTATAATTTGTATTTGTTCAAAAACGACCTATTTTCACAACGTCCTACAGCAAAAATCTGGTTCTTATCATTGTCCATTTCGAGAACAATCATTATTGCTAATGGTGGAATGCTTTGGGATACCTCGGTTGGAGAGCAATATAAACATCCATCCGGCCAACCTCTTTCGCGGAATATTTTGTTCTCTTCTCTTGTTTTTGTATTAAATCTAGAAGTCATTAGAAATACGGTTTGTTTTGACTTATATGCTTTAATATCTTGTCTTTCCTTTATTTTTTCGAGCTTTTTTTCAATGGATTCTTTGGTAATGGCCATTTGATGTTTGAGGGTCAACAATTATATATAATTAAATCAATTTTATATATTGATATATAAATGGACCCAATTCTGGAACAAATCTCTCTAGAAATAAAATCTGAATCAGGTGAGTTGGCTCATTATACTGATAATCATTTTATTACCAAATTGAATGAAGAATTGGAAAAAGTCAGGAGTTCTTTTATATATGAATCAAATAGTCCTATAAGTATGTCTAATCCATCAAGTGACATAGAGGATGGAGACTGTTTCGACGATGAGGGGTTTGACCCAACACAATTAATATCTAAACAAATAGGTTATAAGAGGCTCACATTTCGTGAAGTACGTGATTCTATCAATAAATATTATGAAACTGATGATAAATATTCTAGTGAATTAGATATATTATCAACGTATTTGAAGGGTCAAAAACACATATTTATGAAAGCCTCCGATATTATTCAGATAAAAACGAATTGGTTTTTAATACCGGCTGTTATAGGTAGTTCGTCTATTACTATTTTTGCGCCTATCTTAGATTATTATAAATGGACTGGTGCGTTTATTTCAGGATTAAATGCAATAATATTTGTTTTGTTTTTTTTCGTTTATTATTTACAATGGGGTTCATCCTTCGTTGTTTATAAGCAGTTAGGTAATCAATATGAACGTCTTGAACATTCGATGGATATAAATAATTTGATGGAATCAAGTTCCGATAAATCAGAATTAGTTCTCGATGTTTTAAGAGAAAAGGAAAAGAAAATAACCGATTTGAAAGAAACCGCTATTATTACTTTGCCATATGAAATTAAATATATGTTTCCTATTTTGTATCATATACACATATTTACCTTCATTAAACGCATAGAAGTCTATAAAAAGAACCTGATTGTGAAATTCAAAGATATAAAGAACGAAATTCGATATATCCAATGGAAATGGGGTGATAGAATGGAATCAAAAGAGAAATCCAGGTTCGATTTTTTGTGTAAGATAAAAGAAAAAATAAAGAATGAAATCATTCATTATAAAAACGCATATGGTTCGATGGATGAATTGATGACAAAAGAAATAAAAAGGGCTGATCAAATGACTTGTTCTCTATGGTTTCCGGAAATGTCAAGAAGGATTAATACTGATAATCCTGTGGTTTCGGCTTATTTTGCTACTATCTTTGAGGATGATTAGCGTATATTTGCCAATACCAAGGCATGTCATATACGACATTCATATGTTCGGCGGGGTCTTTGAGAACTTCTTGTATTTCTTTTGCTAGAGGTTGGTTATTATCCCAATTGATAGAGAGAACAACGCGTTTATAAGACGGGTCTGCTCTAAGTGGGTTCTCTGTCAGCCTATTGATTCTTCCTATTTTTAATTTACAGAAGGTTTCGAATATTTGTTGTCTGGGTATTTGATTGGATACCTTTGGAATACATAGTTGTATTGGTTTTGTCATTTGTATAAAGGACATACAAATGACGAGTTGGGTTCAATTTTGTATTTAGAATGATTGTTTATGATGAACGAACAATATAAGTAAATAGAGTTCCGTATTCTTTTTTCACTTCTTGAATGAGTGGTTCGATATCTTCTATTGTGACTTTTTTTCCGTATTTTTTTACAAGAATTTCGGCAATCTTGAGTTTGGCGGATTCTTCTATAATAGGAATAGTAGAATCAGGTTTATAACATACCTTTGTGAATTTAAAAAAGATATTATTGTTGGTATGGTCAAAATGTTCGGTACATTCGAGAGTATTCATTGTTTGTTGTTTTAAAATGATGTTATTAGAAACCAGGTTCTCAGCGAATTTTTGATTATGTTCATTGTTATAGTTTGTAGTTGCCTGAAGAATATCTGATTGAACGTTGTGTTGGTCCATGAGTTGTTTTAAAGCCCTGGTATCTCTTGGGAAACAGGGGCCTCCGAAAGAAAGTCCTGGATTGAAATATTTACGACCGATTCTTGAATCCGACCCAATAGCAGATAGAACCGCATGTTTGTTTGCTCCTACTTGGTCGCACATGTCGGAAATCATATTGGCAAAACTGATTTTTGTAGTAATGAACCCATTTAATGAAATCTTGACAATTTCCGCTTCGAGAGGTGTCATGAAGGAATATATTGGTGTGTTCTCCGTCATTTTGTCGTATATTTCTTTTAAAATGGGGGTCAAAATTGAAGGGACATTGGTCCCTACAAGAATCATATCCGGGTTTAAGAAACCTTTCACAATTTCCCCTTGTGCTATGAACTCGGGATTGTAGCTGATAGAGCAATTCAGTGCGTTGGATAGAAGTGTGGTTGCGATTTCATCAATGTAATGAGGCATAACGGTGCATCCGATGATGAAATGCTTGTTTTGTGGTTTTTGTTTATTAATGCGCTCTAGTAGATTTGAAAGAATTGTATGATCGTAGAATTTCGTGCCACCTCCATTAGGAGTCTGGACCAATATAAAAACGATGTCTGAATGAGCGAGGCCATCAGAAAGGCTGGTTGTGGCTTGAAAATTCGTGGCCGTTTGAAGAAGATCATTGTATCCAGGTTCGGCGAAATTAAGGGTTTTCTTATTGATGTTCTCGATATATTCGGGGAAAATATCCACACCGAGAACATTATATCCTGCCTTCTCTAATAGAAGCGCGAATCCTAGACCGAGTTTTCCAATACCGATAACAGTGATGTTCTCCATTATTTATTTATAAAGAATATATTGTTTTATATATTTTTTATTTGTGTATTTATAGTTATAATTTGATTGGTCATAATTTGTCATAGGATTATAGAACAATATAATATTTTCCCAATTCGAATTTTGTTCCTTTAAAATCATTGATATTTTCTTGATATTGAGAATATGGAATTACACGAATATCAAAACTAATCCTCGTCTTATCCGTTCGATTGATTCGATTACAATGGAGGATTTGATTGAAATATGCCTGAAGGAATTGGTTTGGATTGAGAACTAAGTTCTCGAAATGGGTTGGTTGAATATTTGAATTTGGGTATGGTTCATGATATATACTATTCGATTCAAACATATTTGTGACAGGAATAACAAAATTCATTTCTGTATGATGATGACCAAAATGTCGGTCGCAATGTAAGCCTATAATATGCTCGGGGTCATTTGGGTCGATTCCTATAGCAGCATTATTTGGTGTGCTGAATCTAATATTAGGGGTTTTTTGGATGACCAACCGGGTTTCATTTGGAAATTGAGGTAGAATATATTTTCTTATAAAGGCGTAATATGATTCATTGAAATGCGTGTATTTGTCTACATATTCATGAAATTTCTTTACAAAAATGGAATCACGGTCTTTTCGCCATTCATGTAGTTTTTTATGATAATCCTTTTCTTCTTCTGAAAGATTCGGAGTTTGTAAAAGTTCATGAATCCGGTCAAGCGGCTCTTCGTAATTAAATGTTGTTGAGAACAATTCTTGAATTAATTGCGGGAATGGGTTCTCACATTCATGAATTTTAAATGTCATTTGTCTATTTATGTTGTTGGATTTTATATAGTTTATATTTCTAACATTCTTGTTCTTGATATTGTCCTGAATTATCACTGAATCCTGGTCTCTGTCTTCCGCATCTACTTGTTAGCGCATACCAATTAGCATTGGGTTGAAGACGTTTCCATACTTGGTCGTTTGCATAGTTCCAGTGTTCTCCTGTTTGTTGAAGTAGAGGAATGGCTTCTTCGTATAGGTCTATTATTTTGTCATAAAAAGAATTATGGACGATATATCCAGATGCTGTTTGTCCCTCGATGACTTTTTGGATAAATGGATAATGGGTTGGTTGTGATTGTTGAAGATGATATGAAATCATACAGACATCGAATGTGATGTTGTTATTAAAAAACTGATTGAGTTCATTTTCGAATTCGTCTTTAGAAATGATGAAATAGAAATCGTCTTCTAATATGAGAACCTGAGGGTAATTACGTTCTTTGGCTAATTTAATGACAGCAAGATGGGATTGAGTACATCCTAAGATGCCTTGGTCGGGGGTATAAAATGCTTGAAATCTTTCGGCTTTGTCAAGAAGATTGAATTGTTGGAGTTCCTGTTCGATTTCTTGACGACGGTCAGTTCTCTTATCAAGGTTTATATAGAAGATTTTGGGGATATGTTGGGACATTTATTTATTTAAAAATATATATTTATATATTTTTACTTTAATATCAAATAGACTCCATAGTCTATTTGATAATCTGTCTCAAATATATTTATAAATGTGAATAATTTACACCATTTAATTTATAAAATTTTTGTTATATGCTGTTTTGAGACATATTAATGTAAAGGTTTCTCTTTAAGTTCATATTTATAAAAATAATTATGACGATTTTATAATGGAAGAAGTTGATTTAATTATAGAAGCTGATTCCGAGGAGGATAAAGAAAATGTAAGGATGGCAATAATCGAACAAGGTTCTCCTGAAGGGAATCAAGGAGAAAATGACGAAGAGGAAGAAGACGAAGAGGAAGAAGACGAAGAGGAAGAAGACGAAGAAGATTTAGATACTTCTTGGATTGAAAACGAAGAGTTTCGAAATAATTATGAGAGAGAACCATTGAAAGACTTGGTAGTTTTTTTTGTGTATATAGACAAATATTTATCTATTGAAAACATCATAAAAGAAAATATAGAAATCGATGAGGGAGCAATATCAAAAGAGAAATTATTGCATTTAATTCAAACAAAACGACATCGACCAGATGGGAGTGTTGGTAAAAAATATAAGTTGGTTGACTTGATGGAGTTCAATGTTCCTTTAGAACCAGATGAATTAGAAGGTTTTGTCAAAGATGATTCTTATGCCCGGTTTTTGAAAACACTTCCTATTTTTCAAGATGTTGTCATAGACCCATCCATTTTTATTTTTCACGATTTGAATTCATTGTTTTTCTTTTTTAAAGAAGTCGAGAACCCAGTTAAGTCTATATTAAAAACTGGTCAGAATGGTCTATCCGGGAGAGTCACAAAGAAGGTTCGATTGGATACTGGTGAGTATCTCGAGAAAAAACGGAAATCTATGAAACGTATGATGCGTTCTATTAGGAAGACTCGTAAAGTGTAAAGAAAACACATATAAATGGTTAATTATATGTGTTTATAGATGGAACTCATAAATAAAATGGCTTTTAACAGAGAATGGAAAGATATAGACGGATTGATTTTTTGTTTGCGCTCATATAAAAGAAAAATAAGGGATGGACATATGAACGAACGTTTGAGAACCTTGTTTTTAATGATTCCTTATTGCCGTGATATTTATCGAGGGAAGGGAGAACGCGATTTGTCCTACAGGATGATTTATGCATGGTATCAGGTGTTTCCTATATTGGCCATTCATGCGCTTCATTTGTGGTTCGATAAAGGGAATTCTTATGGGATGATTGGGTCTTGGTGCGATGTCAAATATTTCTGTTTATTCATGGAGAAGATATCGCCATATGGCCTATATGACCCTATGGTTGCAATTGTTATTCGAATAGCGAATCGACAACTTCGACGGGATTTGGTTCATTTAGAATCGAATGTTGCAAAATGGATTGTTCGAGAATGTAACCATCCTGAATTGTTCTCTTTATTTGTTCAGGATTGGTTTCGAAAAGATAGTTGGGTTGAAAATAAAAAGAAGGCGTATCGGCAAATGATTTCTGGGTTATCTAGTAGGCTACCTAAGTATGGATTTAAAGCCAGGTTCTCTGGGATTGTCAAGAAGATACCTATGAATGAGAACTTTATGGCTCAAAAATTTTTGGAAATGCCGTCTTTATCAGTTGGAGAATATGTCAGGGCTGTTGTAGAAGGTGGGGGTTTTACAAATGAAACGGGATGCTGGATAGACTATGAATGGAAGCGATTAATGAGAACCTTTCCTACGAGTTGTCATGTAGGAATTGCTGTTGTTGATCTTGATTTAGGTATTGGATTGGAGGCCCTATATAATTCTTTAGGATTCGCTTGTATAATCGCCATGAAAATGAAAACTGGTCGTATTTTATTGGCGGGGTCTGTTCCTATTTGTATAGATGTTTTTGAATGCGACGGGTTTTGTTCTACAATTCGTTTATTATGGAGTCATTGTGAGAACCGTGGGAAATCTTCTATGTCAGACATGGGATTTCTTATAAAGGAGTCTACTCGGTTGTTCTCTCAAGGGGTATTAAAGATTTTTATTTTTTCTGATAAGTGTAATTCACTTGCGGATTCATTTGGTGATTCCTCTGGAGATATTATTTTTTGGGATATGGGTTCTCGAGATTCATCTTTTGAGAACATTAAAAAAGGTATTACCTACATGTCTGGTTATACTTCTGGTTTAATTCGGCCGTTTATTGAACATTTTGATTCAACGGAAGTGAATGACGAGAATGGGAATTTTTTGGATGGATTATTGAAACGTCAGTATACTTCTTGGAATGGGCTTTTTGATGTATTTATTAGTAAAATTAATGTATAAGTTCTTGTAAAAAATCTAGATATTCTTTTTTAGGAACTGATTTGAAAATATCGCGGATTTTTGATTGGAGTCCAGGGATTTGACTTCTTTCGCTAGGTTCGGTGGTTAATTCTTTTGTTATTAATTCTATGTAGGTTCTCATGAAGGGTATATTCAAAGGGATATTGAATGTTGTCAAGAAGAAATATATTAATTGGTTTGCGGAATATGTATCCCATGATAGGAATGTTTGTTTTAATTCTAAGGGGGTTTTGTTTTTAATTGTTTCTATTGATGACAACTGTTTTGTTGGATTATTAAAATATGTGGCAATTTCTTCTATGGATTTTTGGGGGTTCTCATTTATGTGTGAAAGAAGGAATACTTCGATAGGCCAACTTGGATTGTTCTCATATATTGGAAAAAGTTCTGAACTTTCTTCTTGATTTTCGATTGTTGTTTTTGTGAAAGCAAGCCTGAAATCGGTTAAAACGGGGATTCCATTGATTTCGTCATAAAGGACTGTTTGTGGCGTTATATGGAAATGGACTATGGGTGGGGTGGTTGTCTGTAGGAGGTGTATTCCATCTAGAAGTTGAAGATGAGCATTTACTAATAATTGTATGAATTTGTTGGATTGTTTTGGTATTTTTATTTGGTCTTGAAGGAATTCTTCTAATGTTTTATTTCCGGCTGATTTATATTTGGCTTCTATGAGTTGGGCTTGATTCGTTGTTTGTGTATCTATGTTCTCGCATTCTGTTATAGTTCCGATTTCTAGGGGGTGAGTTTCTATAAGGAGTTGGAAATATAGAAAAGCTTGTGGTATTTGTGTTTTTATTAAATTAGAAATTGCTTGTTCATTTTCTAGTAGTGGGGTTTTTAATTGGACCTTTTCTACATAGGGGTCGGCGGGGGATGTTTGTTTTTTTTGACAGGGGGGTGGTTGATTGAGTATTTTGCTCCTTATTGATTTTTCCTTTTCTTCGAGTTGTTGATATTCTTCTTGTGTGATTTCTATTGATGGTTCTCCGATTGACGGGTTTTGTAATGATGGGTCTTGTAATGATGGGTCTTGTAATGATGGGTCTTGTAATGATGGTTCTTGTAATGATGGGTCTTGTAATGATGGGTCTTGTAATGACGGGTCTTGTAATGATGGGTCTTGTAATGACGGGTCTTGTAATGATGGTTCTTGTATTGACGGGTCTTGTAATGACGGGTCTTGTAATGATGGGTCTTGTATTGATGGGTCTTGTTGCTCTTCTATTGGTAAATATTCTTGTTCTTGGTCATAAAGAGATTTCGATTCAGATATGGTCGGTGTCATTGATTGTTCGGTTGAGGTGATTGATGGTGTTATTGACTGGTCTGATGGAGTATTCGATGATATTTCAGGTTCTCCTATAGATGTATTATTTTCGGTTGATAATGGAGAACTTGTATATTGTATAGAACTAGAATTTGGCATTGAATTTATTGGTTCAGTTGAAACATATTCTGATGGGGTTGAAGGAAGAGAAGTAGATTGTGGTCCTGAAGGAGATAATGATGAGGGTCCCGTTGTTGAATTGTCAGAAGATATGGAAGTGGGAGTGGGTGGGGATTGAGAAGAAAGAGAACGGGATGGGGATTGAGAAGATATGGAAGGGGATGGGGATTCAGAAGAAAGAGAAGGAGAAGGGGATTCAGAAGATTGGGAAAGTGAATATTGATTGGAATTCATATACATTTTGAAAATATATTTTTTTTCGCTTTATATTGTTAGTCATAAATGATTAATAATATATTATATAAACCTATAATCATACATTTATAGAATGACTTCTATTACTAATTACCAACTAGGCGAAAATGGACATACTGAACTTGGATGGTCTCTTGATAATATTCAAGAAGGGATTGTTCAATTCCAGTTCCAATGTGTTCGTTGTAGTTCTTCCGAACAATTAATGATATTGGAAAATGTATTGGATTCTTTATTGACTTCTATAAAGAAAAATATAGATGAGATTCGAGCAAGAGGAGATTCGGTAGATGTCATGAAGGATTATCTGGTTAGATTGTATCAGCTCATTGGTGTTACACGTGATATTGAGGGGGGTAAGGGCGAGCGCGATTTGTCCTACATGATGCTCTATGTTTGGTATAGATTTTATCCTTCTTTGGCCTTTTTTGCGTTGGATAAGTTTGTATTTGGCTCTTCTGGTGTCATTCCATTTGGTTCTTGGAAAGATATCAAGCGGCTTTGTTGTTATGTTTTGGAGAAGACCAATGATATGAGTCATCCTTTGATTGACTATGCTGTGGGTCTCATATGTAAGCAGTTGAAGATTGATGCTGATATGGTGGATGATAATGGGTTGTCTTTGGTCGCTAGATGGGTTCCTCGTGAATCATCTAAGAAGAATTGTTGGATTTTTCGATTAGCGGCTGTCAAATACATCCCTAATTATATTTCAACAGCAAAGACTCCTGAATCGAGAGAGAGGGCTGTCAAGAAGACATATATGACATTTTCCAGATTGATTGTTGGATTAAATAAACGTCTTGATACCGTACAGATTAAAATGTGCGGTCGTCGTTGGGCTGAGATTGACCCTCATCGTGTTCCTTCAGTAGCATTATTGAAGAATCGTTCTGCTTTTTATGGTAAAGGTTCGAAAGATCCTGACCGGATTGCTTGTGCTGAGAATTTCACGAAGTATGTTCAAGAACAGATTGCGTCTGGAAAGTCTATTAAGGGTGGAAAGGTAGGAATTGTGGATTATGTCAAGGATGCTGTGAAATGTGTTATGGCAGGGGATGTTGCGGGTTCTCAGGCGGATATGTTAAATGCTCAATGGCGCGATTTCTTATCGAAGGTAGGTAATGTAGGTAATGTAGGTAATATGGTTGCGATGGTTGACCAATCCGCTTCTATGACTTGGGAAGGAGGGGACCCATATTATGCCGCTTTAGGATTAGGAATGGTAGTTTCTTCGAAGTCTGTTCTGGGTCCTAGATTCATTACTTTTTCTAGTAGCCCTGCTTGGGTTTCTTTGGAGGGATACAATACCTTTATCGAATCTATTGATTTTATTCGAAGGCAAGATATATTGAGTGGAGGTGGAACGAATTTTTTCAAGGCATTGGATTTGTTGCTTTCTACTTGTATTGAAAAAAAGATTGCGGATGAAGTCGTTTCTGGAATGACTTTGGTGATTTTTTCGGATATGCAGATTGATTGCGAGACGAATAAATGTAGTGATATGGTGGAGGAGGAATATACGAGATGGGCGTCTAGAGAGTTTTTGGATGAGAAGGCACGAGAAGATGCGTTTTCTAAAGAAATGGGCACTATGCATGATAAGATCCTGAAAAAATATAATGCTGCTGGTTATTCGGCTGTGCCTCATTTGATTTTCTGGAACTTGCGTAGAACAGAGGGATTTCCCGTATCATCGTCGATTCCTGGAGCCACAATGTTTTCTGGGTTTAGTCCTTTGTTGATGAACTCTTTTTGTCAAGAAGGTCGTAATGCCTTGGTCGGAACCACCGCGTGGGATTCTTTGTGTCTTCTATTGGATGGGGCTAGATATGCGTCTATGGGAGCCCGTGTTGAGGAGTTTTTTGTAGAGGATGTCGTGAATGTCGTGGTTGTTGATGAAATCAGAGAAGAATGGGGTCCATGCGAAGGTCTTGTTTAATTGGGTTGCCTACATGAGGGGGTTTTTGAATGATTTTTGGTGGATTTACCTAAGGGGTATAAAATGGTCTTTCAGGGTAACTGTTAAAACAATATAAAGATTTCTTTTTATTGTTTATAAATGTCATATAAATCATTGTTAGAGTGTATGAATACAAATGGTTGTAAATTAATTACAACCGAAGACGAGTATCAAGAAATAAAGAAAGGGAAAAAAGTATTTAAGGTGGATTATACCGCAAGTTGTGGACATCCTCATAAAGTTTTTACTAATGTTTTTAAATCTAGAGGGACTGGTATAAAATGTCCTGCTTGTGTCACAAAGAATAATTTTGAAAAGAAAAGGGGTGAACCTAGAAAAGAAAACGGTCAAGCAATTCTTACAAAAATGGAAGATGATACAATTATTTATCTTCAAGAAATTATAAATAATAAATTTAGAGTTCGTAAAACATGGGAAGGTTGTTTATATGACCTTGCTATACAACCAATTGAATGTAATGAAGATAAATGGTTACCGATTCAAGTAAAAACTACTTCAAAACCACTTTTAGATTATGGATTTCAATGTAGTAATCGATATGGTGATGGGTTGATATTTTGTTGTTGTTTTAGTAATAAAAAAATGTGGTTAATTCCTGGGAATGATATTAAAACAAAATTCAAAATATCTATTGGATTAAAAAAATCGAAATATGATTTGAATGCTGTCACAAAGGAAAATATTAATGATATTTTATTGAGATTTTATTCTTCTAATATTTTATTTTCATTTGAACAATTAGATATTCCTGTTTCTCTTCAACAACAGACTGAACGTGAATATAGAAAATTTATGGAATCAAGATGTTCTTTTTTACCATTCGAATATCCTGAAAGAAATTGTCTAGTATTTGATTTTATTATTAACAGGTATAAAGTTCAAGAAAAAGTAGGGTCTATTAGAAAAAATAGAGACAAATCAATTATTTTTTCGATACATAAAAGTAATGGAACGGTTGATAAAGTTAGACAATTTCAAACTTATAATATTGGAGATAATGATTTTTATTGGTTACAATTTCCTGATAAAAAATATTTTTATATTTTGCCTGAATCACTTTTAATAGATGATGGATTTATTAATGATGGATTTATTAATGATGGACAAAAAGAAAAATATAAAAAAAATTTTATAGTTTCATTTAAGGATATGAAAATTATAAAATATAAAGATTATTTATTTGATTATGACGCGTTGGATATTTCTAAGATAAACGGAATGTTTGGATTATAAAATGGGGTTACATGTAAAATAATGTATATAAATTGATATACATTATTTCGCTTCGACTAGGAATCGAACCTAGGTTGGTCGGTTAACAGCCGACTTTTTTACCATTAAAATATCGAAGCACTATCGACATTCTGTCGATAAGGTCTTACCGGGATTTGAACCCAGGTCGCCAGATTCAAAGTCTGGAGTGCTAACCACTACACTATAAGACCACTTTGAGATGTGAGATTGCTAGTATCGTTTTTGTTTTCTTTTTTATGTAATTGCTGTGAGATACTAATTGAACATGGACGAAATGGGACTTGAACCCATGACCTTTGGCTCATAAGACCAATGCTCTAACCAACTGAGCTATACGTCCTCCTAATCGGTTCACATACTATCATACATATATCTTTTTATATTGTTGTTTATTAATTTATTTATTCAATGATTTTATTCATGGTTCTCTATGTAAAAAAGAAAATATAATATCATTTATTTCTTGAGGGAACTTATTTGAAAGCCTGTCGATAGCGAATTCATATTTTATGTTGCGTTTAATATATTGTATCTTTTCGATTTGTAAAAGAATATCTGTCATATGCATTACGGGCGACCAGTTTTTTGTTATAAAGTTACAATGGATACATTCTTGTGGTGGATTATAAGCATGGAATTTTTTCGTTATTTTTGGTATATCAGAACAAAGGGTCTTGTAGGGTTTATTATTTACATGGATTAATGGGGCCCTGAAAGGATATTCCTCTAGGATAAATTTTATGGTTCTCGGAAGGATTTCTTTGATGGGGTCATGAAGAATTATATTGATTATATTTGTTGTCCGTGGGTTCGATTGGTTTGTTAAGGTGGCTTCGGTTTCGATATTGATTTGGATTCTTGTGTAGTATTTTTCTAGTTCTCCTATTTCATTTATTAAAACTCTTTTTTTAATACCATTGTGCATGTTTTTGTTTTGATTTATTGATTTGGAGTGGGCGTTGATTGTAATTAATATCCTATTCGTTTTATATCTGTATCTTTGATGTATATATAGAGTATATGAATCTTAGTTGGGGGTTGACTATGGTATTAATGACTTTTATGTCGTGGTCTATGATAGACTTTGTTGGGGGTGTCAAGAAGACTATTGTTCGTAAATTAGTTGCGCCTATCGGCGAGAACCAACAACTCTATTGTGATTATTTGGCGGATATGAAAGTAGGAGTTGTTGCTGGATTAGGACCGGCTGGTTGCGGGAAGACTTTATTCGCTTGTCAGGCAGCGGTTTCTGCTTTGGTTGCGAAAGACGTAGATAAAATAATCATGACACGTCCTATGGTTTCTGTTGACGAAGAATTAGGATTTTTGCCTGGTTCATTAGAACAAAAAATGGACCCTTGGGTTCGACCGATTTTTGATATATTAGGAGATTTGTATTCGAAAACCGAGATTAAACAAATGATGAACGAACGTGTGATTGAAATCGCTCCTTTGGCTTACATGAGGGGGCGGACTTTTAAACGAGCATTTATTGTTGCCGATGAAATGCAGAATTCTTCGCCGAATCAGATGCTTATGCTCTTGACACGAATTGGTGAGGGGTCAAAAATGGTTATTACTGGGGATTTACAGCAGAGTGATTTGGTGGGTAAAAATGGGTTGGCGGATTTTCATGGGCGTTTGAAACGGTCTTCTATGGGCGATTCAGGGGAGGGTCTTGTAGGAATAAAATCGGTTGAATTCGAATCGGGGGATGTGAAGAGGAGTTCGGTCGTGTCTTCTATATTGGGACTTTATGCTGACTCATCTAATAAAGTTAAAGATGATAATAAAGATGCTGCTCTTATGCCGAAACGTGATATGGGTTTATAGGGAGGTGTCATGAAGGATTATTTGGATTATTTATTTCAGATGGAGAACAGATTGGAATGTCTATCGGGGGCTTAGCGATAACCCCTAAAAAATTGATTGTCCTTTTTTGAAGTTGAGGAGGAGCACTTTTTCCTTGTAACAAGCAATCAAACCATCAACAACAATATGTCATCTGCTACTAGAAACGTCGCCTTTTATTCGAGAGGTCAGGTCCAGAAGACTCCGTATTGTGACGTCTGTTTTAAGAAGGGTATGCCTCCCTCTCAATATCAGTCTCACTACCCGAAGTCGGCTCCTGGGCCTAACGGGGTTGTCACTTGCCCGACCATTTTGGCGGCCAAGTGTAACTACTGTGGTAAGTCTGGTCACTGGGCCAATGAGAAACATTGCTCTGCTCTTCGTCGTGATAACCAGGTTCGAGGGACTCGGGACAGGGACAATCGGGACAATCGGGACAGAAGACCAAGTGAACCGAAGAAGAATGATATGAAGGTCAAGAACAGATTCGCTCTTCTGGATACGAGTTCGGATGACGAGACTGAGTTGACTACCGTTAGTAAAGCGGTTCCTACAGTTGTTGGTCCTGCTGTTGTTACGCCAGTGACAATCGATACTTCGAAGCCTACTTGGGCTTCTATGGCGAAGAAGCCTGCTGCTATTCGTCCTGTAGAGAAGAAGAAGGACGATGCTGAGGGCTTGACTGTGTTGACTCTAGGAAACGTCGTTGCTACATCGGCTTCTACTACGAAGTCGCTTCAATCCGAGGAAGCCAGACAAGAGGCCTTGCGGATTATTGCTCAGCGAAAAGCGTCGGGGGATTACTGTTCTTGGGCTATGGACACGGATTCGGATACGGATGATGAGGAGTGGTAAATGGATTTGGATTGATATTTATAGATGATATGATTGTGTTAGATAGATAGGTAGTAGGTAGTTAGGTAGTTAAGGTAGTATAAGTTTTTTTATTGTAGTTGTCATAAAGGATTATTATTCTTTATGATATTATTTGAATGGGATTTTTGTATCTGTATTGATTGATTCTGTATTGATTGTGTTAGAAAGTTCTTTTATTTTATTATATTCGTTCGATTTATTGAATGGGTCTAATAGATGTGCTAGTCGATTTGACCATTCTGATTTCATTAATTCTTTGAAATCTATATATTCCATATCAGAATCTGGTTCGTATTGTTTTTTTTCGTTATTGGAATCCAAGTAATCAAAAAAATCATAATGTTTGTTATTTGTGTCTTCGTACATATAGCATTGGATTGTCACACAGGTTGTATTGGGATTGTTATTTGACAACTGATGTGTTTGATTAAGTGTTGGGCTTATCCATGTTATATCGCCTTTTTTGAAATTCGCAATTGCAAAAGGGTTGACGAGGGGCTCTATTGATGTCTCTATTGAGGGGGGTTTCATGTGACATAAAAAAGGGAATAATTTGACATTTATTTCTCCATGGAGAACCCTGATTACAGCACTAGCGTTTGCGTGGCTATGAATTGGGGAAAAATGTCCAGGGGGCCATATTTCCATTACGTAGGGGATTCCCGGTGACTCGCCGTTATTTTGTCCTAAAGTGATACGTAGATATGTCTCTTTTGGGTTGGGGGTTTTGGGGTCGAATTCTGTGCTCTTTTTTTTGAGTGTTTCATGACACCATAGTCCGGGGGTTTTGATGCTGTATTCGATGGCATTGGAGAAGTCGGCGAATTCATTGTCATCTAATTGAAATTTTTTTCCGGAAATACAGTCATATAATTTTTGAGATGTGAGAGAGAGATTGGATTTTGGCATGTATTTTTGAGTTGATATATCAGCCATTGTTAGTTCGTCGGTGTTTTTTATCTTAAGGGGGATTTTTTGAGTGATGGGGTCTTTTATTTGTTTGAATATATGTGAATTATCTGATTTTATTTTTATGAGAGATTCTAAGAATGTCTTTTCATTGTGGGAGAACTTGTATTGAAATATAGATGTTTCTAATCTGGGTTCTCCTACGCCTATATAGATTTGTTGATTTTGAGAGTCTATACTCACCCAATAATATGCGCCTTTTTGATTTACTAATCCGGATTTATTATTTGGGTCTTTTTGTTCTGTATTATTTTTTGTTAGAGATGTGATTTTTGATGTTAGAATTATACACAGATTGTTTTTCTTAGTGCTGTCATAAAGATATAATTTGATTTGTTTGTCATCTTGATTTATTTGATTCTTGATTTTTGTAAATGAGAACATTGGGATTATTTCTTTTGGTTGTTTGAATAAAAATACGCCTTGTCCTGGGATGATGAATTTCATTTTGGTTTTATATAAATTATAATAATATTTTTGTTTATGTTTGTTTATTTTTGTCAAGAAGGATTGGTTGATATATGTCTGGAGTTTATATTTTTTATTTATATTTTTGAAAATGGATTGATGAGAACCTTTCGTAGATTTTTTATGGCTTGGGGATATTTTATACTTGTCAAGAAGGTTTGTTTGATAGATTTGGTTGATAGACCGATTTGATAGATGTCCAGAAGGAATCATTGATAGACTTGGTTGATAGACCGATTCGATAGATGTCCAGAAGGAATCATTGATAGATTTGGTTGATAGACCGATTCGATAGATGTCCAGAAGGAATAATATTATGAATTGGATATTTTATTTAATTATACTTTTTGAAAATAGATTGATGAGAACCTTTCGTAGAGATATTAACATGTAAACCCTTATTCTATATAGGAGTGAACCCGGCTTCGCCGGGTCTTTCTACCAGAGATTCATTCGAATCCTTTTTAAAAGTCCCTAAAAATGGAGAACCTTATAAGGGAGATATGCAGAAATGAGTGACATAATGAGAAACGAGTAATGAATTGAAATCCCCTTATAGACCCATTCGATAGGGCCATTAGATATACCCATTCGATAGGGCCATTAGATATACCCAATTGATAGGGCCATTAGATATATCCAATTGATAGGGCCATTAGATATACCCATTCGATAGGGCCATTTGATAAGACCATTTGATAAGACCAATTGATAGGGCCATTTGATAAGACCATTTGATAAGACCAATTGATAGGGCCATTTGATAGACCCATTCGATAAGACCATTCGATAGGGCCATTGGCTATTAAAAGCGAGAACATATAACCTTTGGCCATAACATTTGGCGTGTGTTATATTGAAACCTCCTGATAGGTCTCCTGATAGGCATCCTGATAGGCCTCCTGTTGGGCCTCCTTATAGGCCTCCTTATAGGTCTCCTGATAGGCCTCCTTATAGGTCTCCTTATAGGTCTCCTTATAGGCCTCCTTATAGGTCTCCTTATAGGCCTCCTGTTGGGCCTCCTGTTGGGCCTCCTGTTGGGTCTCCTTATAGGTCTCCTTATAGGTCTCCTTATAGGTCTCCTTATAGGTCTCCTGGTAGGTCTCCTGTTGGGCCTCCTATATAGGTTCTCTGAATGGATAGAATAATATATATTTCCGTGTAGGGGTCAAGAAGAAATATTATAGAGAACCTGTGTCAGTGGTTCTATTGAGTCCTCTATTAAGAAGGGATAATATACTCGACCATGTCATATATTGCACATGACATGGATATAATGATGAGATTTTCATTATTTATAATGTTTTACAGAGAATTTTCATTAAATAGATATGCAGAAATGAGTGACATAATAAGAAATGAGTAACATAATAAGAAATAAATAATGTGTTCTCCATAGTGGGGAACCACTTGATGACTCCTCCTGGGGTAGGTTCTCTGAATGGATGAAATAATATATTTTTATGACAATTCTTGTAGGGGTCAAGAAGAAATATTATAGAGAACCTGTGTCAATTGGGTTTATTGAAACCTCCTGGATGGCCTCCGGGGTAGGTTCTCTGAATGGATGAAATAATATATCTTTAT
>Ga0214919_10000608_pt1 | contig 60521 bp, 52 predicted proteins | sample LL1503_MetaG_FD_177994 | JGI IMG/M metagenome (GOLD analysis project Ga0214919, IMG submission 177994) | Freshwater microbial communities from Lake Lanier, Atlanta, Georgia, United States - LL-1503 | ecosystem: Environmental > Aquatic > Freshwater > Lake | place: USA: Georgia | collected... | reverse complement strand
ACAAGGCTATAATTTAAGGCTTGGCAGTAAGTCACAAGCTTATTGACGGGACGTTAGCTCAGTTGGTAGAGCAGCGGACTTTTAATCCGTTTGTCGTGGGTTCGACCCCCGCACGTCCCACCAGATTTCTTATATAAATCAAGCACTTACAGCGATGTAGGTGCTTTTTTTTATCACTACACACCGCTTACACACCGACCCCCTTTTTTAGGGGTGTTTTTTAGCCCCAAAAACACCTGTTTTTTCGGCGGTGCGACAAGCCCAATTCCGCTTCCTTGCCCAGCATTTTTTCGGTTGCCCAAAGCGCACACTGAAATTAAAGTGTGCCTATGGCACAACAAGTAGACACTACACACACGCTAATGGCTGGCACCTTGCTTGTCTATCAGCGTGAGCGGTCATCGGCTTCGCCGTCAGCATGTTCACTCATTTGAACTGGTCGAGGCGAGAGTAAAAATCGTCCCAAGTGCGGTCGTTCTTGTTGAACCATGTAGCCAACAATTTTTCGCTCTTTACCGCTGGCGCTGCGCAAAACATCCGAGATTTCAAGTCCATGGGAACCCACTGGAAGCTTGTAAAAATGTTTAAACGCAAGGACCTCAGCGTTTTGTGCGAAGACGGATTGGGTGAAGGCAAGTCCAACAAGCCCAAAAATAAATTGACGAAATGTAAATGTAAAGATTCCCATCAAAAGATGGTATCCGTGCTGTGTGAATCCTTTATGTCAGCTTCGGGTTCAGCATTTTTTTCATAGCCATCCGCCAAACAGCGAGCCAACCCGGTCACAAGAGCCCCCCCGATCCGCCAAGTCACCCGCTAGCCATCATCCAAAAATCAATGCGGCGCCAAAATGCCGGCGGACAGCGTCCGAGCCGAATGACTGGAAAACTGAATACTAGATAAAAACTGCCGCCGGCCGGACTCGGTGGCTACGCTAGCGTAGGGCGCAAATTTAACGGCTTCCCACTCTTTAGATAAGGCTTGGCTAAGCGCCGGGCCAAAATCAGCCGAGGCACTGGCCATGATGTCGGCTTCGTTAAGCAGCACCGTGGCCCAGTCTGCGTCCCATTGAAATCGGCGTCCTGCTACGCGCGCATGGTTTTCCCCCACCAAACTGAAGTCTGAGCGTAGGATGACGGTCCGGATACGCTCGATCCACACCTCGCTCAATTGCACAGAAGTCATGAGTGGCAGTAAAGCCTCGACGGATGCCGATTCGATATCCGATGTATGCCGATTGACGCGGCCGGGGTGATGGAAATCATGGGCGACGGCGATGAGCAAGAGCGCCGCTTGCCATGCGCTGTCAGGCGCCGCACCTTGCTTTACCTCTAAGCTGCATTGCAGGGTCAGGGCGGTCAAGGAGTCGGCGAAATGGAGCCGGTTGTGATAGTGGGGCTCTGAGGTTTCAATTCCGCAGCCTTCTTCGGCTTCTATTTGGCGAGCAACGGTCAAAGCCAAATCAAGCAATAGCCGGGTTTGAGGGGCTTCAGCTGTCCCCGTGATTTGCAAAAAGGAGGCGCAGTCCTGAACCACTTTGGCTAAGCCAAGCCATTGGGTCTGCCATGAGTGCCTCAAATAGGCAAAAGAGGACAGCAGACAAGAGCTCCAATTCGAGCCCGACAGTTCAAGATAGCGCGCTGGCGATGTCATCATGGCAAACGGCGCTTAGGGGTTACGAAGCATGTTTTGCATGCTTTGCTGCAAGAGCAAAGCTTCCAAAATGAGAAGCAATAGCGGCGAATGGCTCAGCAAAAGCTCTGAGGCTTCTTCAGCGGTAATGCGTCGGCAATCGACTTCCCCATTTGCGCGTGCACCTGCTGAACGTACGCCTCCTTGCAATATGGCTGCTTCTCCGAAGGACTGGCCGGCAGTTGCGGATGCAAACACGTTGGCTTGTGCGTTGACTAAATCAACTTGGCCTTTTTCTATGAAATACAGGTGCTCGGCTAAATCGCCAATCGAAAATATGGTCTCACCGTCTGCATAAGTTTGGGGTTTGAATTCGGACATGTTGCAAGTGCGCTCGAATTGAAGGCGGGATTAGGATAAAGCCAAAGTGCGTTTGATAATGGTTTGCAAAATAGCTTTCATCTCTTTTGGCAACAACGAAATCATGCTGTCTATTTTGTGGAAAGGGATCAAGCGCGCTTGCACCGCAGTCGCGGTAATGACGCTCATTTTGCTAGGCTGGTTGATCATGCCTTCGGCCAGCCCCAGTACCGCCCCAGGGCCAAAGCGATAAATGTGTTCGCCTTGGACGCCAACCAGACTGCCGCTGACTATCAAATAACCCTCTTCGACCAAACTGCCTGCCGAGATAATTTTTTTCTTTGGCTCAAACAGCGCTGTCTTAAGTAAAGTGGATCGCCACAGACTGTGGAATAAGCGCTGATCACTGGTCAGTGATTTTGACCGAATTAAGTCGAGTGCCGCAGTCGAACGTGGGTCATTGATACCCAAATTCTTTAGCTTTTCAAGGTCTATGGCAAAGCTGGCGCTGACTTCAGACATTTTGTCACCTGTTTGTGTGGCACTGAACCGCGATCATAGACTTGCGTTCATGCCGCTATCCGAATTTTTTATTTAGGAGTTCCTTTGGGGGAAGCTCTATGTGCGTGCACTTGATCTTTAGAAGCATATCAGCATTTACTTGTCGTTATCACTATGAATCGGCTTCTCGGTTGACTTTTTTAAGGGAAGTGGGATAGCATGAACCCGCAGGAGGCGAAATTAGTTGGCTTGGTAGCAGATTCGAATAAATTCGGAAACCAGCATATACATGCTGACGATGGGCGATCGCGCTGCACGTTGGATTTTTTATGCACTTGATTGTTAATTAAATTTTTAGGGTGTATTGTGTCAACCGGATTACCTAAAACCACCTTGTATCGAACATTCGCCCCAGGCCGCATGCAGCGTTTTCCTGCTTCCCTATATGCAGTATCGCGTGCACTCCGTATAGCATTTCACCTTAGCTTTTTCCTACTAGTTTCACTCGCGGCTGGAATGGCTTCGGCACAAATTGCATATCAAGTTGATGCGAGTACACCAATTATATTTAGCGATAAAACGAATATATTGGTCTATGAAGATTCCAGCGGAACTGCAACGGTTGAAGACGTCATGGCACGTCTTGACCAATTCAAGCCTACTTCACAATTTACGCATACCAAGTCAGACGTTCGGTATTGGGTAACGCAAAAACTTGCCAATCGGCTCACCGAAGATAGAGTCTTGCGTCTTGATGCCGGTAAAGTCAACGGAAATACTGGTTTGAACTGGTTTTTTCAAGAATTCTATATTGTCGATGCACAAGGCAATGTGCAAGATTTGCGTCGCTTCGGTAATGAGCGTGACTATCTGGCAATGCAGGGCCTTGATCTTGAGGGCGGTGCAGATATATCTGCCATAGGCATCAAAAATGCATTCTCACTTCGAGACATAAATCCTTATGCCGACAGTCGCGACGATGAGCTAAGCCAGTTTCCCATCTTCAATTTGAGAAAAGGTGAGGAAGTTCGAATATTTTCACGATTGAAGTCGACCAGCTCATTTCCAGCAAAGTCATTCTCGATCGGAATATATGACCATATGACGATGCTCGAGATGCGACGCCATGGGCTGTATATAGAAGGGATTTTATTAGGCATTTTGGTAGTGCTGGCTTTGGTCTGCTGGCATTCGGTATATCACACACGCGATAAAGTATCGATTATTTATGGCCTGTGGTTGATCGCAGCAATACTTAGTTGTGGATTTATGCCAATTCATGACGGGCAAAGGTTTACAGAGTTCTTATTTGGTGCAATTCGGACCAAGAGTTTTGGTGTGACCTATGTGGCATCTAGTTTAAGTTATCTCTTTGCCTATACGCAAATAATTCTGTATGTTCTTTTTGCACGCTACTTCCTCAACTTGCGTAAATATTTCCCCCAGTTTTACGAGGTGACTAATATTTGGATCGGCATGCAGGTCTTGCATTTCATTTTTTTAGTTTTTATAGAGCACCAAATGCCACCGGCCCTTTTTTGGCTACCAGCTATGGTCTTTCAGTACATGGTCATGCTGGGTATCGGCGTATGTGCTGTATTTCGATACCGTCAAGGTTTCGATACTGCCAAATATTTCATTATTGCATTCTGCTTTTATATTATTTTTTATACGGTTTATATTTTGGGAGTATTGGATATATATTCCATCTCAAGCCTACTGCCTACGCGTGGTCCCTTCTTGTTTTTCAAAAATGACCTGGTTAGCCAGGCATTGGCGATTTGCTCCGATGCCATCATTATGCAAATGGCACTAGCAGCCCGCATGCGTTGGTTGCAGCAGAGCCTGGCTCGTTCTATTGAGGAGCAAAAAGAACTTGTGGAGGGCCAAAATAAAGTTTTAGAGTCTACAGTAGCGCAGCGCACAGCCGAACTTGCCTCGCAACACAAGGAACTGGAGGCGACCCATGAGTTAGTCATGTCCTCGGTCAATTACGCGAGTCGGCTGCAGCGCGGGCAATTGCCAAGACTGCTGCGCTTGCAAAACCGATTTAATTCGATCGCCACGATTTGGGAGCCTCGCGATACCATTGGTGGGGACTCTTGGTGGGTCTCGTCGTCCCAGCATGCTGGGCCTTATGTTCTGGCATTGGCTGACTGCACAGGGCACGGCGTACCAGGCGCCATGCTTTCTTTATTGGTCAGCAACTCCCTAGAGCGAATTTATGCTAACGATACTTCAGTCGATCCCTCTGTTGCCTTAATTTCCCTAGATCATTACGTGCGTACCGGATTGAATCAGGACCGGCCAGACAGTGAAAGCGACGATGGGTGTGACGCAGCCGTATTGCGTATCGACCGAACCAAAAAAACTATTGAATTTGCTGGCGCCAAGATTGGACTATTCCATGTACGCAGCGACGCCACAGTTACCCGCTATGCTGCTGCCCGAACGAGTTTGGGCTACCAAGATGCCATCCCCGAAGCCGATAAACCGATGGTTCAGAGGATTGAATACCAAACTGGCGAACTGTTTGCCCTTGTCACTGACGGGTTGACGGACCAGATCGGGGTACGTTTAGGCGCCAAAATATCTTATGGTTATCGCAGACTCGAGGCCGTCTTGTTGGAACACCGCTCTGAAGAGGCAGATATCGTGGCGGCCCGATTAAAGGATAATTTTTTGCAATGGCAGGGAACGGAAATACGCCGAGACGATCTTACGGCTGTGATATTCAAACTGTAGTTTTAAATGCCTATCGCGTCCCATTAACTAATTTTTAGGAGTAAATATGGATTTTCCACAAGCCATTCAGTTACGCACGGCACTGCGCGAGAACCGGGTGATCATGGCGTACAACGGTACAGTTTCAGACGAGTTAATGCTGACACTGGCAGACATGCTCAAGGCACGACTGGTTGCACACGACGACACCAAACGCTCGAAATTGATTTTTTCCGTATTTATGGAAGGCGTGCAAAACCTGATCTGGCATGGCAATGGGCATGAAGACAGCTCAGGCATGATTTTGATCACTGAGGTAGGTAGCGAAATTACCGTGATGTGCGGCAATCGCGTTGCCAAATCCGAGTCTGAAGTGTTAAAAGAGCGCCTCATTAAAATTGAAGGCGCTGACAAGGAAACTATCAGGCAAATGTATCGGGAGGGCATGTCGCATTCGTCTGAGCACGAAGGTCCGGGTGCAGGCCTGGGTTTGCTAGAGATCGCGCGCCGCTCTTCGCAACCGATTCGTTATTCATTTCAGGATGTCGATGACACCAGTGTCGACTTTATTCTTGCCGCAACTATCTAGAGGTAAATTTTCATGAATCTGCATATCGCTGCAACAGACAGAACTCCCGAGGTTTTATTAACCGAAAATCCCTTGCACTTTAAGTTAATGGGTGAATCTTTTCCCGAAGATGTATCTGTGTTTTATGGCCCGGTTATTACCAGCATCAATAATTTAAGTTTAGCGCCTCAAGGTCCCTTGCGTGTTGAGATGGAGTTAACCTACATCAACAGCTCAAGCATCAAGGCTATGTACCGAATATTTGAAGGTATCGAAAGCTACAGAAAGACCGGGAGCGTTGTAAATGTTGTCTGGAAGTCCGACAAAGATGACGACATCATGCAAGAACTAGGCGAAGACTTTAAAGACCGCTTTCCAGAGCTTGACTTCACCATAGAGCAGCATGACGGATCAAGTATTTGATCTTTACGATCGCGAGAAACTACTGCTCGCCGAAGGGCAGCAGATCCTTGACGGCGGCGACCCCGTACAGATCGGACAGTTTGCGGCTAGACTTTTTGATCGATTTGGGAAACTGGTGCGTGAAAATGAAGATCTCACGCGGCATTCCGACCGGCAAGAACAGCGCTTGGTCAAACTTAATCGCAACCTCAAACTGCAAACTCAAGAAGTCGAGCAGCAAAGGCAAAGCTTTGAAGCTCTGTCTATTCAATTATCAAAGTATCTTCCGCCCCAAATACATCAGGCGATGTTTGCGGGCAAATACGATACGCAAGTTGCGACTACGCGAAAAAAGTTGACTGTCTTCTTTAGCGATATACAGAACTTCACCCAAACCACGGATTCATTGCAGCCGGAAGAGCTCACAGAATATCTCAATGAATATTTCTCAGAGATGACGCAAATCGCGTTGTCCCATGGGGCTACGATTGATAAATATATTGGCGATGCGGTGATGCTATTTTTTGGAGATCCAGACACAAAGGGTGTTCGTGAGGACGCGCGCTCCTGCGTCAAGATGGCCTTGGAAATGCAAGAGCAGATGAAGGGCTTGCAGCATCGCTGGCGTGCCAGAGGGTTTGCCAATCCTTTTGTTATTCGTATTGGCATCAATACCGGGTATTGCAATGTAGGAAACTTCGGTAGTGATCAGCGTTTAAGTTACACCATTATTGGTGGTGAAGTCAATATAGCCCAAAGGTTGGAGTCGGCGTCTGACGCAGGTGGTATTTTGATTAGTCAAGAAACCTATTTGCAAGTGGAAGATTTGGTCGAGGTTCAGGAGCGGCAGGCGGTGAACCTCAAAGGAATCGATCGCAACATTCGAACCTATGCGATAAAAGGGTATCTAGCGGATAGTCACCGGAAGGTTAAGGTTTCTCACCCGGCCGGTATTCACGTCGATTTGCAACTTTCTATGCTTACGCAAGCGCAACGGCAGGAAATAGGTGAGACATTAATGGCCTTGGCTCGGCAGATCAAGCCTTAATAAGTGTATAGAACGCGTTATCCAACCTTCATGTGTACGTCGGTGTCAGTACAGCACGCGCCAGCCAGACCTGTATCATAAGATTACGAGGCGCGTTCTGAGTCTCATCGCCACTTTATGTTTGAGGCCAGGTAGTTATTCATAGATCAAGGAGATCTTAATGCAGAACGTTAGGTTAATGGGAAGAAATATCAAGGCTACGGTTCACGTTATGGGGGAACTGGGTTCGATTGGCGAGGAGGTGCTTGCAAAAAATAATATAAAAGATATTGATATGGATGCTTTTTACCCCGGAGATTTGCGGCTTGCCGTACACGATGCTGCATACCAAAGGTTTGGATCAGAAGCATTGATGTGTTTTGGTTTTTCGACGCTTGATTATTTCGTGATGCCATCTCTTGAGGAATGCTTACCTATTTATCGGAAAGAAATTGAACAGTTTGGCCCTACTCAAAAAGCCTTAGATTTATTCATGGAAGCATTTGAGCAGGATGCCCACTTTTTCATTAAGAATAACTTTAAACACGATGATCAAGATTACGGATTTTATATAAATAAAATTGGCCCTTATACCTATGAAGCTAATTGGATCAGCTATACGTTACCCAATCATGTAACTTTTACGGAAGGTATTATTACTGCCGGTATGTTAAAGTATATAGGTGCGGAATGGGATCACTTATTAACTCTTCATCCAGAAAAAACTATAGCTAGTCCGCTCCATTGTTCTTTTCACTGGACTTTATCATTCACGCCGAAAAGTGACCGCTCTACGTCATCCGCTGAATTAACAAGCACGTATCGACTGAAGCTCAAAGAAAGATTGCTCAAAAAAGTAATTGAAGACTCGAACCATTCTTTGTCAATGGTTATGTCCTCTGTGAACTATGCGAGTCGATTGCAAAGAGGGCAACTGCCTAAGCGTGAACGCATAAAAAATCGCTTTGATTCATTCGCCACTATATGGGAGCCAAGGGACACAATCGGAGGGGACTTGTATTGGCTTTCTTCTCATACGCACGCTGGTCCGTTTATTTTGTCTTTGGCGGACTGTACGGGTCATGGTGTACCTGGCGCTATGTTGTCGCTTTTGGTGACTAATTTATTCGAGCGCATTTACGCTACGGGCACCCAAAGCGACCCCGCATCAGCTCTTACACAATTGGATCATTATTTGCGGATAGGCCTAAATCAAGATCAAGTGGATAGCGAAAGTGACGATGGTTGCGATGCTATGGTGCTTCGCATTGACCCCGAGAGGCAAATGATTGAGTTTGCGGGAGCCAAGTTGAATCTATATCAAGTCACTTCGCAGAAGCTTGTGACGCGTTATGTGGGCGCAAGATGCAGTCTTGGATATAAGGACCTCATCACCACAGCGGATACGCCCGTGAATCAAACTATCCAGTATCAATCTGGCGACGTATTCGTGGCCGTGACGGATGGCTTGACCGATCAAATTGGTGGACCAACAGCTAAGACTTCCTACGGATACCGCAGACTGGCAGACATCATCGAAGCCAACTGCAAGGCCAGTGCTGAGGAAATAGCAGCAGCGGTGAAAGAGGACTTTGCTGCCTGGCAGGGAAAGAATACCCGCAGAGATGACTTAACTGCAGTATTTTTTAAACTTTAAAAGTAAATTGATTAGAGTTCGATTTTATTATCATGTCAAAAATTAATCCGTTGCGAATGATGCATAATTGATATATCCCCCTAATTAACAGGTGATTCAAATTGAATGAAATGCTAATACCCGAGTTGTCAGGTGCAGTGATTACTAGATCAATTCAAATGATGGAAGAACTGGATATTTTTGCGAAAAAAATATTAAAAGAAAATGGAATTGAACAATTTCACGAAGATAAATGGTATCCCAGAGAAATACACAACAATATTCTTGAAGAAGTCAGAAAAAAACTGGGGGATTCCGCGCTCATAGCTATCGGTTTTTCTACAAGCAAAGTAATTGACGCTCATATCACCTCAGATTTAGAAGGGGATATAAAAAAGTTATCAGAAATCAGTGAATATGAAAATATTATTAAAAATTCAGTATTTATCGATGAATTTGTTTTAAAGTTGTCGGATCTAATTAACTTCGGATCGAAAACATATGCAAGAAGTCATCCGTCAACATTTGGTTTTTCTATTAAAAAAATTCACGACAACCATTTTCTGGGCGACTACAGTACTTTTCCTGTAATTGCACACACAAAGTATTGCGAAGGAATGATATACGGATTTTTTCGCAGAGTTTTTCCGAGTGGATGGTCAATTCAAGTAATCCATAACAAGGATATGCCTACCAGAGAGTCAGGATCATCAACCGATTATTTTGATGTCCACTTAAGTAAAGGCCACGAATCTATCAGTAGGTCCGAATTAGTTTTAAAAGAAACACTTCAGATGAAAAGAAATCTACTTGTTTCCTCAGTGAAGTCATCTCTTGAGTCTGAAGAAAGATCTTTATTTCTTTTGAAGACATTGATGGAAAGCGTCAATTACGCCAGTCGTCTGCAAAAAGGTCAATTGCCCAGGCAGGAAAGAATAGAAGGTCGTTTTTCCTCATTCGCAACTATTTGGGAACCCCGCGACACCATTGGCGGCGATCTGTATTGGTTGTCTAGCTCTCAGCAATCTGGCCCCTTTGTTTTATGTGTGGCTGATTGCACAGGTCACGGTGTGCCGGGTGCTATGTTGTCATTGCTAGTCAGCAACTCGCTAGCACGCATCCATGCCAACGACAATTCAGAAGACCCGGCCACTGCGCTGATGTCACTGGACCACTATGTGCGCACTGGTCTGAATCAGGACAAAGCTAACAGCGAAAGTGATGATGGTTGTGATGCTGCAGTTTTACGAATTGACCGAGACAATCACAGCATTGAATTTGCCGGTGCCAAGCTGGGCTTGTTCCAAGTCAACGCACAAGGTGTTTTGACACGACACCTAGGGTCAAGGTGCAGTCTTGGTTATCAAGATGCAGTTGTAGAAGCTGATAAACCTGTTGTGAAAAAAATCCCTTACCAATCAGGGGACGTATTTGCGGTGGTAACTGATGGCTTCACAGACCAGGTTGGTGGCTCAACGGGTAAAACTTCATTCGGTTACCGCCGCTTGGAGGAAATCCTAAAAGCCAACTTCAAGTCTAGTGCTGAAGAAATAACAGCCGCCATGAAGAGTGAATTTGCTGCATGGCAGGGGGCCAATGCACAAAGAGATGACGTCACTGCGGTGGTATTCAGTCTTTGAGGTGCCACGAATTCATTTGGATCGCTCTTTGACGTCTTCGACTTCGATCATCACTTCGTTGCGCCTGAACATGGGAAGCGTCCATGGCGGGTCGTAGCGTGCAAGCTGCGTCTGCCCCAGCACTTTCAAACTCTTTTGCCCAATCCAGGCACTGAGTTCATCGGTTTTGACCTGGATACGAGATTGGGTGTTAAAGCCTGTAAAGCTGTTGACGGCAAAAAGTTTGCCCGGAATTTCCCGCAGCTTCACATCCGGATTCTTGGGTTTGGGAATGGTGTTCAGGTTGTACTGCGACGGCATGACGAAGTGAACTCGCCATTGCTTGGAGGCCTCCATGTTCTCCATCGGAATCAGCGCAACCGGTGCAGTCATCGCAATTTTTTGGGATTGCGGCTCCATAGTGACTGGCGCGGTCATGGCAATCTTGGTGGAGCTGGTGCCTGCCTGTACTTGGTTATTACCGAATATGTAGTCGGCAATTTTCCTAAAACCTGTGCTGCTGGCGTCATCCATATCGCCATCCACCAGCGTCTCAGCTACCAGCATGGGGGCGTATTGGCGTAGCTCAAAAGTATCGGACTTGGCGATCACTTTGTAGCTGGGTTCTTCAATAGCCATGGCAAGTTGTGATGCAAAGAATAGTGAGATAAATAGGGCTGCGTGGCGCCGCAAACCGAGATTCGTAGGGATAGTGGGACCTGAGAGTTTGGGCATATCGTACCTTTGTTGAATTAAGCGTATTTTCACTGACTTCGGCCTGGGGCTTCAAGCTGGGCATTGCGGTGGGCAGTGGCTTGCGTCGCGATGCTCTCCCGGGCGACGTTATCGAGTCGCCCCAGGTTTTTGAGTTGCATGGCCATACGCGGGTTTTGCTTTAGCAGGCTCTCATGGCGCATTAAAAAGTCCCAATACAAGGTGGTGAACGGGCAGGCACGCGAGCCTGTGGATTGGGCAGGGTCGTATTTGCAGCTTGCGCAGTGGTTGCTCATACGTTGGATGTATTTGCCGCTGGCGACATAGGGCTTGCTGGCCATCAGCCCACCATCTCCAAATTGACCCATACCCAGGGTGTTGGGCAGTTCCACCCACTCTACCGCGTCCACGTAAACGCTTAAGTACCAGGCATGTACCGCTTGCGGTTTGACCCCGAGCAGCAGGGCATACAAGCCAGTCACCATCAGGCGCTGGATGTGGTGGGCATAGCCATGCTCCAGCGTTTGCGTGATCGCGTCCCTCAGACAGGCCATATCGGTTTGTCCGGTCCAGTACCAAGGCGGCAAGGCAGCCTGTGCATTCAGCGCATTGCGTTCCAGGTAGTCTGGCATGTGCAGCCAATAGATGCCGCGCACATACTCGCGCCACCCCAGAATCTGTCGAACAAAGCCCTCCACAGCCGCCAGTGGCGCGTGGCCATTGCCGTAGGCTTCAACGGCGGCTTGCACTACTTCGCGCGGATTTAGCAGTTTGAGGTTGAGGGCGCAGCTCAGGTGCGAATGGTAAAGCCAGGCCTCACCCGCCCACATGGCATCTTCATACTTGCCGAAAAGTGGAAGACGCTGCTCAATAAAGGTCTGTAAGGCCAGCAAAGCCTGTGGGCGTGTCACAGGCCAAGCGAAGCTGTGCAAACTGCCGGGGTGATTGGCAAAGCGTGTTTCGACGAGCGCCAAAACCTCTTGGGTGATGCGGTCCGGCGCAAAGATCGTTGTCGAGGCGAAGGAAGATCAGTCGTACACAGTTAAGTCAACGCTGGAGGAGGCAGACACGGCTCGCAGAAATCGTTCTGCTGGGATCTGCGTGTTTGTGCACTCTGCACGCACAGCGCCGGCGGGCCTAGAGACACTCAGCCGTTTTGGCAGAGATATTGTGTGCATATGGGACTCGGAAGACGAATCAAGCGACGTGACGGTCAAAGCAGCATTGATGGTGGCCAAAGCAATGAGCGTGAAGCAGGCGGTTCAATCAGGCAAGGAAGAAAGCGGCTGGAAAGAAATTGATCGCGCCATTGAATCCATGCGCAAGCAGCTTGGGAACTTCACAGAATTGAAAACCTGGAGCGATACGATCAAAAACAATGCAGAAAAGTCACTGGACCGCATCCGGATCATGAATAAGCAACTGGAGTCAGATCTCTCAACGCTCGGCGAGCAGCTCGAATATTTGCGAACAAAGGACGTTCAGCAGTAAGGGCCTCACCAGCTGTGCGTTGGTGTTATGGCGCTGGATGTGACGGTTCGCTATAGGGGCTAAACGCAGAACAAAAACCTTAATTTAAGGTTTTCCAACTGGCGCTGGTCAGTGCCCGAAAGTAGCTCAAAATAGCCCCCGAATGACCTCTTGGCGTAGCGCCAGAGGGATCAGCAGGGCAGGGCGCTTAATTTGCTACACACTTTCCCACACACCATAAAAATAGTGTTGATCTATATAGGTTTTTTCAACAAGAAACTACTTTTAATCCGTTTGTCGTGGGTTCGACCCCCGCACGTCCCACCAAATTTCTTATATAAATCAAGCACTTACAGCGATGTAGGTGCTTTTTTTTATCACTACACACCGCTTACACACCGACCCCCTTTTTTAGGGGTGTTTTTTAGCCCCAAAAACACCTGTTTTTTCGGCGGTGTCGTAGCCCCTTGAATGCCGGCGTGAGCATACAGATCGAGGTCGAGTCATTGCCCGAACTGCAGCAGGCGCTGGCAGCGGGTGCGCTCAGCGTGCTGCTCGACAACTTCAGCAAAGCGATGATGGTCGAAGCGGTGGCGCTGACTGCCGGGCGCGCGTTGCTGGAAGTCTCGGGCGGCGTGGCCATCGAGCAACTGCGCTGGATCGCAGCCACGGGCGTCGACCGAATCTCGATCGGCCGGCTGACCAAGGATGTCAGCGCGGTCGATTACTCGCTGCGCGTCGATCCCAACGTCGACTGAATCCGGGTTGCAGCAACAGGCTGACGGTCAGGCGCGACCCGCCGATTGGCGCATCAAGGTGCTCTTGCCGAACAGGCTTTCAATCAAGTCCACTGCCAGTTCGGCGGTCTGGTTACGCAGGTCGAGCGCCGGATTCAGTTCCACCAGGTCGAGCGATGCCAGGCGACCGGTGTCGGCAATCATTTCCATACAGAGCTGCGCTTCGCGGTAGGTCGGGCCTCCGCGCACGGTCGTGCCCACGCCTGGTGCAATGGAGGGATCCAGGAAATCGACGTCCAGGCTGACATGGAGATGGGTGTTTGCGTCCACCAAGGCGAGTGCAAGGTCCATGCTGTGGCGCATCCCCATCTCGTCGATGTAGCGCATGTCAAAGACCTCGATGCCGATGTCGTGAACCAGTCGTTTTTCACCCTCGTCCACGCTGCGGATGCCGATTTGGCGAATCGCCTTGGGCCGCAGTGCCGGCACATGCCCGCCGATTTCAATCAATGCCTGGGGCCCATGACCGCATAGACAGGCCACCGGCATGCCGTGGATGTTGCCGCTCGGCGTGAGCGTGCCGGTGTTGAAGTCAGCATGGGCGTCAAACCAGAGCACGCGCAGCTTTTTGCCCTGATCCCGGCAATGCCGTGCCACCGCGCTGATGGAGCCTATCGCCAGGCAATGATCGCCACCGAGCATGATGGGCAGGCGGGCGGCCTGGAGCTCGGCGTGCACCGCGTCGTGCACCAAACGGTTCCATTGCACCACTTCGGGCAGGTGCCGAAAGCCGTTGACAGCGTCCGTCCATGGGTTGGCTGGCCCGGCCAGGTTGCCGCAGTCCCGCACGTCCAGCCCGAATTGGGCAATCGCCTGGGCGATACCGGCCACACGCAGCGCCTCCGGCCCCATGCGCGCACCCAGCGTGCCGGCGCCGATGTCGGAAGGAACGCCGATCAGGCTGACACCGCCAGCCGCCGGGCTGGTCTCGGGCAGATTCCTCATGCTGAAGCAAGCTCTTGGGGCTGTGCGGCGGCGCGCCTGAGGCGGGCTGGCTTTGCAGCCGGCTGGATCAGGCTGAACAGGTCCTTCGGGTTGGACAGCTCGGGGATCAGCGACACCCATTGGCCATAACCCAATCGCTGCGCGGCAGCACGCATGTAGCTAAGGGCCGAATAGTCCTCCAGCGCAAAACCGACCGAGTCAAACAACGTCACTTGGGCCTCGTGGCTGCGCCCCGGCGCTTCATGACGCAATACCCGCCAGAGTTCAGTCACAGCAAAATCTGCCGGTAAATGCTGCAGATCACCTTCGACGCGAGTCTGCGGTTCGTACTGGACAAACACCGCAGCGCCGCGCAGCACGTCGGGGTGCAATTCCGTCTTGCCGGGACAGTCGCCGCCGACACCGTTGATGTGCATGCCGGGTTCGATCAGCTCGGGCGTGAGAATCGTCGAGTTGGTTTTATCGGCTGTCACGGTGGTCACAATATCCACGCCGCGTACAGCCTCGGCGATGCTTGCGCAAGGCAACAGGCGCAGGCCGGTAGGTTGCAGGTTGTGCATGAGCTTGGCGGTGGCGGCCCTGTCGGTGTCAAACAGGCGGATTTCTCGAATGCCCAGCAATTGCTGAAAGGCTAACGCCTGGAACTCGCTTTGCGCGCCGTTGCCGATCAAGGCCATGCTGCTGCTGTTGGGACGGGCCAGGGCGCGCGCCGCCACAGCCGACATCGCTGCCGTGCGTAACGCCGTGGTCAAGGTCAGTTCGCTGAGCAGATCGGGAACCCCGGTGTCGACATCGGCCAGCACACCGAAAGCCATCACGGTCGGCAGACCGATCCGGGTGTTTTTGGGATGGCCGTTGACGTACTTGAAGGCGTAAGTCCTGGCATCGGCGATCGGCATCAGTTCGATCACGCCCTCGGCTGAATGGCTGGCCACGCGCGCGCATTTATCAAAATCCTGCCAGCGCCGGTAGTCTTGTTCGATGGCTTCAGCCAGGCCGGCCAAGGTGCTGGCTAGGCCCAGCTGGTGCACCATGGCGGCCATATCCTGGGCGGTGAGAAATAGCGTCTGGGCAAGCGTTGGGCTGTTCATGGGGCGGTTCTCGTTGAAGTGACGACAAGTTTCCCCGGCGCACATGGCAATGTAAATCCACAACTATGTAACTTTTTACCTATAAATTTAGCATTTAGATAGATAAAAATGCCAAAATGACAGTATGGACAACACAGATCAGCAACTTTTGTCTTTGCTGCGCAAGGACGCACGCACCTCGGTGGCGACCCTGGCGCAGAAGCTCGGGGTGTCGCGCGGCACGGTGACAAACCGTGTCACCAAGCTGGAGGACGCAGGCATCATCGTGGGCTATACCGTGATGCTGAGGCCCGATGCACAGCCCGGCGAAATCAGTGCCTGGATGAGCATTGCCGTGGAGGGCAACGAAACCCGTTCGGTGATCGCCAGCCTGCTGGGCGAACCTGGGGTGGCCACGCTGCACGACACCAATGGCCGCTGGGACCTGCTGGCCGAACTGCGCGCGCCGAATCTGGCAGGGCTGTCGAAAGTGCTGGAGCGCATCCGCCTGATACGCGGCATCAGCAGCACCGAGACGAGCATTCATCTTGAAACCTACCGGCTGTCATGAGGTAAGGTAAGGCAAGCACCGCCCCATCCGGGCAAAGAGGCAAAACAGTACCAGGTCAAAGAAATCAAGGAATGGCTGATCGCCATTGAGATCCGAAGCTCTCGTCGGCTCAGCGGCGCAGGCGCACACAAGGCTAGCCGCCTTTATCGCAGCACAACCCCGTCCGCTGGAAACCCGCCCCACGCCCCCCTGAGAGGACTTCGCTTGCTCAGCGCGGTGCGTCAAATCGCTGTGCGATCCGGTCCATGGTGTCAGAGATGGCTGCAGCCATCTCGGGTTCGCTGGACATGTGTCCGGATCGCGGAACGATCATCAGTTCACTGCCGAGCCATGCCTTATGCAGCCGGTGGCTGGTACGAGGTACGGTGACCACGTCGTAACGGCCGTGGATCAGCGTGCATGGCAAGTGCACTATGCGCGGCAGTTGGTTCCAGAGCTGCCCCTCGTCGAGAAACCAGCGATTCGCCCAGTAATGTGCGCTGATCATCGCAATCGGCAACTGAGAGCTACGATTCAGTTCAGTCTCGATTTCAGAGGGAACGGCTTCTAGGTAGCAAGCCCACAACTCGAAGCGGCTGTAGTCGCGTGCCGCGGCCTCACGCACCTGCGGGCTTTGATTCGGGTCGCTGGCAATCGAAAAGAGTGCGCCCAAGGTGTCTTCGGGTGCCACTCCAGCCAGGCCCGTTTGCAGGCGGTCAAGGGTGTCGGGAAAGAAACGCTCCATGCCACTCTCGAACCAATCGGCCTCTTCCTGCGTAGCAGTCCACGCGCCTCGCAACACCAGTGCCAGCACCCGGTCTGGGTGGGCCTGTGCGTAGGCGAGGGCCAACGTCGTTCCCCAGGACCAGCCGGTGATTACCCAGCGCTCAATGCCGAGTACCGTGCGCAACCGTTCAATATCGGCTATCAAGTGCGCCGTCGTGTTGTGCTTAGTCTCACATGCCGGCAATGAGCGCCCGCAACCGCGCTGATCGATAGCGACAATGTGGTACCGGACCGGGTCAAACAGCCTCCGATACTCGGGCACCGTACCGGCACCCGGTCCCCCGTGCAACTCCAGCACAGGCAGGCCATCTACTCGACCCGACTCCTCGTAGAAAACATGATGACCATCGCCCGGCTCCAACCAGCCAGTGCGAAAGGGTTCAATAGGTGGATATCGATAGGGTTCATTCATGGTGAATTAAATGGTAGTGACCTCTTCATTGCTATTCCTTGCGCAGTGTCCTTTGTTGATGCGCAGCTTAAGTCGAGTCAGTTGAACCTTAGGACGTGGGTTGCCATTGACCTGAGCGCCATCGCACACTGGTCACCGCCGCAAGAGCAAACATGTATACGACCAGCGCGGCCCAGCCGCCCGGTGCGCCCCAGCCCAGTCCGGGAACGTCCGGGACAACTCCATGACCGGGTGCAAAGGTCAACAAATGCACCAGTGGCAGTAGCAGCAGGAACAACAGCATCAGCACGATGCGTGCCGTGAAGGCGATATCACCGGCGCCTCGAAGTGCAAACTCCGAAGACAAATAGACTGCGTCAGCAAGCTGATACGCAGCACCTATCCACAGCAATGTTCCTGCCAGACGCGCCACCTCGGCAGCCTGTGGATCAGTAGCAGAGACGAATAGCGGTGTAAGCCAAGGCCCCAAAAGTGCCAGCCCAAGACCAAGCGACCCCATCACGAAAACCAGAAATTGCAAACAAGCCCGTTGCACAGCGCGCGCCGCATTCATGTCGCCGCGACCGATCGCTTGACCTACTAGTAACGACGATGCCTCGGCCACCCCAGCACCCAATAGGTAGGCGACTGAGACAATCTGCATCGCAACCTGCGTCGACGCTCCATGCAGTGTGGAGTGTCGTACTTGGAGCAGTTGGAACAGCGCGAAGGCGAGCACGTCGGTCGCGAACAGCACGCCCAACGGAACCCCTATCCGAAGCACGCGCACCAGTTGACGCGCATCGAAGCGCGAAAAACTGTGGGTGCTGTAATCGCGCCGTTGGCGTGCATTTAGAAAGTAAGGCAGCAGAGCAACAAAGGCAACCCCCTGCGCGACCGTGGTAGCCCAGGCGGCGCCGGCCATACCCCACGCGAGACCGAAGATGAAAAATTCATTGAGCGCCGCGTTGACCAAAGTGACGCCCAGTGCCGCCACCAACGCGACCCGTGTGCGGCCGAGACCATTGAAGAATCCCATCAATACCGCTAGGCCAAGGCCTAGCGGCGCTCCGAGAAGGCGTGGCCCCCAGTATTCAACGGCCAAACTTGTCACGTCATCTTCCAGTCCGAGAGCAGGCAAAAGCAATGAACCTGCCCAGGCCCCAGCCGCGAAAACCGGGACCAGTAACATCACGGCCCACAAGCATGCCCAAGTGGCCTGGCTTGCACGCTCGAATTGACCAGCTCCCACGGCCTGGGCCGTCAGAACTTGTGCCGCAAGGCTCGCTCCTCCGATCAGCATGATCATCGCAACAGATAGCCATTGCACGCTGGCCATGGCGGCTAGAGCGCCAACGGACAGGCGTCCGACGAACCAAGTGTCGGTTAATCCAAGCACGACCTGCACCGAGCTGGCGACTACAAGCGGCGCGGCTAGTTTAAGCAACTGCCGGTTGATGGTGGTTGGCAGTATCGACGTGTGCACTTCACGCACAGAACTCAATGGGCTCACAGGTAGCTGTTCACCAAAGCCTCGAGTCTTTCTTGTTGGCCGGAGCGTGGCAGCGGTTCGAGGCCGCGCGCCTCAACCAGACGAGCCAGATCGTCTAGCGATTTCTTCCCCTTCAGGATGTTGCGCCCGAGTGGACCATCCCAGCCAGCGTAACGTGCCTCGACATGGGCCCTGAGTGTGCCATCCTGCATCATCGCCTCAGCCACCAACAACGCACGCGCACACAGGTCCATGGCGCTTGCATGGCCAGCTATGAGGTCGTCGGGGTCAATCGACTGACGGCGCAGTTTGGCATCGAAGTTCAGGCCTCCGGTCGTGAAACCGCCGCCGCTTACGATGGTGTACATGGCCAACGCGAGTTGGGGTAAGTTGTTCGGGAACTGGTCTGTGTCCCAGCCGAGTAGTTCGTCGCCACGGTTCATGTCGACCGAGCCAAAGATGCCAAGTGCTTGCGCGAGCCCAAGCTCATGCTCGAAGGTGTGTCCAGCCAACAGGGCATGGTTCTGCTCGATGTTGACCTTAACCTCATTTTCCAACCCGTTTGCCTTCAGAAACCCGTACACCGTGGCGACATCGAAATCGTACTGGTGCTTAGTAGGCTCGGCGGGCTTGGGTTCGATTAGGATTGACCCCTTGAAACCAATTTTGTGCTTGTGCTCTACAACCAAGTTCAGGAAGCGTCCAAGTTGCGCCAATTCGCGCCTCAGGTCGGTGTTAAGTAATGTCTCGTAACCCTCACGGCCGCCCCACATCACATAGTTCTCTCCGCCAAGTTCGTGCGTCAGCTCCAGCGCGTTCTTCACCTGCGCTGCGGCGTAGGCAAAGATCTCGGGGTCGGGATTGGTAGCGGCGCCTGCAAGATAGCGTCGATTAGAGAACAAATTGGCAGTGCCCCAAAGCAATCGCGTGCCACTGGTCTGCATGCGATTGGCCAGAAGTTCACCAATCCGCCGCACATTGAGGTTTGACTCACGCAGTGTTGCACCTTCTGGCGCAATGTCGCGGTCATGAAACGTGAAGAATGGTACACGCAGCAATCTGAACAGCTCGAAACCTACATCTACCTTGAGTTTCGATGCCTCCATGGGATCGAGACCAGTGGCGTGCCAGGGACGCTGGAAGCTGTCGCCCCCGAACGGATCAGTGCCCTGCCATACGAAGCTATGCCACCAGCACACGGCAAATCGCAGTTGGTCTTCCATGCGCTTGCCGAGCACGATACGATCGGGGTCATACCATCGATACCCCATCTGGCGCTTTGAGCTGGGTCTAAAACGTGGTCCTTCGTATCGCAGAGGCTCTTCTAGTGAGAAAAATCGATTCGAGTCGTCTGCCGAAGAAAACTGCTGGCTCGATACATTGCGCCGGGAGATTTTTGACTTCATTTTCTATCCTGAGAATGGCTGTTGCTGAAAATTGCTGGCTAGGCTGGTTCGAAGCCGGTATCGCGTACACGCGCGTAAAGCTGCTGCCAAGCATTGAATCTATGCATGTGCAATGCTCCAGCTGCGGCACTAGGTTCATAGGTTTGAACGCGTGAGGGCCGTTCAAGTTGATCGACATCCGCGCCGGTAGCAGCCAAAAATGCCAATCGTGCCGCGCCGAGTGCACATCCAAGTTCAGTAGCTGCCAAAGTGTGCATAGGAATCTGCAACACATCAGCCATCAATTGACACCAAATGGATGAACGTGCACCGCCCCCAATAAGTGAAGCTTCCTCAAGGTGGGTCCCTGATGTAGCGAGAGCGTCGCGGGCATCTCGCATTGCGTAGCAAACACCTTCGAGCACCGAAAGAGTCAGGCTTGCGCGATCATGAGCGGCGTCAAGGCCAAGAAATCCGCCGCGGACCCGCACATCATTATGCGGAGTACGCTCACCAGAGAGATAGGGTAAAAATGCAGCATTGCCGCAAGCATTAGGGAGTATTTCCGAAATCAGCTCTGTTTCAGTCTTTCCGGTAACGCCTGCCCACCATGACAAACAGCTCGCGGCGTTCAGCAGGACTCCCATTTGATGCCATCGTTTGGGCAATGCGTGGCAAAAGGCATGGACACCACGAAGTGGCATGGGCATGAACTTTTCAGTAGTGGCCCAGATTACTCCCGATGTGCCCAAAGAAACAAAACCTTCGCCTGGCTGAACCGCACCTACGGAAATGGCCCCGGCTGCGTTATCGCCAGCGCCCCCGGCAATGATGGGCGCGCGGACCATGCCCCACCTGTGGCTGAGTTCCATGCGCAGTCTCCCCGCAACTTCGCTACCCTCGACAAGCCGGGGCATTTGGCTAAGCGTCAAGCTGCAAACAGACAGAGCATCATTACTCCAGCTTCGCTGGGCAACATCGAGCCACAATGTGCCTGAGGCATCGGACATGTCTTCAACAGCTTCGCCGCACAGCTTGAGCCGCACAAAAGCTTTGGGCAAGAGTATTTTGTGGATGCGCTCAAACAACTCCGGTTCATGCTCACGAACCCAAAGCAATTTTGGCGCGGTGAAGCCTGGCATTGCAACATTGCCGGTTACTTCCCGAGATTCTGGCCAACTAGACTCGAGGGTCGTACATTGCGTTTCGCTGCGTGAATCGTTCCACAATATGCAAGGACGAAGCGGATTGTCGTTGGCATCCAAGAGCGTTGCGCCATGCATTTGCCCTGAAAGTCCTATGGATTTACATGCGGCGAGTTTTCCCGGATTTGCATCTCGAATTTCATCGATGCATGCCAATGTAGCTTCCCACCAAGCTAGCGGATTTTGCTCGCTGTAGCCGGGTTGTGGACGATCAATATTCAGGCCACGATGCGACTGTGCGATCAGTTTTTCGCGACCGGCATTGTCCCAACCCACTAGAGCTGCCTTTACTGAGGAGGTGCCGATATCTATGCCGAGCGTAATCATGCCGCTGTCACTTGATCAAACTCAATTGCAACAGATCCAACCCATAGAGTTGGTCGTCGCTTTTCATGGCCAAGGCCACAGTCTGTTGGTACATGTTTGATATTGAGCTGCAGCGCTTGTTGTTCAAATAAGAGGCGACTATCTTCCATGTAATTCTAGTCGACAATATGTCGACGTAGCAAGATACTGTATTGATCCAATACATGTGGTTGACTTTCCTCTTCGTTTAAAAATAAGTTGGTGCGCAATGCGCGATTCAGCCATGGAGAATAGTCATGACTCAGAACACACTGGAATGGTGAGACCACGGGTACGTTACTCTCGAGTTCACGATTTGCTTTTTCTCAAATTTCTCTCCCGCCATGTCCGCTTTGCCTGACGCCGACGATCAATCTCAAGCCTCCTTGCCTTGGCTTCCTCTATTGAGCTTGGTCAGCGCTTTCGCTCTCAGCCAATCCTTTCGCACCGTTACCGCAATGATGGCGACTGGCTTGCAGCACGACTTCGGTCTATCCGCGGAGACTTTGGGGTTTTTTGCCGCAACTTTTGCTTTTTCCTTCGGTTTAAGTCAGTTCGTCATTGGAATCGCCCTGGACTTTTATGGGCTGCGCCGCACGTGGCTTTGCACTTTTCCTCTAGCTATCCTTGGTGCCGTTACTTCGGCGCTGGCACCTAACTACACCATCCTGGTGTTGGGCCAGGTCCTGATCGGCATTGGTTGCTCGCCTGCCTTTGTGGTGTGTACGCTATTTATCGCAAGACGTTTCCCGATGGAACGCTTTGCTGCTTTGTCCGGCGCGGCCATGGGGCTGGGAGGGGTAGGGCTGGTGCTCACTGGCACTCCGCTTGCATGGCTCATTGACGTGACTTGGTGGCGCGTAGGGTTTGCCTTACTGGCAGGGTTGGCGTGCGTATCGTGGCTATTGGTACATAGGCAAATGCGCGAGGGATTGGCCACAGCACATCAACGTCCGGAAAGTCTGAGACACGCCCTGCGCGGCTTCGGTGCGCTGTTGTTACAGCCGCAAACCTTGGGCATTCTGGCTATGGCCTTGGTCAGTTATGCCTCTTTCCTGACTCTGCGTGGTCTCTGGTTGGGACCTTTACTCATGCACCGCCATGGTATGTCGCTGGTGCAGACTGGCAATGTGGCCCTGGTGGTTTCTGTGATTTCTCTATTTACGCCTGCGTTGTTCGGCCACTTTGATCCCGGTCCGGCACAGCGGCGACACTGGATTGTGCGAGCATCTTTGGTTATGGCATCAATCACTGCAGCGATGGCCTTTCTTCCGCTAGGCTGGGTGGACGTAGGTGGCATGATGGTGCTGGCAGTGATCTCTGGTGCCGGCGTTCTGCAGTACGCCAACGTACGTGCATCCTATAGTGCTGAAATGATCGGGCGCGCAATGTCGGTTTTCACGATGGCCATGTTTTTGGGTGTGGCCATTGTGCAAAGCCTGAGCGGCCTTGCGGCATCCTGGTCGCAGTCTATGGGGCTAGACCCATTTGTGGGTGTACTGATGTGCGTGGCGTCATTGCTGACGCTCAGTGCAATTGCGTTCCGCTTGCTGCCGGCGGCGCGCCTGGGCTGAGGACGGAGTTGATTGCCAACACTTGTTTCCTACTACATAGGGATGCGCCCGTCCAAAAAGAGTATCAAACGCATGGTGGAGAAGATCCATGCACTGACCGAAAGACAGACGAGTTGGCAAGAGACCACGGAGGTGGTGGGCAAGTTGAATCGCTCCTTACGAGGCTGGGCGAACTACTTCAAAGTAGGTTCGGGCAGCGATGCGTACCGGGCGCTGGACAACTACACCGCACCGCGGTTGCGTCGGTGGTTACGCTTCGAATACAAGCTCAGAAACAGAAAGGGCGGGAGCTATCCACTCTCGCACCTGTAAGGGCACTTCGAGCTCGTGCGTCTGAATGCAAGGGGGTGTGAGCAGGCGTGGGCGAAGGCGTGAAGTCTTGTCCGAAAGCCGGATGCGGGAAAACTGCACGTCCGGTTTGATGAGGGGGATGTGGAAACGGGGAGCCCCGTCATGCGGCAACAGAAGGCGCCGGCTCGTAGCTACGAGTCGACAAACAGATCTGGATTGCTTATTTCCAGACCGTCCGCGCCAGCCGCACCAGGTTACCCCCCAGCACCGCGCGCAGGTCCATGTCGCTATAGCCAAGTTTCTGCAAGGTCTGAACGATCGCTTCCAATTGCTCGGGCGCAACCATGCGCACACCTTTCTCGTAACCCAGCTCTGCCGGAAAGGTGTGCGCCATCTTGGACACGTAGTCGTCTAGTTCCTGAGTATCGAAGACGTAGTCCAGTCCTAACGCGACATGCTGCACACCGACGAGTTGCGCGACATGGTCCACATGACGGGCAAAGGTCTCGCTGCTATTGTCATTCTTGCCCAGGAAACTGCCGATGCCATTAATGCCAACCACGCCACCGGTAGCCGCGCAAGCGCGGATCAGATCGTCAGGGATGTTTCGAGGGTGCGCATGCAGGGCGCTAGGATTGCTGTGCGAGAAGATCACCGGCCGCGTCGCCACGTCGAACACGTCGCGCACGGTGCGATGCCCGGTGTGGCTACAACAGACTTGCATACCCACTCGCTCCATTTCGGCGATGACTTCGCGGCCAAAAGGCGTCAGACCCGTGTCCTCGTCCTGACAGCCCCCCCCGACACGGTTATTGGTGTTGTAGGCCAGAAGCATCCAGCGCACACCCAGATCGTAATATAGCGACACTAGACTCGGCTGGTCGGCGACCGCATTGGCGCCTTCAATGTCAAATCCAACGGCGAGCCGGCCCGTGGCATAGGCTTGATCGACATCGTCAGCAGTGCATAGCAGCAAGTACTCATTGGGGCGCGCCTTGATCCAGTGGCGCAGGCTGGCCAGTGTACGAATGTGATCTTCGATACCCATGTCCCCGAAGCCCACATTGAGCATGACGGCACTCACGCCAGCCGCGCGATATCGTTTCAACTGTGGCAAGAATGAGATGTCGTGAGGGCGCGCCACTGGCATGCAGCCATGGTTGTCCCAGACGATGCTGTTGTGCAACAAGGTCGCAGCGTCGCCCAAGGCCGGCTGTTTAGTAATGTTCATGGAGTCCGAACCATAGACCATGACGGGCCCTGACCAGTTAGGATGCGCAAACTGAGATTTAGGAGTACCGAACGCATGCTCAACTATGCCAACCCCACGGCTGATAGGGCCTGGTCGCCGCTGGACTTCGACCAGGAGGCGTTCCGGGCAGGTGCCAGTGAGCAGAGCTTCAAGCGCTTTGCACGCCAAGGCGTTCGCACACTGCATGCCCAAGAAGGCGGTAGCGGGATCTCGGATGCCGTACGCTTGGACGAAGGCCTTTTGCTAACGGTGATCAATTGCGTGCTGGCCGGCACCGTCCGTTGGAGCTACGACACCGATGAATCCCTGATCATGCTGCGTGCGTCACTGTGTTGTGACGTCGCGTTCGAAGTGGGCAGCTCATCCCAGCTAGTTTTCAATCGTCCGGAGGTGACGCTGGTTTGCTTACCTAAGGGCCGCCCGCAGACGGTGGACATCGCCGGTGGTGCCCGTCAACAGGGCATGGTCGCGCTCTTCCGAGCTGCAACCTTCCCGGCGCGATATGGCTTGCAATTGACCGATCTGCCGCCCTTGGTGCGGGATGCCGTCACCGGCTCAGCCGAGGTGGGACGGATCGCCTCGTTCCCACTCGACCACCGCCTGGCCGCTCTTCTTGCCGACACGATCGACACAAGACTGGAAGGCGAGATGCGGGTCGTGCAGTATGCGGGTCGCCTAGCAGAACTGGTGGCCTACACTCTGGACGCCATGCAACATACGCCGCTGCTGCGCGGCACCGCGCTGAACCGGTTACGCGACGTCGAACTGGCACACGCCGCAATGCAGCAGTTGGAGCGCAGTTACCGCAAGCCACCGCTGTTTGCCGACTTGGCACGCGACATCGGCACCAATCAGAATAAACTCAAGGCGGTCTTCAAGGAAGCCTTCGGTATAACGATGGCTGACTTCTGCCTGGAGCGAAGGATGCGCGAGGCTCAGCAACTTCTGTTAGAGGCCAATCTCACGATTGCCCAGATTGCCGAACGTGTGGGCTATGGACATCAAAGTAGCTTTGCTGCAGCATTTGCCGGTTATGTCGGAATCTCTCCGCGTGAATACCGGCGGCATCGGGCCCCCTTTAATCTCTCGTTAGGGGCAGGAGAATTGGTAGCAGGTATGCGAGGCAAGGGGTGACCCGAATATGGATTGCCCAGATTGAACATAACGTTCCGATCGCCTAAATTTTCGGTGGAAGGTCTCATGCATCATTCGCGGCAGGCGTCTATCGTCGACGTGTTTATTTCTCTTGAATTTCGATACAAGGATCTCCACCATGAAGACGATGACACGCTTACCTATCCATCAGACAACTCTGACTGCTGCGCTAATCGCTTCAGGTCTGCTCGTTTGTATTCCTGCGGCGGCTCAACAGTCGGCGAACACCAATTCGACGGGGGATAGCCGGGCGTCAGAACTGGAGCGTGTGGTTATTACCTCCAACAAGCGTCTCGAAACGCAGCGCGAGGTTGCCGGCACGGTCTCTGTCCTAGATGGTTCGGATTTGGAGCGGCGTGGTGCCCGTGATCAAGAAGATACGCTCAAGCTCACCCCCGGAGTGCAATTTAACAAAGGCGATATCGCCAGTAACACCATCACCATTCGCGGTATTGGGACCAGCACCGCCAACGAGGGCAGTGGTGCACAGCAAGGCCCCACCGGACAGTATCTAGAAGACGTGCCCTTGGCCTCCGCCCAGGGCAAGGGCGTGGTTCTGGACCCACTCACCTGGGACCTTGACCGCATAGAAGTGCTGCGCGGTCCGCAGGGAGTTTTATTTGGGTCGGGCTCCCTCGGGGGCGCGGTGCGTTACCTTTTCAACAAGCCGAACTTGAGCACGTTTGAAGCCAGCATCAAGACCGAGTATGCGAAAGTGACCGATGGCGACAGCAAGTTTTCTCTTTTTGGAATGGTGAACGTACCGCTGGCACCGGATGTTGCTGCGTTGCGCTTCGTTGCGTTCGACCGCAGAGACCCAGGTTATATCGACAACCTGGGTTCGCGAACGGCCGACGCCAACGATGTGCGCCAGACTGGCGGCCGCGTGCTGGCCAGCGTCAAACCGAACAAGGATTTGAAGGCCACACTCGTACTGAGTACGCAGAAATCCGAGCAGGGCGACACTTTCAGCGTATCCCCAGACAAGGCGAGTTTGGTGCACACGGCGCCAAACAACTCAACGCGCTCCAGCACCACAGATTTTTCAAGCCTAACCGTGGACTACAACCTAGGCAGCTCAACGCTTACCTCAATCACTGGTTACGTGAAGAATACCGGCACTTCCCTGATCGATGACACCGAGCTATTCGGCAGTGTGGGCTTGCCCCTGCCCCAGGTCTACCGACCGGCCAGCGCATCTGGCACTTCCAAGTCACAGGAGTTACGGTTGGCTAGCAACCCCGGTGGGAGCTTCGGCTACGTGGTCGGGGCGTTCTACCAGAGCAGCGATGGCAGCGGCAATGGCCAGCAAATCGACCCATCGGGTGCCTTTGGCATCAATACACTCGTGGACCTAACCAGCACTGGCGGAGGTACCGAGAAGGCGGTCTTTGCGGATGCAGAGTTCGACTTGGGCGGCGGCTGGAGTACCGGCCTTGGCGGCCGTTATTATGAAACCACGACTACGGCAGCGCAAACCGGGACCGTCTTTGGTGGCCCATCAAATTTCGGCCCGATCGACGGCAAAGATAGCGGCACCACGCCGAAAGTCACAGTCAAGTACCGTTTCGGCGAAAACACCTGGTATGCGCTCGCCTCCAAGGGGTACCGCTATGGTGGCGTCAATAGTTCCGCTCCCTTCAAACCCTTCAAATCAGATTCGCTGTGGCATTACGAGACTGGAGTGCGTTTGAACCCTGGCGCAGGCCTGCAGGTGGACCTTACCGCCTTCCTGTTGGACTGGAAGGATGCGCAGTTCACCTATTTCGTACCCAAGGGCGGCTTGCCAGAATCAGGCATCGACAACGTGGGTAAAGCGCGCAGTGTTGGTTTGGAAGCGGCGCTTCGCTATAAGGCAAATGCAAGCATGGACTTCAATGCTTCGTTTGCTTTTGTCGACGCAAAAACCGAAGCTGACGTGGTGATTCCTTCCGGTGGTCCAACTTCCGTGACGGCGCTTTCCGGCTCGCCATTGCCCGGAACGCCTAAATTGCAGGCTGCACTGCAGGGCAACCTCAAGTTCGCTGGCCCTTTCGATTCGCAAGGTCGGGCTAATGTCACTTTCACTCACACCGGTGACCGGGTGATGTTCCTCGGCGGCAACAAGCCGGCAGATGCTTTCAACACCGTTGATGCTGGTCTCAATTTCGTCAAGGGCAACTTGACCTTGGCCACGGGGGTCAGCAATCTGACAAACGAAAGAGGTGTATTGAGCATTACGGGTGCGCCGGCTGGTGTGGGCAGCTTCGCTCAATATTTTCTGCAGCGGCCGCGCACTCTGACAGTGTCGCTACGCTACGACATTTGAGCACCCCTTGAGTGAAGACGTTTTGGTCGACTCCGCCGCCGGTTGGCGGGCGCTGGCAGGCTGCTCCATCGTCGCCATTTTCGGCGTCACGGCGCTATACGGGTCAACTTTTGGGCTGATGATGCTGCCGATGCAGAAGGAGTTGGGCTGGTCGCGAGGTGACATCGCCTTTTCGCTCACGCTGCTGACCTTTTTCGGCCCCGCGATCCTGCCGCTGGTGGGCTGGATCATCGACAACGTGCGGCTGCGCCCGCTGGTGTTGTGGGGCGTGATCCTGCAGTCGGTCAGCTTGGCCGGTTTCGGTTTCATGCACGGCAGCGTATGGGTCTACTATGGGCTATGCCTAGTGATGGCCATCACCGCCAGCGGTGCGTCGATGCTTACGCTGACGAAGATCCTGCAGACTTGGTTCGACAAGTCCTTCGGTCGCGCGCTGGGCATCCTGTTCGCGGTGACCACCGTCGGCGCCGTGGTGCACCCTCAGATTGTCAGTTTCGTCATCAGCCGTGCCGGCTGGCGCGAGGCCTTCATGGTCATGGGCGCGATGAGTTTGGTCTTCAGCGGCCTGGCCGCGTGGGGATTAATACGGGAACGCGCGTCCGAGGTGGCACCTGCCCCCGTGGGTCCGGTTACAGGAGCTGCGGCTGCGGCGTTACCGGTGTCGATGCGCGCCTTTCTGAGCGACCGCATCTGGTGGACGCTAGCGCTGTGGAATATGCTCTTCGGGTTCGCCGTCGGCGCCATCATGCTGCACTTCGCGGCCATGATGCAGGATCGTGGCATGAGCCTCGCCCAAGCCGCGACCGCTATGAGCGTGATCGGCCTGGGCGGGTTCGCGGGCAACCTGATGGCAGGCTGGCTGATCGACCGTTTCTCGGCCACCTGGCTGGCGCGCTTCTTTGTGTTGGCACCGATGGGTGCCGCTGCGATCCTGTACACCGGGTCGGGTATCGCCTCGGCCATGGTCGCCGCTGTGCTACTGGGCATCTTCAGCGCCGGCGACCATAGTCTCAGCGTATTCCTGGCGCGGCGTTACTTTAGCCCTGAGACCTTCGGCCGCGCCAGCGCGACGCAGATGATCGCGACCTCCTTCGGCGGCGGCGTCTCGCCCTGGCTGTCGGGGCTTGTGCACGACCGCACCGGCAGCTACGAGTTGGCCTTGCTGATGTCACTGGTGGCTTTCGCGCTGGCCATGGTCGCCGCATGGATGCTTCCGGAGTTCCGTGAAGGGCAGCAACCGCTCCCGTCAGCGGCACCGGCGGGTACCTGAGTCATGCACAGATGGCGCGACCACTTGCTGTTCTGGCTAAGCCATGACACCAGCGGCCTAGCAATCGCCGTGGGAGTGGGCGTGCTGGGGGTCGTTCTGGCCCGCTGGCTTCATGGCACGACGGCTTACGGGGTCTATGTCGTAACCGTGTTGCTGGCCGTCGTGCTGGCCGGCGGCTCATTGCGGCATCTACAGCAACTGGCCCGGGCGCGCCGCGCGCAACCGCCCCCCGGCAAGCTGATCGACCTAGGCGGATACCGTGTGCACATATTGGCCGAGGGCGAGCGGCATGACGGCCGTCCGCCCGTGGTGTGGTTCGCCGGCGGTCACGCAAGCGGCTACGCCATCCACCACCTACATCGTGCCTTTCGGAGTGATACGCGTTCGATCCTTATCGACCGCCCGGGCACCGGCTGGAGTGACACCGGGCCCTTCCCGCGCACCACTGCGCGCGAGGCCGAAGAGATGGTGCTGGCACTTGAACGCGCCGGGGAAACGGGCCCATTCATTTGGGCGGGCCACTCCTTCGGCGGCCTGCTGGCGGCGAACATCGCGCGCCGCCGGCCTGACTTGGTGCACACGCTGGTGCTCCTCGATCCAACGCCGCTGGAGACCATCGTCTTCGGCCCGCGCCTTGGCGCGCTGAAAGAGATGCGACGCACCGCTTGGTTGGCCGGCTTCGCGCAGCTCTTTGGTGTGAACCTGTTGGCCCGGCACAACGCCCGCATGGCCCAAGTGCCTGCTTACAAGCAAACTATGGAGGCCACCCAAGCCGTGTTGGGACCCGAGGTGGCGGCCGCAAACACGATTCAGGCGAACGCCGGCCACTTTTTCGCGCAAGCTTCCATCTACAGCGAACTCAGCCCCGAAGGCGTGGCCGCCGTGGCCTGGGACACGGTGGTCTATGACCGCGACCTGGGCGACCTGCCGGTGTGGCTGGTGGGCCCGAAAGACGACGAGGACGGCGACATCGCCTTGTTGCCCGAAGCCCAGACTGGCGGCGCACAGAACGCGCGCCGCATGTTCCACTTCTTTGCAGCCACGCGCGAACGCTATCTGGCATCGTCCACGCGTACGCGGCGCATCGTCGCGCCAAAAGGCGCTGGTCACAACTTCGTCTACGAGATGCCTGACTGGACGATGGCCGTGATGCGCGAGGCCATCTGCGGCACACCGAGGGAGCAGGGTCCATGAACGAGCAGACCGCACAGCAGGCGTTGGCAGCGCTGGCCGAGCACTATTGGGCCTTCGAGTGCCATGAGCTGCCCCTGTCAGCCGTGCTCGCCGGCCAAACGCTGCACGATGCGGTGCTGTTCCGCGAATCCGCGGCCGACCACCAACGCCGCGACACTAATGCGGGGATTTTGCTGACGCGGGCTGACCAAATCGACACCAGTCACTTGAGTGCGCAAGAGCGCGCCACGATGGCGCTGATCCGGCGCGAATTGGCAGGGCTGCGGGCGCAGCATGCCACCGATTCCTGGCAGCGGCCGTGGTTGTTCCCGGCCGGGCCTGACTTCACAGCAATGTTCTGGGCCAACTCGACCAGCCTCAGTGATGCCGCGGCCGCAGCGCTGTACGTGGACCGTCTCGCCGGCCTGCCCGCCTACCTGCGCGATGTGCAGTCCAACATCGAAGCCGGCCATGCGCGCGGTTACCGCTATCCCCGGGTCGTGCTGCAAAGCGCGGTTGCCAACACGCGCGGCATCCTGGGCGCCATGCCTGAAGCCTCGGCCTGGCTGTCACCTTTCAAACGTTCACCGGCTGCCGCGCAGCCTGCGGTGCACACCCAGGCCGAACGCGCCCTGGGTGTGCTTCGCGACGCCTTGCTGCCCGCGCTGCAGGCTTGGGCCGATTTCCTGGAAGGCCTGGTGCAGCGCGGCGCGCGCGAGTCACTGAGTTGTGTGGACGGCCCTGCCGGCGCTGCCTACTACCGAACCTGGGTGCGGCACTTCACCAGCACCACCGACGACCCCGAAGAAGTGCATGCACTCGGCCTGACCGAAGTGGCGCGCCTCGAACGCGAGATCGAAGCCGTGGCCAGAGACGCTGGCTACGCTGGCGACGTGCCGGGCTACCGCGCGTTTCTGGCGTCAGACCCACAATTCATCGCCCCGTCGCGCGACGCCTTGCGTGAAAGTATCGAGGCCTTGTGCAAGCGCGTGGACCGGCGCATCCCGGAATTCTTCGGCCTGATCCCACGCATCACCTACGGCGTGCAGAGCATCCCCGACGCCGTGTCGGCCCGCATGCCGCCGGCCTACGCGCAACCCAGCCCGGCCGATGGAACGTCTGCTGGCATTTTCTGGATCAGCGGGCTGCCGTCCAAGGCACCGAGCTATCTGCATCCCGCACTCGTCGTGCACGAAGCCTGGCCTGGCCACCTGATGCACATGGCGCTGATGAACGAGCAGTCTGAGCTGCCGGCCTTCCGACGTTATGGCGCGGTGAAGTACACCGCGTGTGTCGAAGGCTGGGCCTTGTACTGCGAGATGCTGGGCGTCGAGATGGGCGTGTACACCACACCGCACGAACACTACGGCCGGCTGGAGATGCAGATGTGGCGCGCCGTGCGCCTGGTGGTGGACACCGGCATCCATTGGTACGGCTGGAGCCGCGAGCAGGCCGTGGCCTACATGGCCGAGCGGCTGAGTCTGTCGCGCGAGACCATCGAAGGCGAAGTGGACCGGTACGCGGCGCTGCCTGCGCAGGCGTTGGGCTACCAGATTGGTGGCCTGAAGCTCGGCGAACTTCGCGGACGTGCCGAAGCACAGCTGGGTGCACGCTTCAAGCACCGCGATTTTCACGCCGCCGTGATGAGCGCCGGCGCGGTGACGCTTCCGGTGCTGGACGACTTGGTCAGCGACTGGCTGCAGCGCCAGCAGACACCCGAGGTGCCCCATGCCGTTTGACCCGGCCAGCGGCGTGCACTACGAGGTGCAAGGTCAGGGCCAACCCCTGCTCATCGGCCTGCCGCTGATGGCCTCGTTTACCGATCTGTTCGGCAGCGAGATGCAGCCGGTGCTGGACGGCTATCTGAACCGGCTCACCGACCGCTACCGTGTGCTGCGCGTGGACTACCCCAGCATCGGTGGCAGCCGTGACATCGTGCCCGAAGCGCTCACTGCAGATCGCGTTTGCGACGATCTGCTGACAGTGGCCAGCGCGGCCGGCTTCGACCGCTTCGCTTACTGGGGCTACTCCTGGGGCGCCGCAGTCGGGCTGCAATTGGCCGCACGCACCGACCGGCTCGCGGCCCTGGTGCTAGGCGGCTGGCCGCCGCTGGATGCGCCCTATGCGGGCATCCTGCAAGCCACACGGCTGAAGCAGGTCGACCCCGAGCCTTCATCGCTTAAGGTGCTGCGGTCAAAGGATCAATACCGGCAGTGGGAAACCTACTACGCGAGCATGCTGAACTGGCCAGAAGCCGAGAGTGTGGCGCATATCGCCTGCCCGAAGATGGTCTATTTCGGCGGTGACGGTGACCTGGTAGAGGCTGGCATTCCTGTGCGGATCGCTTCGATCATTCGTGAGCAGCGCGCCGCGCTTGAACAGCAAGGCTGGACCGTTCATGAAATAGCGGGCCAGGGCCACGGTGTTTGCATGGCCCCCGACCTTGTCGTGCCGCCTGTGCGCAGCTTCCTCGATTGCGTGCTGACGTGAAACCCCAAAGCGCAACACCTTTGGAACGGCCGGGCGCTGCTGACGCAATGGCCTGGGATCAAGCCGCCCTCGGCGACCTGGCGACGTACTGCCAGAGCCAGCGTACGACCGGCCTGCTCGTGCTAAAGAACCGTCGCACGGTGCTCGAACGGAACTGGCCGGTGTCCGCCGGCAGCGACCTGTTCGAGCGGTGCTACCTGCATGGCACTGCGCGCGACGGCGCCCTGCGCGAAGACGTGGCCTCGCAGCAGAAGAGCCTAGTCGCGCTGTTGGCCGCAATCGAGGTTGACTATGGCCGGCTCGACCTGGAACAGCCGGTATCGAACTACGTCGGCCCCGGCTGGTCGCAAGCCGACGCCGCGCAGGAGCAATCGATCGTCGTGAGGCACCTGCTCGAGATGTGCTCAGGCCTGGACAAAGCATTGCGCTTCGAGGCGCCGGCCGGTAGCCGCCACCACTACAACACGCCGGCGTATGCGCTGATGCTGCCGGTACTCGAAGCAGCGGCAGGTCAGTCGATCGGTGCGTTGACCCAGACGAGGTTGACAGGACCACTTGGCATGGTGGGCACCGGGTGGTGCCAGCGCAGCGACGAACTCGCTTCCTTCCTCGGCAACCCGCGTGGCCTCGTGACGACGCCGCGCGATCTGGCGCGCCTGGGCCAGTTTGTGCTGGACGGCGGAGTCGCAGAAAACGGTACACGACTGGTCAGCTCTGCGGGACTGTCAGCGATCTTCCGCGGCACCGCCCTGAATCCGGCTTACGGCCGCCTTTGGTGGCTCAACGGCGGCACGCATTGGATCAATCCGAACCGCGGCCAGGGCGACGGCAGCCTGGTGCTGACCGCACCGGCCGATGCCCTGTTTGCCCTCGGCTCGGAGAACCGCGTGCTGATGGTCGTGCCATCACAGGCTCTGATTTTGGTGCGGCTAGGCCAGCAGGCACCCGATGTTGACCTGCGCGAGAAGATGGCCAGCGGCCTGGCACGCGCGATGTTGCGAACTGCGATCGAATGACCACGGAACCGACCGCGACCGTCTCGGCCGACGCCCAGGCCTTGCTTGCCCCCTGGCCCGGCCCCTATGGCGGCCTGCCGCCACTGGCCGGTGTGAACCCTGCGGCGCTGGAAGAAGCCCTGCGCGCCGCCATCGAAGCCAAGCGTGCCGAGGTGCGGTCCATCTCGGCCAACCCAGCGCCGCCCACCTTCGAGAACACGGCAGAGGCACTGGAAGACTGCGGTCGCGCCCTGCGCCGGGTACTGTGCGTCTACCAGGTGCACACCAACAGCCTGAGCCTGGGCGACATGCCCGCGGTCACGCGGCGCATGGCGCCCATGCTGGCAGCGCTGGACGACGAGATCGCGCACGACGAGCGTCTGTACGCTAGGCTGAATGCCGTGTGGGACCAGCGCGTCCAGGCAGGCCTGTCGCTCGAGCAGCAACGGCTGGTGGAGGTCTTGCGCAAGCGTATGCAGCGCCGTGGCGCCGGGTTGGCGCCTGCGGCCAAGGAGCGGCTCTCGGCCATCAACGGCCGTCTGGCCACCTTGTCTTCACGCTACAACCAGAACCTGATCGAAGAGGCCGGCGAACAAGCGGTTTTCATTGAAGACGCGACAGGGCTGGACGGCCTGCCTGACGCGCTGCGCGCAGCCGCTGCGGCAGCCGCAGCCGAGAAGGGCCGGCCCGGCCAGTGGGCCATTCCCAATGCGCGTGGCGCTGTGTGGCCCTTCCTGACGCTGGCCACCCGCCGTGATCTGCGTGAACAAGTCTGGCGCATGTGGACGAACCGCGGCGACAACCCCGGCCCCCAGGACAACAAGCCCGTGGCCGCAGAGATTCTGCAACTGCGTGGCGAACTTGCGCGTCTGATGGGTTGCCCGAGCTATGCGCACCTGGCGCTGGCCGACCGCATGGCAGGCACGCCCGAAACCGCGCTGGCCCTTCTGGAGCGCACCTGGCGCAGTGTCAAGCCCGCCGCGCAGGCCCAAATTGCCGACTACCAGGCAATCGCCGACCGCGAAGGCGCAGGCTTCCGTCTGGCCCCATGGGACCGCCAGTTTTATGCTGAGAAGCTGCGGCGCCAGCGTTTCGGCCTGGACGGCGATGCGGTGAAGGCGCACCTGCCCCTGGATGCGGTGCTGCAAGCGATGTTCTGGGCCGCCGGCCGCGTGCACGGTCTGGTCTTCAAGCCCCTGGCCGATGCGCCCCTGATCCACCCTAGCGTTAGGACCTACGAAGTCAGCCGCGGCGAAGAGCCGGTGGGCGTCCTGTACTTCGACCTGTTCAACCGCCCGGGCAAGGCGCACGGCTCGTATCAAATGCAATACCGGGAAGCTGAGAATTTTCGCGACCGGGTGTTGCCGATCTCAGGTATCTACTCGACCTTTCCGCCGCCCCCGGAAGGCCAACCCGTGCTGCTGCCGTGGGAGTACGCCAACGTCTTCTTTCACGAGTTCGGCCATGCGCTGCACATGCTGCATTGCACATCCGCCTACGCCTCGCTCGGCAGCCAGCACGTGGCCTGGGACTTCGTCGAGTTGCCGGCGCTCATCAATGAACGCTGGCTGCGCGACCCGGAGCTTCTGGCGCGGTTTGCACGGCACCACGTCACCGGCGAGCCCATGCCCGCTGACCTGATTGACCGCATTGAGCAGGGCCTGAAGTACGACCGCATCTTCAGCCTCAACCCCGATTTCCTGCTGCCGGCAATCGTCGACATGCGGCTCCACCTGCTGGCCGACGGCAGCGGTGCGCGGATCGACCCCGTTCAGGTAGAGAACGACACGCTGGCCGAGTTGGGCATGCCCGAAGCGTGGGACCTGATCATGCGGGTCACGCACAACTTTCACCTCTTCATCGGCGCCTATGCCGCGGGGCTGTACTCGTACCTCTGGGCTGACGTGATGGCGGCTGACGCGGTGGCGACCTTCGAGCAGTCGCCAGGCGGCATTTATGACGCGCAAACGTCCAGGCTCTGGATTAAAGAAATCCTGAGCGTGGGCCACCGGGTGCCGGCCGACGAAGCCTTCCGCCTCTTTGCCAAGCACGACCCCGACCCGACGCCGCTGCACCGGCGATTTGGTCTGCTACCCACCCCGTAAGAGATTCCACAGTGATTCCGACACCCGAACCCTATGTGCTTGAGCCTCTACCGGCATTTCGCGAGTACCCACAGAACGAGATGGTTGAGCGCGCACGCGCCTTCTATGCTCAACTGCAACGGCGCCGCATGGGAGTGGCCGCCGCGTCGATAACGCCGATCATTACCTCCGGCAACCTCAACGCGCCGGTCACGATGATTGACGAGCGCGCCGCAGCATTTATCAGCTATAAACAGTGAGGCCCCATGTTAACTTCCCAGCAGACCATCACCACCGAACTCCGCCAGATCCTGGGTGAGGTGGGTGTCGTCGACGCCGCCGATCTCGCCACCCGCTCGGCCGGCTGGTCCCGCACGGACAACCTGCAGGCCGCCGCATTAGCGCGTCCGTCCAGCACCGAGGAGGTCGCAGCCGTCGTGCGATGGTGCGCAGCCCGCGGCATCAGCCTAGTCCCTCAGGGCGGGTTGACAGGCGTGGTCCACGGTGCCGACGCCGGGCCGCAGCAGGTGATACTTTCCCTTGAGCGTATGCGTCGCATCGAGCAGATCGATCCGATGCAGCGCACCGCCACAGTCCAGGCCGGCGTGACCGTGCAGGCCTTGCAGGAGGCCGCGGAGGTGGATGACCTCATGTTCCCGCTCGACCTCGGCGCCCGCGGCAGCGCCACCCTGGGCGGCGTGGCGTCCACCAACGCCGGCGGCAACCGCGTCATCCGCTACGGTATGACACGGGAGATGGTGCTCGGCCTCGAGGTCGTGCTTGCAGACGGGACGATCGTCGATGCGATGAACCGCCAGATCAAAAACAACGCCGGTTACGACCTCAAGCATTGGTTCATTGGCGCCGAGGGCACGCTAGGCGTCATCACCCGGCTGGTGATGCGGTTACGCGAACGGCCAGCGGCGACGCAGGTGGCCCTGGTCGCCTGCGATGGCTTCGACGCGGTAGCTAATCTGCTGAAGCACATGGACCGCAGCCTGGGAGGTAGTCTGGCCGCTTTCGAGGTGATGTGGCCGGACTTCTATGCGCTCGTGACCTCACAACAGTCAGAGCGGCCACCCCTTCAGCCGGGGCACGCCTACTACGTGCTTGTGGAGAGCCAGGGCGTGAGCCGCGATCTCGACGCGCCGCGATTCCTAGCGGCGATGGAGTCTGCTTTGGATTCCGGCTTAGTCGTGGATGCCGCGATCGCCCAGTCCGAAGCAGATGGTCGCGCCTTCTGGGCTTTGCGCGACAGCGTCGAACTCGCCTTCGAGGGAGGTCGGTCCATCGGCTTTGATATCGGACTGCCGATAGGAGAGATGGAAAGATATATCGAAGGCTTGCGCTGTGCGTTGCCACAGGCCATCGGCGGCAGCCACCAGCTCTATGTGTTCGGCCATTTGGGTGACGGTAACCTGCACGTGATCGTGAAATTGTCTTCTGCGAACTTGGCCGCGGTGCGGGAGAGCATAGAGCAACTAGTCTATGGCGGGCTGCAGGCGTTCCGTGGATCGATTTCCGCCGAGCATGGAATCGGTCTGGAGAAGAAGGCCTACCTTGGCATAAGCCGCAACGCCCAGGAACTGGCGCTGATGCGCGCGCTCAAGACTGCGCTCGACCCAAACAATCTCCTCAATCCTGGCAAGGTGATCTGAGTTCAGCTGTTGATCCCCCTGGGTGCTGGATAGTATTTAATCCAAGTAGAGATTCAACTAAAACGCATCAAGCGGGCCAGTGAAGATGAGTTTGGTGTTCGTCCGGTCTAGACCTGGGCAATCGCGTCACTTTGGTTTTGCTCCCACCATAATCGGCGTGCGCATCGACTCCGTTTCTTGCTTGCGGGGCGGAGAGTTCAGTTGAAATCTGCGCGCTGACGATGTTCAGACGGAACGCCTGCTGCGTCATCGCCTTGTACCGTGTTGTCCCAGGAAGTGGTTTGGTTACGGCCATCTGACCTTGCTGCCTCGCTTCCGCCTGGCATCGCCCGAACCATGCTGCGCCAGACGTTCAGCCCGCCTCCACGGCACGCGCAGCGCGTGTGGTTTGCAGATAGCCACGGCCGCAGAGCAGCATCAGTCCAGCGGCCAACATCAGGGCGATGGTGGATGTGGCCGTCATCGCCAGCATCAGGCCATCGGAACGCGGCTTCAGCGCGTCGGAGATGGCGCCCACGACGGCCGGGCTGAGCGAACCCAGGACCATGTTGAACATGATGATCAGCGAGATAAGGCGCGCACGCAGCGGCGCCGGGGTCATCTCTTGCAGAGCCGTCGGAAACACCATCGTGCCGGCCATCAGGAAGGTGTGATGCAGAGCCATCAGTGTGAACAACTCCACCGGCGTTCTCGCCAAGTAAAGCGTTGCGGCAAAAACGCCGCTGGCTGCGGCGGCGAAGGCCAGAACCCGCACGGGCAACATCGGGCCCAATCGCGGGGCCAGCCACTTCATGCCCACATTGGCAATCAACAGCCCGAGTCCCGCTGACACGAACGTGGCGATGCCCATCGCATTGCCCAGGTCCAGCGACGACACGCCCATCTGGCGCATGGCCACCACGGGGATGAAAGCGCCGGTGGCGCCAAAGCCGAACACCAGCAAACCCACCGACAACATGAAGGTTGCAAACGAGAAGCGCTGGCTGCGCAAGAACGGCCAGACAGAAGGCTGCTGGGCTTGAACCGCTGTTGGGCTGCTTGGGGGCGACAGAGCCAGCGCTCGCTTGTTGATGGGCAGCAACAGGATCATCGGCACGAACACGATGCCCGGAAGCGCCGTGGCAAAGAAGGCCAGCCGCCAGGTCGGCAAGGCTTGCAGAACGTCGGGCAGCAACGGCCGCCAGAGGTCAATGGCGTGGATCATCCACCCGCACATCGCGATGACGAGGCCAACCACCAAGCGCCCGGTGACGATGAACAAGGAGTTGGCCAACTGCCGCTGGCCGCCGCGGAATAGCTCGGGAATCAAGGCATAGGCAATAGGCAGCAAGCCGGCCTCGGCAGCACCCACTAGGCCCGCCGGTAAGATTCGTGCAAATTCGGCCACTCAGCCTAGATTTCTAGTTTTTGGCATAGCACCTACGCTGTTTTAGTCTTGTTAAGGTTCGCGGTCCTGACACTTTGGGCTCCGTATGACCACCACCTCGGCAAGCGTAATCTATCCCGAACTACCTGATCCGCTGACTCCAGGCGATTTGCAGGAGCTCTTCAATCCAAGTTTCGATGAGCGCAAATGGGCGCCAAGCGTGGCGCGGACACCAGAGACCCAGGTGGCATTGCTGGTGCATCTGAAGATTTTCCAGACCATCGGAAGGTTTATGCCTGCAGCCGATGTCCCGCTTGCGGCCGTTCAGTACGTCGCCGGAAAAATGGCCATCGAATCCGAAGCCACTCTAACTTGCCCGATCCGAACGCACTTTCGGCATCGCCAGGCGATCCTCAATCGCTTGAAAGTGACTTCTTGGGGAGCCGAGGGCCGTGCTTTGGCACAAGCGACGATGTGTAAAGCTGCTCGAGCGCGGACCGATCCAGCTGACATTATGAATTCGGCGATTGACGCACTCATTCGGCATGACTTCGAATTGCCGCCTCTTGCAACGTTACGTCGGCTCGCCGGTACCTGGCACAGCAAAACGAACACAGCCCAATGGGCCGAAGTGTGTGGCCGTCTCAGTTCAGTGCAGCACGGTATGTTGGAAACTCTGTTGGTCGTCGATCCGAAAACGCAGAAATCACCATTTGCGAATCTATGCGCGACACCCGGTAGACCATCACGCAAGAATCTCAACGCGTTGGTTGACCGCTACGAGTGGCTTCAAGGGCTTCCAAATTCAGCCACGGCATTGCAGTCAATCGCCGATTCAAAAATCTCGCAATGGGCCAACGAGGCGAAACGACTCAATGCACTGGAGTTGCGGGAGTACATCACCCCACGGCGCCACACATTGCTGATGGCGGTGATTCACGATGCGCGCGGTCAAGTCCTCGACGGCCTCGCACAAATGCTGCTCAGGCTCGCCCGCAAAGTCGAATGGAAGAGTGTGTTGCGCCTGACAGAGTGGTATCAAACACGGCGCAATAAAACGGACGCACTCATTCGCGCATTTCGGGACTCGCTGATAGTGCACGGATCAGACGTTGACCCAGCACAAAAGGTGTTCAGGTTACAGACTGTGTTCGTCGCCCAAGGAGGCTACGAGGCACTCATGCAAAGCTGCAACGAGCACCTTCAACATGAGAAGCAAAACTGGCGACCCTTTGCACGCGCAATGTTTGTTCCATTGCGAAGCGCTTTGGTACAGCTGGTCGAGATTTTGCCGTTGCAAAGTACGGCTGACTCCGATGGATTGCTCTGCTTGGCCAGGGCACTAAAAAGTGATGCATCTCAAAGTGACTATTTGAGCATTGCTGGTGTGGCTCCCAATACTTTGCCGCGCGAATGGCATGCCCTCGTTCATGACCATGCCAGTGACACACAAGTTTTCAACCGACGCCAATTGGAGGTCGTTACCATTCTTGAACTGGCCAATGCGATCAAGGCAGGTGAAGTTTTCGTAACCGGATCGTTGAACTTTGATAGATTCTGGGATCGCTTGCCATGCGAAGCGGCTGACTCTGCCGCAGTCGCGGCCTACGCCACGTCACGTGGATGGACCAATGGCGCCGACGGACTGGTCCGCGCAGTCAAAAGAGCGCTTGACCAAAAAGCTCACTTCCTGGATACCGCCGTGGGCACCGGCCAGCAGGCATACCTTCAGCGAGGAAGACATGGGCGGCCAGTCGTAAGTCGGCTTCAGGCAGTAGGTACACCCGCAACTGCTGTCGACCTCGAAAACCAGATCATGGCGCACATGCCCGAGCGAGCAGTGTTGGAGGCGATTTCCAACACCGAACACTGGGCACAGTGGGGGCGGCACTTCGGACTTCCATCCCGACTTGGCCCTCAAATTAAGGATGCTAGTCACCGCTATGTGCTGACTACCTTTGCTTACGGATGCGGACTCGGGCCCACGGAAGCGGCGCGACATCTCGGCGGAACGGTTTCGGCAGATCAACTGGCATTTGCTGATCGCCGGCATGTCGACATTGAAGACCTGCGCGCGGCCTCTGCGGATTTGATCAACCTGTATTCCAAGTTTGAGTTACCGCAACAATGGGGGACGGGAAAATCCGCCGCCGCAGATGGCACCCATTTCGAGACCTACGAAGACAACCTGCTTGCTGAACATCACATCCGTTACGGCAAAACTGGTGGCATCGCGTATCGACACGTGGCGGACAATTACATAGCGCTGTTCAGCCGCTTCATTGCCTGCGGAACTTATGAGGCGACGCACATTCTGGATGCGCTACTTCAAAATCTCTCCGATGTGCAGCCCAGCCGCGTGCATGCTGATACACATGGCCAGTCCGCAGCCGTCTTCGGTCTGGCCTATCTGCTCGGAATTGAGCTCATGCCACGCATTCGGCGATGGCACACGTTGAATTTATACCGGTCTGACAGTGGCAGTAAGTATTCAAGGATCAATTCGCTGTTTTCTGGAACTGTGAACTGGGCGTTGATTCATGAGCACTATCCCCAGTTCATGCAGCTCGCGTTGGCTATCCAAAGCGGAACGCTCGCACCCTCTGCGGTTTTGGCAAGGGTCAATAGCTACAGCACAAGAAATCGATTCGCTTTGGCCCTCAAAGAACTTGGCCAGGCGGTTCGAACGACGTACTTACTGGAATGGGTCATGGATGAATCCTTGCGCCGTACGGTCCACAAGGGAACGACCAAGGTCGAGAGGCACCACAAATTCGCCAAGCACCTCGCGTTTGGTGCTGGCGGCCATCTCCGGTCAAACAATCCCGCTGATCAAGAAAAGGCCATTGTCTACAACGAGCTTGTGACCAATGCTGTGGCGTTGCAAAACGTGGTGGATCAGACCCAAGCCCTTCATGCACTGAAATCCAAGGGAGTCAGTGTCCGTGCGGCCGATTTGGCATTCCTAAGTCCCTATGCCACCAGCAAGCTCAAGCGATTTGGTGACTATCCGACTGACTTAAAGCCCGAGTCGATGCCTACTTGCATAACCCTGCCGCTAAAGGAATTGATCTGAGTGGCCGAATTTGCACGAATCTTACCGGCGGGCCTAAGAGACTAGACCACTGCGGTTTTTTGAGGCAATCTAACCAACACGCGGCCGGGCTTGGCCGTTACGTTGAGGGAGGCGAACTTATCCACAGCTTTTTTGCCGTTTGTGTGAATAAGTCGTGAACGCAGAATCGCGACTTCTTTTATGTCTTGGGTTCATGATTTCAATCGGTCGCTCTTATCTATGGCCTGAGCCAGTGGGCATTCAACAACCGCTAAGATCGGTCGACAAGGGTGCGATTTTTCCAAATCCCAATAATTCGAAATCAGCGCTACAGCAACTTCAAAGAAGTTTGGCTGATCTGTACCCCTTTGAACTAATGGCGACGTCGATTTTGAACAGCCTTGGCGAGGCTGCGCAACGGGTCTGCCGTTTGTTCGATAGATATGCAACCATCCGTAATGCTTTGACCATAGACTAGAGGCACGCCACTTTCAAGGCGTTGATTTCCGGCCGTTAAATTGCTCTCAACCATCACTCCAATGATCGCGCGCTGGCCATTGGCAACTTGATTGGCAACATTGCTGCAAACTAGTGTTTGCCTCTCATATTTTTTTTCGCTGTTTGCATGGCTACAGTCGACCAATACGGATGGATTGAGACCCGACGCCGTAAGTATCTTGACCGCGTCATCTACATGCTTTTCACTGTAGTTCGGCCCATTACGACTTCCACCTCTCAAAACTAGGTGTCCGAACTCATTGCCTGTAGTAGTCAGAATGGCCGGCGTACCCTGATGGGTCAATGATGGAAATACATGCGATCGACTTGCCGAAGCTATTGCATCTGCGGCGACCTTGATATCTCCGTCTGTTCGATTCTTGAATCCGACAGGCCTTGACAGACCTGAGGCCAATTCCCGATGAACCTGGCTCTCCACCGTTCGCGCCCCAATTGCGCCCCAGGATATGAGGTCGGCATAGTACTGGCCCAAAATTGTGTCCAGAAACTCGGTAGCAATCGGCAGACCTACCTCGGATATCTCCAGGAGCAATTTGCGCGCCGTGCGCAATCCGCGGTTTTTCTGAAAGCTCTCACCGAGCCCAAGGTCATTTAGCAAACCTTTCCATCCCCCAACAGTGCGCGGCTTTTCAAAATACACACGCATCACAAGCAGCAGGCAGTCAGAAAACTCAACAGCTATTTCCTTAAGCCTTGCTGCGTATTCCACAGCAGCCACAGGATCGTGGACAGAGCAAGGGCCTACTATGGCCAAGAGCCGATCATCGGCGCCCGAGACAATTGCCGAAATTTCCTTGCGACTTTGATGCACGAAAGCGCTGACATTCTGGGGCACCGGAAATTCAAGCTCCAGCACAACAGGAGCAATTAGCGGGCTGGCAGAGCGAATTCGTAGATCGGCAGTTTGTGACATAGGAGTGGGATTTAATCATTGCCGGATCAAGCTTGCTACATCCCCTAAAAATCACAAGTTGCTTTGATCCTTTGCACCTAGCTTACGAGCGGATCGTCCCTTAACTATCCCGGCGCTTGTGTTGGTAATACTTGCGTATTCTTGTATACTTAACGTCGACAAAATACACATCATACATGTCTACTAAAAAATTAGATAACGATTTTTTCACCCTCCGCATTCCGCTGCGGGACGGAGTATGGTTGGCAGCCGATGTGTTTACACCGGATCGATGCATCGCGCACCCGCTCGTTTTGGAAGTAACACCGTATGGTCGCGGGTCAGATGGCATCAACTTCCGTGACGAGGCGGCTTTCTGGCTATCGCGTGGCTACTCTATGGTCGTCGCCGACTGCCGGGGCAAAGGTGATTCACAAGGCGAGTTCGAGGCATTTGTGAACGAGCGTGCGGATTGCTATGACGCCATTGAATGGCTTGCCGAACAGCCATTCTGCAACGGGCGCATCGGCATGCGCGGCTCCTCTTACACAGGAACCAATCCATGGCTTGCAGCACTGGATAATCCCGCTCATCTCATGGCGATTTCTCCCAGCGCGAGCACAGCGAATATAAGAGACGAGATTACCTGGTCCGGCGGCATCTTTATGTTCCAGCATTCTTTGACCTGGGGTTCGAGATCACGTGAAGGGCACCCCGTACTGTCGCAAGACCTCGACTGGGACGCACTCCTTTCCCATAGGCCAATGATCACGGTCGACGAGCTCCTCCTCGGGAAAACCAGTCCCGGCTTCCGTCAGATGGCTGCGTACGCAGGCGGCAATGACGCGTCGTCGCCCCAGGCATTTGCTGCAACTGAACACGCACGCATAGACGTTCCTGCATTGGCGTTTACCGGCTGGCAGGACGGATGTTTGGCCGGCACATTGGCTCATTTTCAGGGGATGCGGACTCACTCGGATGCACGCAGCACCCAATACTTAGTTGTCGGGCCATGGGACCACATGGGCGCACCCGACGGCGGGCATGACTTCTTGACAGGGCAACCGGTTTCCCCTCTAGGAGACCTTGCCATTCCTGCGCACGGATTCATAGTTGCCCGTGAATTGATCTGCGCATTTTTCGACCAGCATCTCAAGGGCGGCTCGACGTTTGAAATGCCACATGCACGTCTGTTTCTTACTGGGTCGAACCGTTGGTTTGAGACTGGCGACTTTCCACCGCCTGAGGCCGAGCGGCGCTCGCTGTATCTCCACAGCGGCGGTCAGGCTAACGGACTGCGCGGCAACGGTGTCCTAGTGTGGGAAGCGCCCGATGACGAAACAGTCGACGAGTTCTTGCATGATCCCTTGCATCCCGTGCCGTCACAACTGGCGGACGCGACAGGCAAGATGCGCACGTTGCGCGAATGGCCGCGGGATCTAGCTCCGTTGCTCGACAGAGCCGACGTGCTGGTCTACTTGAGCTCGCCGTTGTCCGCGGACTTATCTGTCGTCGGCAAAGTGGTTCTGAACTTGGCCGTCGCAAGCGATGCCCTGGATGCCGACTTTTTCTGCCGGCTCGAAGACGTGGCGCCAGACGGTATCGGCATGCGCTTGGGGTCTCACGGCGCGGCACGGCAGCGACTGCGGGCACGTGCCGGCCCGACGGTCGCCGAAGAGCCCTACGAACCCAATACCGCGGTCGATCTGACGCTGGACCTAGGGGGCATCGGCCACACCTTCCTTGCCGGGCATCAATTGCGCCTGAGTGTGTGCAGCAGTGCATATCCGGAGGCGTTCCCGAACCCAGGTACTGGGCAACCCGTGACCTCCAATACTGCAGAGCCTCGCGTGGCACGCCAACGAGTATTTCACGACGCGGCACGCCCATCTTGGCTTGAACTGCCCGTGGTCTTGCTAACACCCACCGACGCATGAGCACTCCACGCGCCTTTGTCGCCGGCTTGGTGCACGAAACGAACTCGTTCTCGCCCATTCCGACGAACATGCAGAGCTTTGTTGCCGAGACCGTTCACGGCACAGGCGCACCTTATCGACCGGTTGGCATCGACACGATGGGTTACGGGCAGTTCGCAACCTTGTGCGGGATTCATGGCATAGAGGTGCGAGCGGGCCTGTACGCTCTGGCAGCGCCGAGCGCGCCACTGCTGGCACGCGACCACAGTGCCTTTCGGGAAGAAATCCTGGATGACCTGCGTCGCGCAATGCCGGTGGACCGCGTGTTCCTTTTCATGCACGGTGCGCAGATCGCCCAAGGCTGTGACGATGTCGAGGGCGACCTCGTCGAAGCGGTGCGGACTGTTGTCGGTCCGCAGGTTCCCATCGCACTCGAGCTCGATCTACACGGCAATCTGACGGCGCGCATGATCGCGAACGCGACCTTCGTCGTCGCCTGCCTTGAGTATCCGCATATCGACTATCCCGAGCGTACCCAGCATGTCTACACGCTACTGGACCGGGCGGTGCGCGGTGAAGTCCTACCGGTTAGTCTGGCATGGAGGATTCCGCTGCTGGGCATTTTCCGCACTACCGAAGGTCCGATGCAGTCCTTCGTCGAGAAATTACGTCTCTCACAGACTGAACCGGGGATGTTGTCTATCTCGGCGTTTCACGGTTTTCCTCTAGGCGACACTCTGCACACTTCGGCCAGCCTGATCGTAACGGTCGATCATGACCACGTTGCGGACGCTAAGGCTATCGGCGATCGACTGTGTGCCGCCTTCATCGACGCTGCGCTGAATGCGCCTAAGCCGCGCAGCGTCGCTGAGTCCTTTGAAGAGGCACTGGCCTGCGACCGGTTGCCTGTCGTAATGGCCGATAGCGGCGACAACCCGGGCGGTGGCTGTGCCGGCGACTCAACGTGGCTGCTTCAGGAGTTGCTGCAGCGACGGGTCGATCGGTCCGCCTTCGGCATCCTCTGGGACCCCGTGGCGGTGGACTTTGCTCACCGCGCCGGTGCTGGAGCCCATCTGCGCCTGCGCATAGGCGGTAAGGTCAGCGAGATGTCAGGGCCCCCTCTAGACGTTGATGTAGAGGTGATGTCCGTGCGTTCGGACGTGTGCCAAGCGCGCTTCGGCCAGGGCGCGCCCTTGGACCCGATCGGCCGCAGCGCTTGGCTACGTGTGCAGGGCGTCGATGTCATTATCGCGAGTGAACGCACGCAAGTTTGGGAACCGCGCTGTTTCACCGAGCACGGTATCGATCTGTCTGCGTTGCGCCTGGTAGTAGTCAAGTCGTCGACTCACTTTGTAAACGGCTTCAAGAGTGTGGCGGGTCACGTAGTCTTCTGCAACAGTCCGGGGAGCCTATGCTTAGACCCAAAAAAAATTCCTTATAGGTATCTGCACCGACCCATTTACCCGTTGGATTCCGGCTTCATGCCGGTGGCCACACCAATCAATCTCAACGAACCATGAAAATTGCCATTATTGGTGCCGGCGTGATTGGCCTTTCGACCGCCCGAGCACTGTCTGCAATGGGCCATGTCGACATTACTGTCTTTGACAGGCATTCCGGGCCAGGACTGGATGCCAGCTACGCGAATGGAGCACTGTTGCACCCTTCTCTGGTTGAACCCTGGAACTCGCCCGGCATCTTCCAGTATCTCTTGCGAAACCTCGGGAACGATCAGGCTGCGGTTTTGTTACGCTGGAAGGCGCTTCCGTCGCTGCTGGGATGGGGATGGCGTTTCATACGCGAGTCCAGTCCCGAGCGCTTCGTCGCAAACACCCGCGCAAACATCTCCTTGGCTCAACTTAGCCTGAGGTCAATGGCCGACCTTGCTTCGGAAGGAATCGCATTCGACCACTACGCAAGAGGCACTCTCGTGATTCACCGAGATCATGAAGCATTCCAGCGTGCCTCCGCGTGGACGGCAACGCTGGAGTCGGTGGGTCTGCGGCCCCAGTTGCTTGACGTCGATTCAATTCTTGCACTTGAGCCAGAGCTTGCTCCGATTTCTGACGAGCTGGTCGGGGGGGTGCACAACGTTGACGACCAGGCCGGTGACTCCTATCGATATTGCTTGGCTTTGGAGTCCGCTCTTTCAGCCAAGGGGGTTCGTTTTGTCTACGGCCAGATGGCAACCGCAATTCAAACCAATGGGATTGAGATACAAGGTCTGAAGTTTTCCGACGGACATACGGATAGATTCGACAGGGTAGTTTTGGCTGCGGGCAGTCTCAGTACCCATCTGGCAAAGTCATGCGGACTTGCATTGCCAGTTCGGCCAGCCAAAGGCTACTCCATTACGTTTGACTTGCCAGCCGATACAAATTTTCCGTGTACACCGGTTGTCGATAGTGAGCTGCATCTTGCGGTGATTCCTGTTGGCACCGACAAGCTGCGCGTGGCGGGCACTGCTGAGTTCTCTGGCGATGACATTAGGATTGCGCGTAGCCGAATTGCCAATCTTCATCGCAACTTTTCGCGCGTTTATCCCAATTTGGCAAGAAAAGAACAAGCGATGGTGGCACACGAATGGGCAGCGCTACGTCCGATATGCTCTGACGGAAAGCCGCTTATTGGCGCAACGCGCGTCCACGGCTTGTACTTGAACACCGGCCACGGGCATATGGGTTGGACCCTTGCGGCCGGATCAGGGCAGGTACTGGCTGCACAAATGCTGGGTGAAAAGTCAGAGATTGACTTGGAGCCATTTGCACCAAGCCGGTTCGGACTCTAATGAAGAACTAACGCGCCGGTACGGCAGTACCGACACGCTTGCCGAGTGCTTCGAAGAGAGTCTCCCAGCTTTTCCCATCATTTGAAGAAATCTCCCAGAACTGCCTTAGTCGACCGTCAGGCAGCATTGACCAGGACATTCGTTGCACTCCACGTCGACCGTCAGCAAAGGTATTCAGTCCAGTCATCACCAGCGAGGGCCCCACGAACTGACCGCTGAAATGCAGAACCCAGCCATCGTCTGCAATGTAAAGCTGATGCCACCGTCCATCACTGCGATCAAAATATAGGTTAACTTCACCTTGGCCGCCTTGTGAGCCCGACCAATAGCCGGCGATTGCACATCCTTCCAACTTCTTTTGAAAGCTGAGTTGTCCGGCAAGCTGGCCTTTGGCTGTGTGCATCGTGAAAGATCCAACTGCAAAGTCCAAGAGTCGATACTCTGGAGCTTTGCAATCCTGCGACACTGACGGAGTTGTCTCTTGGGCAGCCGAAATGCCTGTCCACAAAAGCGCCCAAAGCATGCTGTGCCTGCGAAAAAACATACTGAATTACCAAATTACCTAGGATCTTAGCGGTGTACTTGGTTAGAAATTGAAGGTCGCTCCCATTTGCCAGGTGCGCCCTGCAGCTGGAACAGCGTATTGTCCTGCGGGAGTTGCAATGATATTGTCAAGGTAACGCTTGTCACCGAGATTGCGCCCCGCCAAATATGCACTCCATTTGCCGTCATTTGATGTCAATCTAGCCGAGAGATTGATTAGTCCGATTGCCCCCTCGAGACGATCAGGTTGATTCTGGAAAGTGAAGTAAATCATGTCTCGGTAAACATACTCGGCGCGCACTTGACCTAGACCAATACCGAACATTGGAATCTTGTCGATCGTGACCCCTGTTGTCGCACTGGTCTTTGGTGCGCGGGCTGGCCGATTGCCTGCGTAATTGACCGCCGATCCGGTGGCGAAGTCAAACGCTGGGAAATCAGTAAACGTTGCATCCAGAAAACTCGCATTCAGATCCCAACGTAGATTTCGCGCAACCATGAGCTCAAGGTAGGCGTCAAGCCCTTTGATATTGGCCTTTGGCACGTTATAGAAATCGAAGTTGAAGCCATCGGGCGAGTAAATTTCTACTTTATCTTTGTAGTCGTAGGCAAATGCTGAAAGATTGAGAATCCCGTTGCCTCCTGCGAATGTTGTTTTCTGGCCGACTTCAACTGCGGTGAGCTTCTCAGGTTCGTAGGCCGAATTGGGCACGACCGAGTAGGCCGCTGGGGCCACGCCACCTGCCTTGTAGCCGGTGGATACGCTTCCATAGAGCATGGTGGCCTTGCTCAAAAAGTAGTCTAGTCCTAAGCGACCCGTCGTAGCATTCCACGATTTAGTAAGACTTGCAGGCGGGTTGACGACGCTAAACGGATCATCACTGACCGAAGAAGACACCCCGGTTTTTTCATCGTTGGTGTAACGTAAGCCAACGTTTAGCCGCAATTGTTTGGTTAGGGAGTAGTTGACGTCAGCAAACGCTGCGTATGACTTTCCCAAACCCTTGCTATCGGATGTGGCTATGTTATATGCCGGAACGACGTAGTAGTTCAAGTCGCGCTTGTCGGCGCCTTTATAGTCAATATAGTAGAGGCCGGTGGTCCACTGGGAATTGCCGATGTTGAAGTTGGCCTGCAACTCCTGGGACCACTGCTCATACGGCTCATTGACTACAACCCGCGCCCAATTATCTGGCGTGCGCTTCGGTGTGCTAAATGTTAGGTTGTAACCGCCAGTGTGCTTTCCATAGCCCGTTATTGAAGTCAGGCCAATGACACCGACTTCTCCTGTAAACTTCAGTGACACTGAAAGATCCTGTTTGCTATGAGAAACGGGATTGTCAAAGTACCCTAAATCGAAAGAGCTCTCTTGAGTTGCCCCAAGTCGTAATGCCGGCTTGTAGGGGTTAGGCACCAGCGACATACCCAGATTGCTTTTGTCATCTATGTATTGGACTCTCAGATCCGCGTCTACCTGACCTAATCGGGAAATCAGACCCACTCGCACGGCCGTATAGTCATCTGCCTTGCCTGTTTTGCTACCGTCTGATGTGTTTGTTATTCTGCCATCGCTAGTCGCCCCGACCGCTGCGAACCTCAACGCTGTGTCACTGCTTAACGGCACATTGAGTACACCCTGAAGTTGTCTGGTACCGAAGGAACCCAAGGAAACATCTGCCTCTGCACCATATTTGCTCTGCGGTGCCCGCGATACCAGGTTAATCACGCCGGCGGTCGCGTTCCTTCCGTATAGCGTACCCTGCGGTCCCCGCAGCACTTCGACGCGGTCCATATCAAAAAATCGTGCCAATCCTGCACTTCCGAAAACTTGGTAGACACCATCGACATGAATGGCTACAGATTGATCCGTACCAAGACCAAGGTCACCCGATCCGACTCCTCGCAAGGAAATTCGACCAGAAGATTCTTGCGTGTCGATTACCAAGCCCGGCACATTGGCCTGTATGTCTTGCACACGTGTAATGCCCGACTCCCTGATTTCCTTGCCGCCAATGATGTCCATTGCAATTGGCACATCTTGGGCCGACTCACTCTTCTTACGTGCGGTAGTTGTGATAGTCACGCTGGGCAGGGCCGCATCAACCGAATTCGCTGTTTGCGCTTGCACGACCGAAGGCAGTGCCAACATACACAAACTTGCGCAGCTGCCAAATGCAGCTTGGATCAATAGCGCCCCACCAGAACGAGGCCAAGTGGGACTTAGAAGGGGGCGGCTTCTGGACAACATAGAAATCTCCTGATTTGTTGGCGAATATTCGTCGACGTTGTGTCGACAAGAAAATGCAGGTTACTCCACTTCGATTTGTGCTGTCAAGAAAGTTTCATCTGAAATCTCGATGTGGAACTACCTATTGCGTTTTTTGTCGACATTGTGTATGCTAGTTTGTCTAAATATGATCTTTGGTGCGCTGTATATGATTAAAGTAATGTGGTTCCTTAAACGTGCTGACGGCATGAGCCTCGCAGACTTTCGGGATTGGTGGCTCAACCGACATGCGCATGATGTCGCGCGTCACCAACGGCCGTACCTATTGCGATACACCGTAAACGTTCGCAGCGAAGATAGCGGGCTGGAAGGAGGTACCAGTGATAATTTTGATTGGGACGGTGTAGCTGAGCAATGGTTTGCAAATGCGGAGGCCTATAACGCTGTTTACGGAACTGGAGTCAGTCCTACTCGAGCAAACACTCTCGCAAATACGAGTCGGTTCGCCCGCATGGTCGTCACAGAAGACCAATATGTTCCGACTCCTGAGACCGGACAAATAGCGCTATGACATTCGCGTCCATCGAAAGCCAACCATTGCGAGTGTTGATTACAGGTAGCTCGAGCGGAATCGGCCAGGCATGTGCAAAAGCATTTATAGATGAAGGCGCATTTGTCATCGGATTAGACCGATTTCTCCCCGGGGATAACGAAGTTGCTGTGAGTCCAGCCTTTCCAAGTGTGCTGGTTGATCTGGCGCACCCATCACAAATTGAAACAGCCTTCATGGAAGTCGACAAGTTGTGGGGCGGTCTTGCACCCCATGTCTTTATTGGATGTGCCTCAATCAGTCGAGCTGGACACTTTCTAGACACTACCCTTGAAGACATTCAGGCACTTTTGGACGTTAATGTTCGCGGCATGGTTCTATGTGGGCAGCAGGTCGGTCGCCGGATGAAAAAAGCTGGCGAGGGGCGCATCGTCCATATCACATCGGTAGCTGCAGTTACAGCTTGGGCTACTGAGTCGATCTATGGCGTGACAAAAGGAGCCCAGGCATCCTTGACCCAAGCAATGGCAATTGAACTAGCCCCGTTTGGAATATTGGTAAACGCGGTCGCCCCGGGCCCTTTGGAGGCCCGCAGTCCGTCAATGGTCAGCACACGCAACGACCCTGATGTCCTGCGGCACGACCTAGAGCGTACACCACTTGGACGCTTCGGTAAGCCAGAGGAAATTGTTGAGGCTGTCCGATTCCTGTCCAAGGCCACGTGGATGACCGGACAGACAATCTATGTTGATGGCGGAATGCTAGCAACCGGGCTGGCATACATTGGCTCCCTGCGACGCACGACGACATAGAGATGAACATTGAATGTGACATATTGGTAGTCGGAAGTGGCGCAGCGGGTTTGACTGCAGCGTTGACTGCCGCGAAAGCCGGGCTTTCGGTCATCGTCGCTGAAAAGGCAGGGGTAATTGGTGGAACTACTGCTCTTAGCGAGGGTATGGTTTGGATTCCGGGCAGCCGCCAAGCGCAAGCTCTTGGAGTATTCGACCCACCTGAAGCAGCGCTGGAATACATACAACGGGCGGCAGGAACAGCCTTCGAGCCAATTCGCTCAAGGGCATTCGTAGAGAGTGCTGCAGAGATGCTCGCGTTCGTTGAAGACTCCGGAGGACCAAGTTTTACTCTCTCAACGGCTTCTATGGACTATCACCCGGATTGGCCAGGCGCCACCTTAGGCGCACGTGCGTTAATCCCTGGTATTTTCGATGGTCGTCTTCTAGGTTCACGTTTCAACGAACTTCGAAGGCCACTTGAGTCCACACTGATATTTGGTGGTATGACGATCGGTAGCGGTGAACTTGCAATCTTCCGCCAGGCACATTGCGAACCGATGGCGGCGTTGCATGCTGCGCGGGTTATTGCAAGACACGCGTGGGATCGTGTAAATGGCTGGTCACGCGGGACTCGCATTGCAAATGGGAACGGTTTAGTAGCGTCATTGTTGTATGCATGTCTTGTCAGGGGTGTAGCTTTCTGGACGCAAACAGCACTTACCGAATTACGAGCGATCCACAGTAGTGGTGGTACGCGAGTTACTGGCGCAATTCTCGATCGCGCTGGTCAACTTTACGAAGTTAAGGTTACCCGAGGGGTGGTCTTGGCAAGCGGGGGGTTTAGCGGCAGTGCAACGATGCGGGCCCGCTTTTTCCCGACTGGCGCAGCAGGGGACAGTCACACACGCATCGTGCCGGAAAGTGTTTCGGGAGACACCTTGAGGATCGCAGAAACACTTGGAGCAAAAGTCATTGCCAATGCTAGCGTCGCGTCTTGGGCGCCAGCATCTCGCGTCCCACTTGGATTATCGGGGGCCGTAGAGGGCTTTCCGCACTTCATGGAACGCCAGAAGCCAGGATTTATAGCAATCAATGGAAGTGGTTTCCGATTTGTTAACGAGGCAACCAGTTATTCACAGTTTGTGCAGGCCATGCTGGCAGATGCCGGGGACAAGGAACCAGTTTGCTGGCTGATTTGCGATCGCCCGACTTTGCGCAGATATGGTATGGGTGCAGCCCCTCCATTTCCTCTCGGCATTGGTAAATACGTTCGCTCTGGGTACCTTGTGGAGGCATCTGATCTTGTGATACTGGCGCGGCGAATTGGTGTAGACGAGACGACATTGAAACAGACCGTGGCAACATTTAACGCCAATGCTTCTCGAGGAATGGACCCTGATTTTGAACGCGGCTTAAGTGCGGTCGACCGCGCATACGGTGATTCAACACACCCCGGTCATCCAAATCTCGCCCCGATCAACAGTGCACCCTACTATGCCGTGCGCCTTCGTACCGGTGATATCGGCTCTTTGGCGGGACTGGCCAGTGATGAACACGCGAGGGTTACTGATGTCGATGGACGTCCAATATCTGGACTATGTGTTGCGGGGAATGATGCGGCAAGCCTGTTCGGAGGCACCTATCCAGCCGGCGGAATCACGATCGGGCCGGCTATGACCTTTGGCTGGATTGCGTCGCGCACGCTTGCTGACTCAACCAAGTCGTGATTATCGGACTCTGGTTAGCCTATCGAGATCAACCCCACGCAGTTGATCTTTAAACAGGTGCTTTTGCAACTGATCGAACAAAATTTTCGCGTCATCACTGGCTGCCTTTTCCGCACCATCGGGGTCGCCTGCAGCGATTGCCTGCACGATCGCAACATGCTCAGAGAGCATGGATTCAGAGCGCTTTCCCTCAACGTCTTCCAAATAAAGACCCATAAGTCTCTGACCCTGGTCTAACACCGAAGACATCCACGACACAAAAAAAGAATTCCCTCCGGCCTCAGCAATTGCTACGTGAAAGTCTCTATTGTTCTTAACCAGCTTGGCACGGTCACCTGACTTCATCTCGACGTTATGTGCTTTAACCATTGCACGCAGCGACTCTAGTTGAGCTTTAGTGCGATTCAATGCGGCAAGTCGTGCTGTCAGGCAATACATCAACTTCATTGAATTGAGATGACTTTGAATCATCGAAATGTCAAATGGTGCAATGATTGAGCTGCGATTCCTTAAAGTCTGAACAAGTCCTTCGCCGGAAAGCCTGATTAAAGCTTCTCGTACTGGAGAACGCGACACATGAAAACGCTTGGAGAGTTCAGTCTCGTCGAGCAAGGTGCCTGGCTGAAGTCTTAGTGAGAGGATGTCCTGGCGCAACCCCTCATAAACAGAGGCAGCTCCGAAACCTCTGCCAAGTTTAGGTGGTCTGTCCTTTGCTGCGACTCTGCTCGTCTTTTTAGCCAAGGTTAGTTTTGATTCAGTCGACTTTGAGGTAGGCATGGATATCTCAGGTAGAAAAAGGCACTCATTTCTGTATCTCGATAGCAAGTATAGGACTCAGGGCTAACAGCAGAAGGCCGTAAATTTGCATTCTACGTGTCGACAAAAATTAAAATTGATCTATACTTTCGCACACGTGATATCAGCAACCGGAGGCTAAAGAATGATAAATGTTGCAGACGACAGGCAGCCGGGAGAGGCAAAGCAACATCATTGGTGGCAAGGCGCAGCGCTTTACCAAATTTACCCTCTTAGTTTCTCAGACAGTAATGGGGACGGTTGGGGAGATCTGGTCGGTGTTACACAACACTTGGACCACGTGGCGAGCCTGGGTGTGGATGGAATTTGGCTGAGTCCGTTCTTCAAGTCGCCAATGAACGATTTCGGCTACGACTGTGAAGATTTCTGCACAGTCGATCCGCGGCTGGGAACAATGGCTGATTTCGACACTCTAATAGCACGAGCGCACGCTTTAGGACTGAAGGTAGTGATCGATCAGGTCTACACCTACAGCTCAAATCGGCATCCCTGGTTCGAGGAGAGTCGTTCGTCACGCGACAACACGCGGCACGACTGGTACGTGTGGGCCGATGCCAAGCCCGATGGCACGCCACCAAACAATTGGCAGTCAATCTTCGGCGGCGCTGCTTGGGAGTGGGACGTCACGCGTCGGCAGTACTACCTGACGCACTTCTATCCCGAGATGCCCCACTTGAACGTCAACAACCCGAAGGTGCAGGATGCACTGCTTCAAGTGGCTGATTTTTGGCTCGCACGCGGCGTAGATGGCTTCAGACTCGACGTAATCAACCTGGCAATGGTCGACCAAGATTTACGCGACAATCCGGCTGTGACGGGCGATTTCGACTTTCCAACGGAAGCTCAAGTGCATGTGTTCGACCGCTCACGGCCGGACAACCTAGGCTTCATGCGCGAGATCCATACACGCGTGAAGGCGAGGCCCGATCGGCACACGTTGGCCGAGCTGACGCCAGAAATACCGCGCGACAAGAACATAGAGTATCTGGCCCCAGGGCACCTTGACACGGCGTACTTCGTCCTGTCGCCAGCTGAGACCCCACTAACTGCCGCTGGCATCCGCAGTCTGGTGGACGAGATCCTTGGTTATGGTGTTTGGCCCACTTGGGCCTTCAGTAATCATGACATCGTGCGCGGAGTCACCCGTTGTGGCGGCACAACGCCCGATCCGCGCTTAGCTGAATTGCTGATCGCGATCCTGGTGTGCCTGCGCGGAAACCTTCTGGTCTATCAGGGTGATGAACTCGGCCTGCCACATGCCGACGTGCCTCGCGACCGCCTGCGCGACCGCGAAGGAATGCGCTTCTACCCGCACAGCCTGAAGCGCGACGGTGCGCGCACGCCCATGCCGTGGACGAACACTGAGCCGGCCGGCGATGAGCCGTGGTTGCCCTATGACGCGCGACATCTTTCGCTGAATGTAAAGGCGCAGGAGCAGGCTTCGCACTCGACGTTGGCTGCCACGCGCGGATGGTTGGCGTTACGTCGAGCCTTGCCGGCGCTGAGTAGGGGCAGCTTCGAGAGTCTGCCGCTGGACGAGCCGCTGATGGGCTGGACGCGTGCATTCAACGACACAAAGCTTCTATGCCTGTTCAATGTGGGGGCCACACCGCTTACCCATCACTTGTCCGCCGATGGGACGCTGCGATCGGTCCACGCGACATCCGGTACCCGCCTGGAATGTCACACGTTGCACCTGCCGCCATTCTCCGCCGTCGTTCTGCGGCAAGAGGGGTAGCATTGATGAGACTCGTCTTCGCCCTCTTCGACACGCTCAATCGGCGTTCTCTTGGCTGTTATGGCAGCACAACTGTTAACACGCCGAACTTCGACCGTCTTGCTCGCCGGTCAGTTGTGTTCGACAACCACTATGTCGGCAGCCTACCTTGCATCCCGGCTCGGCGCGAAATGATGACCGGGCGCTACAACTTCCTGCACCGATCCTGGGGACCCCTCGAACCCTTCGACCATGCTTGGCCGGAGTTGCTGGGTGAGCAGCGTGGTACCTACTGCCACCTAGTCACCGACCACGCACATTACTGGGAGGATGGTGGTGCGACGTATCACACCCGCTATGACAGCGCAGAGTTCATCCGGGGTCAGGAGGGCGATGCCTGGAAGGGCGTGGTTGCACCCGACGAAGCAGCTTGGCTCGAGCGTTTTCACACCTCACAGGTCAACGCCGCACGCCGCCACGCGCAACGGCGCAATCTCATCAACCGCGAGCACATTCCCACTCCGCAGGACTACCCGGCGGCGCAGACCTTCTCCGCCGGTATGGCTTTCATCGAACGTAACAGGCAGGCCGACAATTGGTGTCTGCAGATCGAGACCTTCGATCCCCACGAGCCCTTTGACGCCCCGGCCGCGTGGCGCGCCGACTACCCCACAGCCTACCGCGGACCGATCCTAGACTGGCCGCAGTACGGCCCGGTTTCCGAGACACCGGTGGAGGTGGCCGAGTTGCGTGCCAACTACGCCGCCACGCTCGCGCACTGCGACTTCCAGCTCGGGCGCCTGCTCGACACCTTCGATCGACATGACCTCTGGGGCGACACGGCGCTCATTGTCAGCACTGATCACGGCTTCCTGCTCGGAGAAAAGGATCTGTGGGGCAAAATCATCATGCCGGTCTACAACGAGGTGGCACACATCCCATTGATGGTCTGGCATCCGGCGCATGCCGCCCAGGCTGGTCAGCGGCGCGATGCGCTGACACAAACGATTGACCTCGCGCCGACTTTCCTGGACATGTTCGAAGTTGAACTTCCACCTGAAATACAAGGCAGTTCACTGCTTCCTCTGTTGGCAGACCCAAAGGCGCAAGTGCGAGAAGTGGGCATCTATGGGATGCATGGTTGTGCAGTCAACATCACTGACGGCCGCTACACCTATTTCCACTACCCCCCGCAGATGCCGGGTACAGATCTCTTCAACTACACGCTGATGCCGACTCATATGGACAGCCGATTCAGCATCGCGGAACTATCGGGCGCTGTTCTTGCGGAACCCTTTAATTTCACAAGAGGGCTGCGAACGCTCAAAGTTCCTTGTGATGAAAAGTCACCAATTCATTTTTTTACTCTTCCTGAGGTGCAAATGGACTGTCACTCACGGCTATACGATCTTCAAAGTGATCCAATGCAGCGCGCTCCCATAGATGCACCAGACGTAGCGGCGCAGCTGCAGAGGCAAATTGTTGAACTGATGAAAGACAGCGACGCCCCCCCGGAGGGATATCGCCGTTTTGGCTTAGGTGGAAATTCACAGCCTTTGTGATTCAAAATACATGTTGAATTCTCGTCTAACCATTGTCGAACTTGCAGCTTTCGCCGCTCCGTCGGCGTTGCTGTTTATGTTCCGCGCTGCCTCCTACATCATCCCGGCGCTCTATTCAGCGCGCTTCGGCTTCTCGCTGGCCGATCTGGCGGGCATCCTGTTCGTGATGCGCACGGCCGAGGTTCTGCTGCAGATTCCCGCCGGCTATATGTCCGACGCCACTCGGCACGCCCGCTGGGGTCGCAAGCCGATGATCTTTGCCTGCATCGTTGTCGCCACGGTGGCTACCTACCGCGTCTACGTGCCGCCGACTGATGCGGGTATGGCTTACTTCGGCCTCTGGCTCTCGTTGGCCACGCTTGCCGGATCGGTGGCCGAGGTCGCCTACGGCGCATGGTCTACAGAAATTACAAACGACTACCACGAACGCGGCCGCGCGGCTAGCTATCAGTCATGGGCCTCGATCGCTGGCAAGGAGCTGTTCTCAGTGGTGCCGCTGCTGTGGTTTCTGTCGTCGAACCGCGTCAGCTTCGAGTCGCTGCAGGCGCTGGCATGGATTCTTGTAACGCTCGTGCCACTGATCATTGTCGTCAGTTGGAGGTTCACCCCGGCGGGTCAGGTGCCGGTCGCAAGTGAGCCGTTGCGCCTGAAGCAGATGTGGAGCATCGTGATGGGCAATCGGCCCCTGCAGATCGTGCTGGCCTCGGCGCTGCTCTGGGAGATGGCGATCGGCTTCGCCTTCAGCCTCGACTTCATGCGCATCGATTCCTACCTGAAGGCAGGCGACGCCGTGCCTTACCAAGGCTTGTTAGGTGTTTGGGCCGGTATGGCGGGACTGGCTGCGCTGTCATTACTGCTGAAGCGCTATGAGAAGCATCGCTTATGGACCGTCGCGATGACGATTTTCGGAGTCATCCTTCTAGCGCAGATTGCGCTATATCCCGGCATGCCAGGTTTGCTTTATGTCTTGGTAGGCGTTTCACTACTGATCTATGGGATGGTGGCAGGTGCAGTGGTCGTTCCGCTCGCCCTGATGGGTGACCTGGCAGACTACGAAGCCTTGCGTTCGGGTAACCGTGCCGCTGGGCCATTGGTAGCCATCATGCAGCTGGTCTACAAGCTCGCTGGGGGGGCCGCTTCGGCCTCGGCCCTGTACGCGGTCAGTCTCTTCGGCTTTAAGCCTGGCCAGCCTAGCTACGACACCACCGCAGCCTTTGGCATCGAGATGATGAACCTCGCGCTGCCGGCAGCGCTAGTTTTCGCAGCTGCCGCGATCGCCTGGCGATATCCGATCACAGAGCGCAGGCACAAGGCAATCCTGCGCGCACTCAACCGGCGTGCCGAGCGGCAACAGGTGAATCCGTGAGCGACCCCTTAGCCGAACCTAGAGCGCGGTCGACATCGTACCGCTGATACACACGACGCGTGACCTGTCGCCCATCGGCAGACGCTCATTTGCAGCGATACCACTTCTCCTTTTGGAACAGCGCAGGCCTGAGAATGACGACCAAACAACTCCCAGAGTTAAACGCATACCTTGACACACATCATCTGGAAGCGCTGGCTACACCGGCGGAGCAGGCGCGCGGCCTTACAGGCGCATGCTACGGGAACGACTTCTACGCGCTTGAGCAACGCGACCTGTTTCCACGTACTTGGGCGGCTATTGCATTCGGCGCCGATGTGCCCGAGCCTGGTGATCTCGTATGTTGGATGTTTGCTGGACAAATGGACTAAAACCTTAAATTAGTGATTTTTAGCGCACTCGTGTCAGTTGCAGAATTTTCCGCTACAGTAGCAAGCGCGATAGGGCGCTCTATTCGCTACACACTTTGCTACACACCTAAATTAAGTCATTGATTTATATAGGTTTTTTAGCCTAGAAACTTCTTTTAATCCGTTTGTCGTGGGTTCGACCCCCGCACGTCCCACCAGATTCATTCTTGCTAAAGCCACCGTTTCCCTTCGGTGGCTTTTGTCTTTGTGGGCTTGGATTGTCACCGGCCTCACTCAGGTGCGGTAGTGATCGAATGACTCAATCTAAATGCCTACACTGCAGCCCCTTTCCGCCACACCCCTAAATACGTCGTTGGCGCCGATGACTTGGCCCAACAACAATCACTCATCGCTCCCACTTCTGAACTATGGCATACGAAGCAGGAGTGTCGGCGCTTCGGGTT
>Ga0214919_10000607_pt1 | contig 60862 bp, 64 predicted proteins | sample LL1503_MetaG_FD_177994 | JGI IMG/M metagenome (GOLD analysis project Ga0214919, IMG submission 177994) | Freshwater microbial communities from Lake Lanier, Atlanta, Georgia, United States - LL-1503 | ecosystem: Environmental > Aquatic > Freshwater > Lake | place: USA: Georgia | collected... | reverse complement strand
GTCTGCGACCCCGAGTGCGAGTTCCTGACATAAAGCTCAGCGCAAAGCCAACTTCTTCAAGCACTGCAAGCCTTGCCGAAGCTAGGCTGCGTTCGGTTCGCGCCTCGCGCGTATCATGACCGTGAATGGTCTTCGCTTCAGAGCAGCGTTGTCGGCCAGCTTCAGTAGTTGCTCCCCGGCTGCGCCCGCCGTGTGTTTTACATACCCGTTTACCTTTGAGGGCAGGGGCAGCGCACTGTAGTTTTGTGCGTTTGGAATTAGCTTGGCAGCGTTTGCAGGCGACCCGCCCGCCGAGTGTTGTGAGTGTTTGTTCTAAATGTAAAGTCTGTGTGTTCATGGGCTGCACTAGGTGTAGGGGGTCGAGGGGGGAGAAGAAATTTTTTGTACGCAGGACCTCATGAACGGTGTTGCCACCATTGCCATTGATTTTTAGAAAGTTTTCTATATTTCTTCATTTACTCAATACTTTTTAAAAACACATGGCAAGGGCGGCAAGATTACTCCTCTCGCGCAAAATCAATGAGCCTGGTCACTCCAACTTATTTGGTATTGAGTTGGCATAGTTAAAAGCTCTGATTCCCAAATCGGTTCTTCTTCTAATTCGAGATATTTAGCAACCGCTTGGCTGGCATCATCCCAATCAATTGTCAAGTTGTATGCCTTCGTAAAGTCATCTCTGGCAATTGACAACTCTGGCAAGATAAAGCCACGTTTGACCACATTATTTCTAGAGTGTCTATCCTTTTTTGCGCTCGGGCAAAGCCTTGCAAGTGAATCTGAGATGTCTTTAGTTATCGATGTTCCAAATCTCTGGCTAGATTTATCAAACTTTTGATACCAATCAACTAGCTCTGTTGTAGCCATGAATGAATTATCTTCCCATGCTTCATCAAGCTTTGTCCCTAGATAAAGGTCGTACCCAAAGCGACCAGTCATTAGAACCTCAAACCAAAAGCGATCAAAGCCTTGCAATGATTTCAGTTTTTGATTTCCAAGCTCAAGAGTTAACGGTCTAGATCTAACATTGAATCCAGTTAAGTCCCTTCTTTCAAGCTCGTAGACCATCGCAGAAATTACTTGATTATCATCAATCGCAGATGCTAAGTCTGCAAAGTATTTGTGGTCCCCTTGTTTTTCATCAGACACTCTTGCTACTAAGTAACGTCGGTCGTCTGCTTCAGTATGTGCAAATTGCTCATGATTACTCGAGGCGAAGAATCTGTGAACAGATTCAATTGCTCTTGCAGGCTGATACTTCTGTTCAATATGGCACGTTTTTTCAGTAATAAGCGACTTCATTCGATCTTGCGATTTCCTGTCACCACTAAACAATGCCTCGTCCATGATGATGACGTAATGTCTTTCAAGAGCGCCATTGAATTGCCCAACAACTTGCTGTATGTCCGATACAAGCAAACTTGTTCTTGACCAAATTCTTTGAAGTATTTGAAAAAATAACCCTTTACCAGTTCCTTGTTTTCCAAGTAAAACAACCATAATGCCTGGTTTGTCTTCTGGCTTTTGGAGCATATGCGCCAAGTAATTTAGAAGGTATTCGTAAAGTTTCTGGTCACCTGCGCAGATTACGCTATGTATGTGTCGCCGAATGCACTCCCAATCGCCTTGGGAAGATTTAACTAGTGTTCCAACCCAATAGTTCAGAGTAGTACTGGATGTGATCGCTGGTGAAAATGCGATCGCGGTGTATACGTGGGTGGTGGGGCTGATCCAAAAATCAGAGATAGTCTCCTTTGTATTGCAGCGTAAAGGTTGTGATTCCAGAAAGCGCTTCATTAAAAGCTCGCCTGATGGCTTATCGTAAAACGCGATCTCCTCTAATGATTGTCCGGATAAAACTAGATTGGCCTGAAATCTTTCGACGATACTAATTTGCCCACCTAATTTCATCAAGCAAAAATGGTTTTGCAATAAATTCAATGGGTTTAATTGCGCCACTGCTGTTGTGTTGTTAATCATTCCAGCCTCCCAAGCGGGCATGGTAATAAATCGTTCCTAATGAAATTCCATCTGGGAGGTCTGGAATGTATGAGTTTGCGACAAGCCAAAAACTGTCCCAGTCAAACCTTTCGGGCGCGGTCTTACTCCACTTGAGCGCCATATCCTCAGCACATAACCAGCCAGTACTCAGGATCGCCCACACTACGTTGCGCCAGATCTCATAGCTACAGTCTGCTTTTATGTAATTGAGTGCATCCGTAATTGTTGCAACTTGCCTTGGTGACTCTGGAGGTTTATAAGTGCAGACAGATGAGACTTGATTCCGTAATGCAACCCTACTTCCATTGCTGATCAAGAGTTTCCATAGATCCAATAAATCATTTGGAATTTCAGGAATGTGCAGTGGATCGCCATTCCCAGTCCATTTGTATTGATATCCATCAGGGTGGATGCTGGGTGGCAGAACATCCTGAACAGTTTTACCTTCTTTGGTGGCGCATCGGAATTCAAGAGCGGATAATCCATCTGGGCCAACAATTTTCTTTGACTCAAGTGGTTGGCAACCAAGTGGCAGCCTATATAGCAGTTTAAGACTTAGCTTTTTCCCTGATTTAATAACCACGGAGTCTCTTGCTTGCACAAGAAAATCCAGAGAAATTCCATGCGAAGCTAGCCATTTTTTTGCATGCTCCTCGTTATCAACGTCGACAGCTCCAGTTGGGCTGGGTCTACAAAACGCATGTGCCAAGCCAATATTGCTGTTGTCAAAACATTGGGTGGTTGGGTATCGTATTGATTGATCTAGACAATTCCAGTTTTTCTGTTTAGGACCTTTTGTTCCAGTTGGCATGGTGACTAATGCGCAGCCACTCAGAAGAAGTTCTTGCGGAGTTATGTGTGACATATTCACCCCCACCACGAATCATCTTCTTTTGCGCCAACTTCTACATCGGCTGCTGCTTGCGCATCCTCTGACGACAAATACTGTTCCTTGAGAAAATCGCCATCAATCATTGCCCAGTAATAGTCACCGTCTTTGGTACCTACAACCATCACTTTGCCGTTAAATCTTCTCCAGAAGTTGCCTTTGCTTGACTTGGCCCAGTCAGTATCATGAGTTAGGTACATGTTTAGGCTCCCCCCTTAACGCTCTTACTTTTGAAACCATTGGGGTCTTGCCTCCAAAGTCTGATGTCGCCTGCCTTCCAGAGACACATCTGTGGAGAAATTTTTATAGGCGATGGGTACTCGTTGTTACGAATCTTCCGTTGGCGCGTGGAGTTGGAGAACGGGTGTGAGCCAGTGTCTTTCAGTTCTTGAAGTGTTAGTAATCCATCGCCACTTCCGTGTGTGATTACATCAAGCAAAGCGTTGACTTTGGATGGGTTTGCGCTGGATGCTCCGGATTGAGCGCTCCTAACAGTCTTTGGCATTTAAAGCTCCTGGTTGGTGTGGGAGCCTGCAGTGTCAAAGTCGTTTTCACGAATTAGGTAAAACGTGAAAAACTAAAAACCTTCTTTATTTCGGGGTCTTTAACCGAGTCAATATATTTTTAATCGTCGCGAGGCTGCGAGGCTTATCCTCGTATTGCTTTCCAATCCCTTTTGGAACTCTAATCACAACGTTCGTATCATTGATGTTAATAATTCCAAATTTGTCTGGCGTTGATTTCATTTCATTAATGACGTCGGTGTCTGTCGCATCAGGGTTCGACTAGCGAATTCTTCGAACGATACTTTCTAGATCCGAAGGTTTCGAATTTTTCCGATTGGATTTATATAGTTCATCGATATGGTCGTTCACAATTTTTAGAATTGATTCCTCTGGAATTGACTGTTTGCCGTTGGCTGAAATCTCCAAAGCTTTGCGCATTCTTTTTTCCAAAGAACTTCGACACATGTCTTTTTCAATCCACTGAAGTGTTTCAAGATCACAGGCTCTCGCCTTTTCAGGATGCCAGTTGCGCCTAACCTTGTTTCTGCTCCGTACCACTGCCATGTATTGTTTGAGCAATTCTTTTGTTCTTTCATAATGTGATTCAATGGACGCGTCTGTTAATAGGCAAGTATTAAGAAAATCATCAAGCGCGCGTTCAACTTTGCTGCGTCTATTTAACTTTTCAATATTGGTTTTAAATTCATTCGATTTCATCATTTGCGCTTCCGTATTGGGGTAACTTTGGCGGATTTTTGATGGGGTAATTGATCCACAAAATTAGACCATTCGTTCATCAAGTTGCGGCGTTTATCAAGCAGGTCAGTGCGTTGGTAGGCCTCTTTTACGGAATCACCTACAGTGTGTCCCGAAGCTGCTTTTCGAATTTCGTCTGGATATAAAGTTTGCTCGGCGGCCCAATCTCTGAATGTGCTTCGAAAACCATGTGGTACAGCCTCCACTGTTAACTCGCCCCGCTCACGCATACCCCGCATAAGCTGGCTAAATGCCATGTCACTTAGAGCCTTGCCTGTACGGCTTGGAAAAATTAAGTTTGATCCCGCAAGCTTTGGTAATGATTTCAGTAGTTTGATCGCTTGAGGTTGCAAGGGTACGCGGTGCTCTTGGCGGGCCTTGGTGTGTTCGGCGGGAATGATCCAAAGGGCTTTGTCTAAGTCTACTTCTGACCACTCTGCTTGCCTGACTGATCCAGAGCGAACAGCAGTCAAAATTAAAAGCTCCAATGCCTTTGCGCTTAGGCTTGGGTTTGTCCGGAGCTTTGACATGAAGTCACCCATTTGCTGGTAGGGCACAGCAGGGTGGTGTTCTTTCTTTTGAAGATTTTTAGGTGAAGGTAACTGCGTTGATAAATAAACAGTCCACTGCGCTGGGTTAGCGCCTGATCGGTAATCGTTTACTGTGGCGTAATCAAGTACCGTCTTAATACGTCCAAGTAGGCGCTTAGCGGTCTCAGTCTTGACGTACCAGAGTTTCCCTTTTGTGTTTATATCAACCACAGTTTCTTGCTCAAGTACATTGCGGACGTCGCGCATCACAATATCTGAGACCAGCATGTTGCCAATGACCGGATATGCATAGGTAACGAGAGTCGCAGGCCACTGCTTCCGATGCTTGTCACTGGTGTAGTCACTGCTGTGCGCGTCCATGTAAGCCTCAGCACACTCTTTAAAGGTTTTATTCTTAGCTGCCGCTGACAAGAGGGAACTGCGAAGTGCGCGTTTCTTTGCCTTGAGGTTTACGCCTTGTTTTGCTTCTATCACAAGCTTGGCAGCTTGCTCACGTGCAGCAGCTAGAGACACTTGAGGATATGACCCAAGCCCAATTGGTTGTCGTTGGTCTCCAACCTTTACGCGCAGTATCCAAGATCGGGGCATCTGCGCCCCCTCTTTTGTCGGCTTACGCACTTGCAGCAAAAGTCCAGCAACGCCGCCAACAGCATGCCATCCAACTTTGGTGATGCGTTTTAATTGAAGATCGTTTAGTTGCTTTGCAATTTTGGGCATTCCAACCTACATACCATAAATAATGAAATTGAATGGTAGCAGTTGAATTAGGTTGATGTAATGATTCTCTTGAATGCCCTATGAATAAAGGGCTTTTGAGCCTAGGTGGAAGTGCTTGATACATCTAATGAGCAGACACCTTCTCCGCCAATTTTTTTGCTGAGCTCGCTGGGTGAGGGTGTATTGGTGGCCAGACATTTTCCGCCGTCAATCAGTTGAGCAGCAAGGCCTAAGGCGGCTGACGATTTCTGGTACTCCAGTATGAGGAAGCCGCCTTAGGCCTTGCTGCTCAACGCTCCCGCGTAGTAAGCAAACCTTAGGCCTTGATACACAACGCGCATTAATTTTTTTCCGCACCCGAAGCTCTAGAAACATAGCGTGCAAGCGCAGCAATCTGCACTTCCGTCAATATAGCCTTGTAGGACGGCATATTTCCCAAGCCGTTTAGCAATGCTTTGGTCACCCTTGCAAAGTCCGGTTTGATCTCGTCTAGTACGGGGCCTACTGCACCATCAGAGCCTGCGTCTTTTAAGGTGTGACAGATGGCGCATGCAGGAGCAGCTGTAGTGAAAAGCGACCTGCCTTGCATCATTTGTGCCGCTTCATCGGCGCTGTAGGCGGGTAAAACGAGTAGCAAACCGGCTGCAATCAAAATGGGTAATAAATTAGATATGAACATTGATTTTGACTGCGTGATCGGCCCAACTGGTGTTGTTGTAACCACTCAGGTTTTCACCTCTGGTTTGCGGTTGTACGTTGCCAGCAATATCGGTGGCACGACTGGCCATCGTGTAGCTGCCAGGACTCAATCGGGCTTGCAGCACGAACTGCCGCCATGCGTACTTGCCAAGATCGGGTCCAACCAGTCTGGCTGTTTGCCAGGTTTTACCCCCATCAACAGAAACCTCCACGCCCTTGACCGCATTGAGACCCCCAAAAGCCACACCTTGGATTTGCACCATGCCTGCCTTGATTTGCCCGCTGGTGGGGCCATCTTCAGCGCTGGGAGAGTTGATCCATGATTTGACAGTCATCTCTTGCACCGATGGCTGGCTTGGATCGCTCTTGCCACCCGCAGGCGTCATTCGGTAGCCGTGCGACATGATTTTTGCGTCGCTTTCTTGGGCTGAAAATGCCAACTGTTTGACATACTTGATATTGTTGACGCCGGTGTAACCTGGCACGATCAGTCTCAGGGGGCCACCATGCGCCAAAGAAATAGGAGCGCCATTCATCTCCCATGCCAAAAGTGCGTCTGCCATTGCTGCTAAGGGGACTGATCGCTCCACCATGATGCTTTTAGGGTCGATGCCTGCGGGTAGTTTTTCACCGCCCGTTCCGGTCATGTACCGCACACCGCTGGTCGTGCCGCCCAAAAGATCAACCACCGCTTTGACAGGAACACCGCTCCACACCACGCAGCCTGCCGCACCGACAGTCCAAGGGGTACCACTTGGCTTGCTAGGAAAAAAACCTCGTCCGTTGCCTGAACATTGCAGCACCATGGCCACCGTTTCGAGACCTAAGGATTTGAGATCACGCAGAGTCAGTTTGCGCGGGTTTTGAACTCCCTCAATATTGATTTCCCAAGCGTCACGATCAGCAACGATTGAAGCGTCTGGTGCGGGTAAATTATTGCGAATATAAAGTTGCTCAGCTGGTGTGATCACACTGGTGCCAAATGCGCTGCGTTTGGTTTCGATGGTGGTGCTGCTGTGCACGATGACGCTGCTTGCATCCTTCCAACTTACGTAGGCAGGCAGTGGTTTGGGTGCTACTGCAGTTTGTGCCAAACTGCCACGGCTCCAAGAGGCCAGACCAATCATTGCCAATGCACTGGCACTACCGGTCAGCACGCTGCGTCGTTGTACAGAAGCGTGGGTGTTGGGGTTGCTCATGTATTTGTCTCCATCATGGCTTGTTAAATAACTCGAGAAGCTTACCAAATCCCTGATATTTTGCCTTGTGTAGGCTTTTTTGTCGCTGGGTTTGCAGGGCTAGCTAGGTAAGGATGAGTGGGTCGGTCGCTCAACGCTTCCTGTCAGTTGAATGATTTTGAACGAGGAGCAAAACAATTGAGCAGTTTACTAGGTACCTCTGGCACCTGAGTTTTCAGATAAGTCCGAATCAAAGGTGCCGCCATCCAAGGTTTGGTATGCCCACTCCAAATGCCACGGGGCACAATTTTCTGTTCATTGTTGTCTGTTTGAAGCGTGACAACTGCAGGCAGCAGTGCCTCAAATTCCACTTCGGCCAAGACCCATTCGCCCAGCGTCCAAATACTAGCAATTTTCGCAGAATGAGATTGCGGAGGGCTGTAGGATTGAATGGTGCTTTGTATGGCTTGAAAGTTTGCTTGGCCAGCTTGCAGTTGTAATACGCCTTCGCAATTTTGAGTTTGTGACAGCCATTGATTTTGTATTTTGCCTAGTACGTCAATTTCAATGCCATCCAACACCATCAGATAACTGTGGTCAGCAGTTTTAAAACTGAGGTGTGAAGCAATAACACCTGTGAGAACGATTGCTAAAAGCGGAAGGGCTACTTTCTTTTTCATCTTTGGGTGATTGATTTAAAAAAATTGATTATTACTGAGCTCAACGCTCTCCCAGAAAAGAAACAAGCCAACCTGATAGCATCGCATATCTAGCCAATCCATCAACCCAAAGTCATGAACTTCACAGTTAACGGAAACAGCGTCTCCCTAAAAGTAGACCCTCAGATGCCCTTACTCTGGGTCCTCAGAGACTCACTGAACCTCACCGGCACCAAATTCGGCTGCGGCGTCGCAGCCTGCGGTGCCTGTACCGTGCACAAAGATGGTCAGCCTGTCCGCTCATGCGTCACACCCGTGGCCAGTGTGGCCGGGGCCAACATCCAAACCATTGAATCTCTGGGAACACCCGAAAAACCACACCCCTTACAACTGGCTTGGATTGCAGAACAAGTACCCCAATGCGGCTACTGCCAAAGCGGCATGCTCATGGCAGCAGCAGCGCTGCTCAAAAGAAAACCAAAACCCACCGATGCAGACATTGATGAGGCCATGTCGAATTTGTGCAGATGCGGCACCTACCAGCGCGTGCGCGCAGCCATTCACCGTGCAGCAGGAGCACAAACATGAAGCGCCGCAACCTCATTCTCAGCGGCCTTGGCATCACCGGCGCACTCATTGTGGGATGGGGCGTGATGCCGGCACGCTCACGCATGGGCAAGCCAGACAATATGCTTCGCACCGAGGGCGAAATAGCCCTCAACGGCTGGCTCAAAATTGCCAAAGACGGTGGTGTGGTGTTGGCCATGAACCGCAGTGACATGGGGCAAGGTATTCACAACGCACTGTCTATGTTGGCGGCAGAAGAGCTTGATGTGCCTTTGGAGCGCGTGCGTTTAGAGCAATCAGGGCACGACGCCATCTATGGCAATGTGGCCATGTTTGTAGGCACATTGCCATTCCACCCCATGAATTCTGAAGGAGTTGAAAAGCCCTTTGCAGTTAAAAGCGGTGAGTGGATTGTGGGCAAGATAGCGCGCGAGTTGGGGGTCAATGCCACAGGCGGTTCTTCGTCTGTCAAAGATGCGTGGGAGCATTTACGCCTGGCAGCTGCCACCGCAAAAGCCAGTTTGTGCATGGCCGCTGCTGATCAATGGACAGTGCCCTTGCAAGAGATCAAGGTGAAAGACGGTGTGATCAGCCACGCCTCTGGAAAGTCAGCACATTTTGGTGAATTGGCAAAAGGTGCTGCTTCGCAAACACCCAAAAATGTCAGCCTCAAAGATCGCAAAGATTGGACCCTCATTGGGCTGCCCGCTGCGCGTGCCGATGTACCGGCCAAAACCGATGGCACAGCCGTCTTTGGCATGGATGTGCGTCTGCCGAATATGCTTTTTGCCAGTGTGGTTCAAGTGCCTCAAATAGGCGGCACTTTAACCAGTTTCGATGCCAAAGAAGCGCTGGCTTTGCCGGGTGTGGTGAAGTGCGTTCAGCTGGTCAGTGCGGCAGGCTCAGCGCCTGGCTTTGCAGTGGTTGCTCAATCTACTTGGCACGCCAAGCAAGCTGCAGACAAAGTCAAAGCCCAATGGGCGCAGCGTTCTGAAGGGGCCCTTGATACGAAGCGCATTGAGTCTGAACTCAAAGAAAAACTGAAGACTGAAAAAGGTTTTACGTTTTATGAGCAAGGCGATGTCGCCAAAGCTGAAAGCAGTGCGACGCGCATGATTGAAGCGCAGTACAAGGCACCCTATTTGGCGCATGCCACCATGGAGCCCATGAATTGCACCGCTCAGTTCAAAGGTGGCTTGCTCAAAATTTGGGTACCCACGCAGGTGCCAGGTTTGGCGCGTGCCACGGCTGCCAAGATAGCCAACGTGTCGGTAGACAAAGTGAAAGTGAATGTCACCCTGTTGGGTGGCGGTTTCGGTCGACGTTTAGAAACCGATGTGGTAGCTCAAGCCACCCAAATTGCCATGGCAATCGATGGTGCGCCTGTACAACTGGTTTGGTCACGTGAAGAAGACATGGCGCATGACTTTTATCGGCCCATGCATGTGGCGCAACTGAGCGCAGCCTTGAACGCCAAAGGTGAAGTTGAAAGTTTGCGAATCAAGTCGGCTGGCGATGCCATCGCGCCGCGCTGGATGTCGCGTGTTTTGCCTGCTCTGTCTGGTCCGTTTGATACGCCCGACAAAACGACAGCAGAGGGTTTGTTTGATTTGCCCTATGGGTTTTCCAATCAACACATGTCGCATGTGTCAACTCGAATGGGTGTCCCGATTGGTTTTTGGCGTTCTGTGGGTCATTCGCACAATGCCTTCTTTTCTGAAAGCTTCATCGATGAGTTGGCGTTTGAAAGCAAACAAGATCCTTTGGCATTTCGCTTGTCTTTGTTAAAGCAGGCACCGCGCTATGCGGCTGTTTTGAAATTGGCTGCTGAAAAAGCCAAGTGGGGCACTGCTTTGCCAGCAGGGCATGCACATGGCTTGGCTTTGCACGAGTCGTTTGGTTCTATTGTGGCGCAAGTGGCCGAGGTGTCTGTTCAGGCCGGTATGCCGCGAGTTCACCGCCTTGTGTGTGCCATTGATTGCGGCACTGTGGTCAACCCCGGCACGGTAGCGCAGCAAGTGGAGAGCTCGGTGAACTTTGCTTTGAGTGCGGCCTTGTTTGGCAAAATTGACATTCAAGAGGGTGTGGTTCAGCAAACCAACTTCACCAACTACCCCTTGGTGTACATGGCCCAGTCCCCCGCTGTAGAAACGTGGATTTTGCCAAGTACGCAATCGCCAGAAGGGGTGGGCGAACCTGCGGTGCCGCCGTTGGCACCTGCTGTGGCCAATGCCATGTTCAAGCTCACGGGCCAAAGAATACGTTCTTTGCCTTTAAAGGCATAAGCCCATTGCCATACTTGAATTTGCAATTCAGAGAAAAATCACACCATGCCAAATTACAAACTCCAAGTTGAAGTCATCCCCCAGTATCTGCCAGAGCAGTCAGATCCTGCGAGCGATCTCTACTCATTTGCTTACAGCATCACCATTACCAACACTGGCAATATCGCTGCGCAAGTTATCTCAAGATCGTGGAGCGTGAACGATGCCAACGGCCTGCACGAGAAAATCAAAGGTTTGGGTGTGGTGGGGTACCAGCCTTTGCTGCAGCCCGGCGAAAAGTTTCAATACACCAGTGGTACCCGCTTAAGAACAGCCACAGGCACCATGCATGGCAGTTATTTTTGCGTGGCTGAAGATGGCGAAAAGTTTGATGTCGACATTCCCATGTTTGTTCTGGATGCCCTCAGCAACGAATCTGGCAGACGCAACCTGCATTGACGGCATGAACTCAAGTTCCCCAAGATTTCCCATATCCGATGGTGCTCTCACGCTGGATCGTTTTCTGATGGGTGAACGTGGCAGGATCTTCGCCATAGATTCAGACATTGATCTGAAGCAACGACTCGCTTCTCTCGGTTTGCGAGAGGGTTGCCAAGTGCAGGTCTTGCGAAAGGCCAGCTTTGGCGGCCCCCTGCATGTTCGGGTTGGCACCACTGAGGTCATCATGCGGCGCAGTGAGGCTCAGCGAATTATGACTGTGCCGGTGTGAAGAAGATTGTCCTCATTGGCATGCCCAACACGGGCAAGTCCACATTCCTAAACCGGCTCACAGGCGCGCAGGCCAAGGTCGGCAATTGGCCAGGTCTCACAGTGTCTGTGCTGTCTGCCAGATTGATGGTCGGCGATCAAATGGCGCAGCTCATTGACCTGCCCGGTATTTACGATTTGAGTGCTTATTCTGAAGATGAAAAAGTTGTAAGCACTTATTTAGAAACTCAAAAACCCGATCTGATTTTGTTCATGATGAACGCCTCGCAGGTGGATCGTCAATTGAACTTGCTGTCGCAAGTTTCAAGCAATGGCACGCCAGTGGTGGTGGTGATGAACATGGCCGATGAGGCCAAAGCGTTGGGGATTGAGATCAAGGTCGATCTCTTGAGTCAGAAATTAGGCTTGCCCGTTTGTTTGCTGTCAGCCAAATACGGGCAAGGCACAGAGCAACTCCAACAGCGCATGCGTGAAGCTTTCAGGTCAGCGCCTGCCAGAGCCTTGTCACCGGCCGAAGTTCAGGAAGCCTTCAAGACCAGTGTCATGGTACCAGCGCAAGCATCGCACCTGCTCACTGAGCGCATCGACAAGGTCTTGCTTCACCCTTGGCTGGGCTTGCCTGTCTTTTTTGGCGTCATGTTGCTTTTGTTTGAGGGTGTTTTTTCGATTGGAAAACCACTTCAAGATGCCATGAGTTGGCTTTTCTCCAATGTGAGAACTCAAGCTTTAGAGCCTTTGTTGAGTGGCTTGCCACTTGTATTGCAGGGTCTGCTGTTGGATGGTCTGTACAACGGCATTAGCACAGTCGCCAGTTTTGTACCGCTTATCATTTTGTTCTTCTTATTCTTAGGGATTGTGGAAGACACGGGCTATTTGTCTCGCGCTGCATTCTTAATGGATGCGCTGATGTCCAAGTTTGGCATGGACGGTCGCAGTTTCGTCATGCTGCTGATGGGCTTTGGGTGCAATGTGCCAGCGCTCATGGGGACTCGGGTCATTCGGTCAAAAGGTCTGCGCTACCTCACCATGCTGAGTATCCCCTTCTCATTGTGCTCTGCGCGTTTGCAGGTCTTTGTGTTGTTCATTGCGGCCATGTTCACGACCGAGCAGGCACCTTGGGTGCTGTTCTCTTTGTATGTGGTGAGCATCGCAATGGCCATGTTCACATCGCTTATTTTTAAAAATAAGTACGTCAATATCGATGCCTTCGTTTTGGAAATTCCACCCTACCGTTTGCCTACTTTGCGCCAAATGATCTTGAAGGGATGGCAAGAGGTGCGAAACTTTTTGACCAGGACCACGCGTTTCATCATGTTGGGTGTGTTGCTCATATGGGTGCTCACCAACTTCCCGGAAGGTGCCACTGCGGGCAGTCTGGAAACTTGGGCAGGGCAATTGAGCCACTGGATGGCACCTTTGTTACAACCCTTGGGCATCAATGAGCAATTGACCATCGCGCTGGTCTTTGGCTTCGTGGCCAAAGAAGTCGTTATTGGTGCATTGGCTGTTATTTATGGCCATCAAGGACAAGCCTTGATTGACGCTATTTTTCACAACATGGACTGGATCAGTGCCTACAGTTTCATGTTGTTTGCTCTGATCTACACACCTTGTGTGTCCACCATTGCCACCATTCGCAATGAAACCAAGAGTTGGGCATTCACAGCTTTGTCGGTGGTGTGGCCGCTGTGCGTGGCTTGGCTGGTGAGTTTTATGTTCTATCAAACGGCCATGATGGTGCGTCTGCATGGCTAATTTAGAAGCGTCAGGACGCGCCAATTTAATGGGCATAGGTTGGATGATTTCTTCAATGGCAGCCTTTGCCATTGAAGATGCGTTCATAAAAACAGTGACTCAGCATTTGCCAGTGGGGCAGGTGTTGGTCATGTTTGGTGTTGGCGGCATCTGTGTCTTTGCGCTTTTGGCCAGGCGAGCTAAGGTCAAGTTGTTTCAATCTGAAGTATTCACCAAGCGCATGATGCTTCGAGCTGTATTCGAATTTTTCGGCCGCTTGTTTTACATCTTGGCCATTGCGCTCACACCCATGTCATCCGCAACAGCCATTTTGCAAGCGGCACCTCTGGTGGTGGTTTTGGGTGCACGAATTTTTATGCGTGAAAAAGTGGATGTCCAAACATGGGTCGCTATTTGTGTCGGATTGTTGGGCGTGCTCATTATTTTGCGCCCTTCTGCTGATGATTTTTCAACCCTGTCGCTCTTGGCTGTAGTGGGAACTCTAGGCTTTGTGGGTCGCGATTTATTGTCGCGCACTGCACCTGCGGTCTTAACCAAAGAGGTGCTTGGGTTTTATGGCTTCACCAACATGCTCATTGCAGGCGCTTGCTATTCACTTTGGGAAGGTCAAGCTTTCGTGCCTTTGCAGGTTCATGAGGCCATGACAATGGGTGCTGCCTTAACAGCCGGTGTCTTTGCGTACATGGCTCTCATGATCGCCATGCGAACGGGGTCCATTGCTGCTGTCACGCCCTACAGATACACCCGTTTGCTTTTTGGTATTTCGATAGGTGTGTTGGCCTTTGGTGAGCCATTGGATGTGCCAATGCTATTGGGTTGCGCTGTGGTGATTGGCGCAGGACTCTTTGTAGGTTGGTGGAACAGAGTGCGCAATTCTGGCTAATGCCTGAGCATTAACGCCACCATTGCGAAGACGATCATTCTTCCAGTCTCTCAATGATCACGGGATCGTTTTCAGGCCGGATGACACGCACACCGTGCTTGCACAAAATTTCGACATAGACCGAAGTTGCTCCTTCTTTGGCCAAGGCATCAACGCCTTCAACGACTGCGCTGACTTTAACTACTTCTGCCGCTTCCGCAGACGGGCCGACTTTACAATCAAAGTCCCAGAAGTCCGCTTCCTTGGGAAGAGCTCGATTTCGTTCGCGTTTGAAGTACTTGCGAATTTCGTGCTTCACGGCTTCAAGTACCCGATCAGGGTTCTTGCCCTCAACGATCAAGGGGAAATTTTTTTTCATCAGGGGATCCTAAAGGGGCAAGCGCCCGAGGCGGACGTTGATGCTAGGCTCGATTATCGCCCAGAGCTTTAAAGCGTCTGGCCAAAGCCTCGCGAGTCAACTCAATGCTGTCATAGAAACTGGGGATCACCAACAGCGTGAGCAAAGTAGAGGTGATGGTGCCGCCAATGATGGCAACTGCCATGGGCCTGTAAAACTCTCCGCCCTCTCCAACCCCAATGGCCACAGGCAACATGCCAGCAATCAGGGCAAAAGTGGTCATGATGATGGGACGCAAACGCTTTCGCCCCGCAGTCATGAGCGCTTCTTCACGGTCGATGCCTTCTGCTTCTAAAGTCCTTGCAGCATCCAGCAGCAAAATAGCATTTTTGGCGACCAAGCCCATGAGCATGATCACACCAATGAGGCTCATGAGGTTCAGAGTACCGCCTGTGAAAAGAAGTGCCAACACCACACCAATCAGTGACAAAGGCAGCGAAAACATGACGGCCAAAGGCGCTGTGAACGAACTGAATTGCATGACCAAAATAAAATACATCAAAGCAATACCAGAAATTAAAGCAATGCCCATTTCGGTGAACACTTCTTTCTGATCTTTGGAGGCGCCATCCAATTCAAGGCCGTAACCTTCAGGGAAATTGATGGCCTTGGCCAGCTTCAATGCATCTGCGGTGACCTCGCCTGATGAGCGGCCTTGTGAATTGGCCGAAACACCAATCGTCCTCTTGCCATCTGAGTGCTCAATTTTGGAGGGTGCTGTGCCCATGGAAACTTTGGCAATTTGAGCCAAGGGCACCACAGTGTTCATGCCGATGACCGTGAGAGGCAAACGTTCAATGCTGTCGATATTCATGCGATCTTCGGGCGCTAAGCGAACTGCAACATCACGAGACTCACCTGTCGGGTCAACCCAATCCCCCACCTCGATGCCAGCAAAGGCCACACGCAATGCGTTGGCCGCGTCGGTGACAGAAATGCCAAGCGAATTGGCCAAACCGCGGTCAAGCTCAATTTGAAGTTCATTTTGCGGATCTTGCTGAGAAAGGCCGACATCGACCGCGCCAGGTATTTTGCGCATTTCAGCCATGAAATCACTGGCGATGGTCATCAGTTTTCGAGAATCCGTGCCACTGAAACGAATCTGAACGGGCTTGGCAGCGCCGTTGGCCAAATCATCCAGCACTGTGTATTCGGCGCCCACCAACTGAGAGGTCAGCTTGCGCAGCTGGATGGCAATTTCTTGGGCTGATCGTTTGCGTTCCGTACTTTTGCCAATGTCAACATAAATTCGACCGCCACCGGGATTGACGTTGCTGTTGGTTGCCTTGGTTTCAGGAACAGACCTGGCCAAGATGGCTGCAGCTTCCAGTTTCATCCGTGCATATTCCAAGTTGCTACTGGCCGGAGTTCGGACTTCAATGGCCAGCGTTTTGCCATCTGACTTGGGTAGAAAACTCGAGCCCCCAAATTGGACTTGCAAGAAAATGGCTGTCAAGAAACTGATGACGGCAAAGGCCATCATCCAGCGTCGATGGTGCAAAGCCCAAGCGATGACATTGCCATAGCGATCAGCCTGATGGTCAAACCAATCGTTGAACTGTTTGAGTTTCAAACTGAAACCTGTTTTAGTTTTCAGTTGCTCGCCCGGAGGGTCGCCCCAGTAAGCAGACAACATGGGGTCGAGGGTGAATGAAATGAGCAAACTCACCAACACGGAGGCCACAACCGTTAAGCCAAAGGGCCTGAACCATTCACCAGACACGCCGGGCATGAAACCTACGGGGATGAACACGGCCACAATAGAAAAGGTGGTGCCTGCCACCGCCATGCCAATTTCAGCTGTGCCATTCAAAGCAGCAGTGCGTCGGTCTGAACCTCGCTCCAAGTGCCGCACAATGTTTTCTCGCACCACAATGGCATCATCAATCAGCACACCAATGGCCAGAGAAAGACCCAGCAAGCTCATGAAATTCAAAGTAAAGCCGCACAGCCATACTGCAATGAAGGCGGTGATCACCGAGGTAGGCAAAGACAAGGCGGTGATGAGGGTAGATCGCCAAGAATTCAAGAAAACGTAGACCACAAATATGGTGAGCACTGCGCCGAATATCAGGGCATCCACCACGTTGTTTAAGCTGTTTTGTGCCTCGATGCCACCGTCTTGTGTAATTTCTACTTGAGTGCCTTCAGGCAAAGATTTGTTGATCTCGGCCACCAAGGCCCTGACCTGATTGGAAACGCCTACGGTGGACGCATCACGCGAACGGGTAATGGCCAAGCCAACGTTAGGCTTGCCACTTCGAACGCTCAAGGCCGTTAGATCGGCAAAACCATCGGACACTGTGGCTACTTGCCCTAATCGGATCAGTTCATTGCCACTTCGCTTGATCACGATTTGATTGAATTCAGCGGGTGTCTCAATGCGACCCAACAGACGAATACTTTGATCTTCTAGCGCCCCTCTGATCTTTCCAACTGGCGCCGCAGCGTTTTGAGATCGCAATGCGTTGACCACTTCGCTCACAGAGAGGTTCACCTCTCTGAGTTTTTGTGCATGCAGGAGCACGCTCAATTCGCGCTTCAATGAACCATTCACCGAGACTTGTGCAACGCCTGGAATGGCACGAAATTTGTCAGAAATCTGATCTTCTGCAATGCGAGAAATCTCGGCATGGCTTTGACTTGAAGAAGACAAAGCCAGTTGCATGATGGGTTGCGCGGTGGGGTCAAGCCGCAAAATCACAGGTTCTCGAATTTCGGTGGGAAGTTTGTAGCGCACTTTGCCAATGGCATTTCGAACCTCATCGGTGGCCTCTACCATGTTCTTTTTGAACTCGAAGGACAGCCGTAAGTTGGCGTTGCCTTCGTTGGCGGTGCCGCGTAAATCCTTGATTCCATTGACCGATTGCATGGCCTTCTCAACGCGGTTTAAGACCTCGCGTTCAACCGTGTCTGGCGATGCACCTGGATAATTGATGTCAATGACCAGCATGGGCATGTCGACATCAGGAATTTGATTGACCTTGAGCTTTTTCAAAGCCATCAGGCCCATGGCCATGAGCATGAGCAACACCACGACGGTGACGACTGGCTTCTTAACGCTGAAGTTGGAAAGAAACATGGCTCAGGGACTCACTTTGACGGGGGGGTCCGTGCGAAGGGTAAAACTTTGCCCCTCTTTGAACGAGCTGTTTGAGTTGCGCAAGATTTTGTCGCCAGTGGCCAGTCCAGTTTTCACCACCCACTCGCCCGAGCGGGTATCGCGATCGCCCAACTGAACACTGCGCTTGCTGAGCTTGTCGCTTTGAAGAACCCAGGCATAAACTTTGTCGCCTTCTCGGCGCAGACTGCTCTCGGCCACCATGAGGGCGGGCTTGGTGAGAGTTTCTACAACGCCTTCAGCGTAGAGGCCTACCAGAGGCGGTCGGTCTTTGCTGTTGATGTCCACAATGACCGAGACTTGTCGGGTAATGGGATTGGCTGCGCTCTCAATTCTCTTGATGGTGCCTCGGCTGCTCAATTGTTCGCCTGTTTGGGCCACGCCATTGATGCGGAAGTTCACGCGCTGTCCCAATTTCAAGATGCCCATTTGATCTGCAGCAACTTGGCCTTCAAATCGCATACTGCCAGTGTCAATGACTTGAATGAGCTCCTTGCCAATTTGGGCAGTATCGCCCGCAGAGGTTTTGCGCGCACTGACAACGCCATTGAAGGGTGCCCGTACTTCTGTGCGCTCAAGTTGTTGCTTGGCAGCCGCCACCTTTGCTTTGCCGGCAACAAATTCACTTTGTGCGCTGTTGCGTTTTATTTCCGACTCTTCCAAGCCTTGCATCGACACCATGCCCTGAGATTGGAGCGATTTGATGCGTTGGTATTGGCGCTCTGCACCCTCTAAAGATTGCGCTGCGGCACGCAATGATTCTTCTGCAGCGTTAAGGTTATCGCGCAATACGGCGCTGTCGAGGCTGACAAGCAAGTCGCCTTTGCGAACGGGCTCGCCATTTTCTTTGTAGACCTTGAGCACCATGGCACTCACCTCAGCGCGCAAGTCGGCGCGAATTTCTGGCTGTAAAGAGCCTGTGATGACGGGGCCTGTGCCGTGCTCTGTGGTGCTCAATTGCAAAATGTCTTCTGCGCCTAGGTTGAGCACCGTGTTTTCAACGGCTTTGCTGGCGTCAGGATTGCTTTTTTGACAGCCTATCAGGGTGCTTCCGATGAAGAAGCAAGCGATCAATGACAAAGCAAGGGGAAGACGACCCAAAAGAGGGAAACGCAACATGGGAACTCCGACTGGAAAAAGTTCTCGAATTACATCACGAAAAGTCAAGGCCTAGCTTCTGAAAGGCTTGTCAGAAAGGCGCAAATTTCTAGGATGCTCCGATAGGAAGAGTTCGTCGTAAACTTAGACACATGAATTTAACGCCTGAATCCTGGCAAGCCATTCAACTCACATTCGAGTTGGCCACCCTGACCACCTTTTTGCTGCTGGTCTTGGCGACGCCATTGGCGTGGTGGTTGTCGCAAACCCAGTCTGCATGGCGTGCGCCTGTTCATGCATTTGTCACATTGCCGTTGGTGTTGCCACCTTCTGTTTTGGGGTTTTATTTGCTCATCGCGATGGGACCGCAAGGGCCTTTGGGTCAATTCACGCTGTCCATGGGGTGGGGTGTTTTGTCTTTCACGTTCACGGGTTTGCTTCTTGGGTCTATTTTGTTTTCGTTGCCATTTGCGGTTCAACCGCTACAGCACGCATTTGATGCCATTGGTTCCAGACCCATGGAAGTCGCGGCCACTTTGCGAGCCAGCCCCTTGGATGCTTTCTTCTCAGTCGCCTTGCCGCTGGCCAAACCCGGCATGGTCACAGCGGCCATTTTGAGCTTTGCCCACACTGTGGGTGAGTTTGGGGTAGTGCTCATGATTGGCGGCAACATTCCTGGCAAAACACGCGTGGTGTCGACAGAGATTTATGGGCATGTGGAAGCCATGGAATATGCACAAGCGCATGTGTTGGCTGCAGGCATGTTGGTTTTTTCTTTTGTGGTGTTGTTGGTGTTGGCACTGATGAATCGTCGTCAAAGGCAGGTGGTGTGAAGATGATTCAGCTCCAAATCAAAATTAGCCGTTCTGCTTTTGAATTGAACTTAGACCTTCAGTTGCCTGGGCAAGGCATCACGGCCATTTTGGGTCCTTCTGGATCTGGCAAAACAAGTTTGCTGCGCGCGGTAGCAGGTTTAGACAAAAACCCGGAAGGGCGCATTCAAATTGGCGCACACATTTGGCAGGACACACATCAAGGCATTTGTTTGCCCACTTGGCAGCGACCTTTGGGGTATGTGTTTCAAGAGTCAAGTTTGTTGTCGCATCTCAGTGTGACCGAGAATTTGAATTTTGGATTGAAGCGCTCATTGAGGTCTTCCAACATTGTTCAGTCGGATGCTACTCAAGCTTTGCTGGCATCCATTGAGCTGTTAGACATTGGCAGTTTGTTACAACGCATGCCAGATGAATTGTCGGGCGGTGAGCGCCAACGAGTTGCCATCGCGCGTGCCATTGCCATGCAACCTCAATTGCTACTGATGGATGAGCCCTTGGCGTCGTTGGATGCGGCGCGGCGTCAAGAAATTTTTCCTTGGCTTGCACGCTTGCGAGATGAGCTGAAAATGCCCATGTTGTATGTCACACACTCAGCAGAAGAGGTGACGCGCTTGGCCGATCACTTGCTTGTGTTAGACAATGGGCAAGTCAAAGCGCAGGGGCCTGTGAGTCAAGTGCTGGCGCAAGTGGTGAATCCCGTTGTGGTGGGCGAGGATGCAGGCGCGCTGGTCTCAGGTCACATTGGCGCGGTAGATGCGCAGTGGCATTTGTCGCGCGTTGACTTTCACGGCGGCGCTGTTTGGATGCGCGATACCGGTCTACCCGTTGGAAAAGCTGTGCGCATTCGCATCTTGGCACGAGACGTCAGTGTGGCCACCTCTGAGCCGCAAAACACCAGCATTCAAAACCAATTGCAAGGATTCATTCAAAGCATCTCGCCAGATGCGCACCCATCCCAAGTGATGGTGGTGTTGAAGTGTGGCGCAGAAGAAGTGCTAGCCCGAGTCACCAAGCGAGCAGTCGATGAGTTGGCCCTGCAAGTGGGGATGCCTGTTTGGGCTCAAGTGAAGTCTGTGGCTTTGGTGGCTTGAGCAAGCTATTTAAGTTGCCTTAAACCAGTTTTCAAGTTTGAGTTTTAGAACTCGCTGACTCCTATTTGGGCTTCATATGCCTTATTCGTATAAACAAAGAACAAATGATTCGTTTGAGTTTTGAGTGTGGACTCTGATAATCACGTCCTTACTCAATTGAGATGCACCATGAACAAGACCAAATCCATTGCCGCAGTTGCCCTGTTGGCCTTATCGGGCTTCAATGTTTCAGCCCAAACTTTGCTCAACGCCTCCTATGACGTGGCCCGCGAGTTTTACAAAGACTACAACGCCGCCTTTGTTGCGAACTACAAAAAGACCACTGGCAAAGAATTGAAGATTGACCAAGCTCATGGCGGCTCCAGCGCGCAAGCTCGCGCGGTCAATGACGGCCTTGATGCCGATGTGGTCACCATGAACACCACCACCGACATCGATTTCTTGGCTGGCAAAGGCATCGTGGCAGCCGATTGGACCAAACGCTTTCCCCACAGCGCATCGCCCACCAGCTCCACCATGCTGTTCCTCACGCGCAATGGCAATCCTAAAAACATCAAAGACTGGGACGACTTGATTAAGCCTGGCATTCAAGTGATTGTGGTTAACCCAAAAACGGGCGGCAATGGTCGCATGGCATATTTAGCCGCATGGGGTTATGTTCGTAAAAAAGGGGGCAGCGAAGCTGAGGCCGCTGCCTTTGTAGCCAAGCTTTACAAAAACGTGCCAGTGTTGGCCAAGGGCGGGCGCGATGCCACCACCATCTTCTTACAACGCAACATTGGCGATGTGCTGGTCACTTTTGAATCTGAAGTGATTTCTGTGGACAATGAATTCGGTGCTGGCAAAGTGGATGCTGTGCATCCCTCCATCAGCATCGTGGCCGAAAACCCCGTCGCGGTGGTGGAACGCACGGTGACCAAAAAAGGCACGGGCGATTTGGCCAAAGCTTATTTGAACTACCTTTACTCCGATGAAGCGCAAGAGATTGCAGCCAAGCACGCCCTGCGCCCCAGCAACCCCCTCATCTTGAAAAAATACAGCAAGACCTTCAAGCCTTTGCAGTTGTTCACCGTGAATGAAGTATTTGGCTCTTTTGCTGAAGCGCAAAAGGTGCACTTCAACGATGGTGGTAATTTCGACAAGCTGTACACCGTTAAGTAATTCATGCTCTCTCGTTCCGCAGAGGCGGCCCCTGCCAAGCGCAGGTCGCCCGCCCGGGTTTTGCCCGGTTTCAAAATCACTTTGGGGTACACCTTGATGTACCTCAGTTTGATTGTGCTCATCCCTTTGTCTGCACTGGTTTTCAAAACATTCACGCTCACGTGGGATCAGTTTTGGGATGCTGTCACAGGCCCACGTGTCATGGCGTCTTATCGTCTCACCTTTGGCGCATCTTTGATTGCTGCTGTGGTGAACGTGGTGTTTGGATTGTTGGTGGCCTGGGTGCTGGTGCGTTATCAGTTCTTTGGCAAAAAGGTGGTTGACGCTTTGGTCGATTTGCCTTTTGCGTTGCCCACCGCAGTGGCTGGAATTTCGTTAACCGCCTTGTTGGCGGGCAATGGTTGGGTCGGTCAATACCTCGAGCCCATGGGCATTCAATTGGCCTTCAACGCCAATGGCATTGTGATTGCGCTCATCTTCATTGGCTTGCCCTTCGTGGTGCGCACGGTGCAGCCTGTGCTGGAGGATGCAGAAAAAGAATTGGAAGAAGCCGCCACTTGCTTGGGTGCTTCGCGTTGGCAAACTTTCAGGCACGTTATTTTTCCATCCATTGCCCCAGCGTTGCTCACAGGTTTTGCCATGGCCTTTGCGCGGGCCATTGGCGAATATGGCTCGGTTATTTTCATTGCGGGCAACATGCCCATGATTTCTGAAATCACACCACTCATCATCATTGGCAAGTTAGAGCAATACGACTATGCAGGAGCCACCGCGGTGGCCACTGTCATGTTGGGTATCTCGTTCATCTTGCTTTTGGTCATCAATGGCTTGCAAACTTGGCAGCGCCGTCACGCTGGAGCGCCAATATGAGCACACCCATCATTCGCCGTGCCGAAGCGGGCACCACGGAGGCTGCCTGGGTGCGGTACACACTCATTGGTATTTCGCTGCTCTTCTTATTTTTGTTTTTGGTCTTGCCGCTTGCTGCTGTATTTGCAGAAGCTTTGCGCAAAGGGTTTGATGCTTATTGGGAAGCGCTGAAAGAACCCGATGCATGGTCGGCCATTCGCCTCACCCTCATCACGGCGCTGATTGCAGTGCCCCTTAATTTGGTGTTTGGTGTTGCAGCGGCATGGTGCATTGCCAAGTACGAGTTCAAGGGCAAATCAGTGCTCACCACCTTGGTGGACTTGCCATTCTCGGTGTCGCCAGTGGTGGCTGGCTTGGTCTATGTGTTGATGTTTGGCGCACAAGGCTGGTTTGGTCCTTGGCTGCAAGAGCACGATGTCAAAGTGATCTTTGCAGTGCCAGGCATTGTGTTGGCCACCATCTTTGTCACGTTCCCTTTCATTGCACGCGAACTCATTCCGCTCATGCAAGCGCAGGGCAATGAAGAAGAGCAGGCCGCCATTGTGTTGGGCGCCACAGGCTGGCAAACTTTTTGGTATGTGACCTTGCCTAACATCAAGTGGGGTTTGATCTACGGCGTTATTTTGTGCAATGCGCGTGCCATGGGTGAGTTTGGTGCGGTGTCGGTGGTGTCAGGGCACATTCGCGGGCAGACCAATACCATGCCCTTGCATGTTGAAATTTTGTACAACGAATACCAATCGGTGGCGGCCTTTGCGGTGGCGTCTTTGCTGGCCTTGCTGGCGCTGGTGACCTTGGTCATCAAGTCAGTGGTGGAGTGGCGCCACGAACGCGAAATGAAAGTCATCCGTGATTTACCCCCAGAAAATGTGAAGGCAGCGCCTCTGGATCTGTCATTGAAAGCCGTACCATGAGCATCGAAATTAGAAATGTCCACAAACAGTTCGGTGATTTCCACGCACTGCGTGATGTCAGCCTCGACATTGAGTCAGGAGAGTTGGTGGCTTTGCTCGGCCCTTCAGGTTGTGGCAAGACCACCTTGTTGCGCATCATTGCGGGATTGGAAACAGCCGATACTGGCACCATTGCTTTCAGTGGTGAAGACACGACCCATGTGCATGTGCGCGAACGCCAAGTGGGCTTTGTGTTTCAACACTACGCTTTGTTTCGTCACATGACTGTTTTCGAAAACGTGGCCTTTGGCCTCCGTATGAAACCGCGCAATCAGCGTCCAACTGAGACAGTCATCAAACAAAAAGTGCACGACCTTTTGAGTCTGGTGCAACTCGACTGGTTAGCCGATCGCTACCCATCGCAACTCTCCGGTGGTCAGCGTCAGCGCATTGCGTTGGCACGTGCTTTGGCTGTAGAACCCAAAGTGTTATTGCTTGACGAGCCCTTTGGTGCACTCGATGCCAAAGTTCGCAAAGAACTTCGCCGCTGGTTGCGTCGCCTGCATGACGATTTGCATGTCACCAGTATTTTTGTCACGCACGACCAAGAAGAAGCATTGGAAGTGGCCGACCGCGTGGTACTCATGAACAGCGGCCGTGTGGAGCAAATTGGCTCGCCCCAAGAAGTGTGGGATCATCCGGCCAGTCCTTTTGTGTATGGTTTTTTAGGCGATGTGAACCTCTTTCATGGCCGCGCTCATGAAGGCGAAATGCTGATCGGTGGCGATAACGCCGTGAGCCTGAACAGCCCTGAGCACCAACACGTCCAAGACAGCAAAGCCTTTGCTTATGTGCGTCCACACGACATTGAAGTGAAGCGATACAGCACCGGCGACGTCGGCATCAAAGCCAAGCTCACGCGCGCCATTGTGGTGGGTCCTATTGCACGTTTGGAGTTTGAACCCGTTGACCAGCAAGAGTTTGCCAAAGACACTGTCATTGAAGCGCAGTTGTCGGCGCATTTGTTTGCTGAGCAGCAATACAAAGAAGGTGAAACTTTGGTTTTGACGCCGCGCAAGGCAAGAATATTTGTCGAAAGCTAAAGTCTTTAGAATTGCGTCGATGCACTCAATTCGATGGAGAGACAGTCTATGAAATTCGCTTTCGCCTTCTTTGCCTGTCTGAGCCTTCAAGGCTGTGCCATTGTGGCTGTGGCAGATGTGGTCGCCACAACCGTCATTTACACCGGTAAGACGCTCATCAATGTGGTCGACGCTGTCACGCCCGACATCGTGAATAAAAAGAAAAAAGACTAAGCCTGGACTTTAGATACCCAGCCAGCCGTTGGTGCGCGCAAAGTGCAAAGCTTGGGTTCGGCTGTTCACACCCAGTCTTCTGAACAAACGCCAGAAATGAACCTTCACAGTGTGCTCGCTGATGGTCAGTTTGTCTGCAATGTCTTTGTTGCTTAAGCCCTGGTCTAGCATCAAGATCAATTGCTTTTGACGCTTAGAAAGCTTGGTCGGCGCAGCCACAGTACCCTCAGCAGATGCCGCCTCCTTGTCTGAAGGCAAGAAGGTGCGCAGACCTTCAATGATGGTGTTCGGCGGACTGGCTTTTTCTAAAAATAAATTGGCGCCGGCTTCTAAGCAAGCTGCCTCGCATTCACTGGCTTCTGAGCCCGTGACCACGACCAAGGGCACATTTGGAAATTTGGCTTTAACGGCATGCACGCCCGACAAACCCAAGGTGTCGGGCAGTTTCAAATCCAAACAAATTAATTCGGGCGCACCCTGACGCTCTACGGTGGACTCCAAGCTGTTGAGTTTGGCGACCGAAACCACTTTCAAACCAGGGCGAACCCGTTGAACCAACATGGTGAGGGCATCGCGCATCAGGGGGTGGTCGTCAATGACGTAAACGGTCATGGTGTGCTCAAGAATGAAACTTAAAGTATGAGAGTATCAGCAAAGTCGGGAACAAATCAAGCAACTTTTGTGAAATTTGAGCACTTCTACCCATTCAACTCTTAGATTTCGCCTTTTCAGCCAGTTCTGTTCTGAGGGAGGCCAGGGAATCGGACAACTCTGTTGCGCTCACGCCCTCACCCAAAATCACTTGCGAACCTAACTCAGCCATGGCTTTGGCACCGTCTTGCTGCAACTGCCCAATGGCCAAGCCAGCATCTTTGGGCGATGTAAAGCCCAAACTCTGCAACAGCACCCGGCCTTGCGGGTCGACAAGCTTGAAATAAAACTGCCCGTCTTTTTCACGGTACTGCTTGAAGGCTGGCACTGCAATGCGTTCGCTTTGAGCGACTGCTTGTGTTGAACGGGTGCTTGCCAAAGAACGCAAACCCACGGCCTGCCGCAACTCTTGGATGAAAGGTGTGGCCAACGCCCGCGCTTTTGCTGCACCTTTTAACAACAGAGCGTCTACTTTGGCGGGGTTGTTGATGAGCTCTTCATAGGGCGCACGCATGGGTGCCACTTCGCGCTCAATGCGTTCAAACAACAGTTGCTTGGCGTCGCCCCAGCCAATCCCCTCGGCATAGGCTTTGGCAAAAGCCGTTGTCTCTTCTGAACTGGCAAAGGCTTGATAAATTTGAAACAGCGCTGAACCTTCAGTCTGTTTGGACTCGCCAGGTGCGCGGGAATCGGTCACGATGCCTGAGATCAATTTCTTCAACTGTGCGCTGGATGAAAATAAGGGGATGGTGTTATCGTAGCTCTTGCTCATTTTTCGGCCATCAAGACCCGGCAGCAGCGCCACAGATTCCTCGATGACAGCTTCAGGCAAGACCAAATGCTCGCCGTACAAATGATTGAAGCTTGAAGCCATGTCGCGCGCCATTTCGATGTGTTGAATTTGATCGCGTCCCACAGGGACTTTGTGCGCCTTGAACATCAAAATGTCGGCGCCCATGAGCACGGGGTACATGAACAATCCTGCAGACACATCGGCATCGGGATCATGGCCAGACGCGGTGTTCTTGTCTACGGAAGCTTTGTAGGCATGTGCGCGGTTGAGTAAACCTTTTCCTGTCACACAAGTGAGTAACCACGTAAGCTCTGGAATTTCCGGAATGTCGGACTGGCGGTAAAACATCACGCGCTCAGGGTCAAGGCCCGCAGCAATCCAGCTGGCCGCTATTTCCAAGGTGGAGCGTTGAATGCGGGCCGGTTCATCGCACTTGATGAGTGCGTGATAGTCGGCCAAGAAGTAAAAACCTTGCGTGGTCGAATGGAGGCTGGCTTGAACTGTGGGGCGAATGGCGCCCACATAGTTGCCTAAGTGAGGCGTTCCGGTGGTGGTGATGCCCGTCAGAACGCGTGTGCGAGACATTGTTGGAGAGCTGGTGGGAGTGTTCATGGCAAATCAGCTTTAATAAATAGTTTTCAACATCAACTCGATCAGTCCAAAGGTGGCGCTCATGACTGGGTCGAGCCACAAATGGTTGACCACGCCGGTGATGGCCAAAGCCATCACAATGTAGAAGCCGTAAGGCTCAACGCGAGAGAACTGATAGGCCATCTTCCAAGGCAATAAGCCCACCATAATTCGGCCACCATCCAAAGGGGGCAAGGGAAAGAGGTTGAAGGCAAACATCACCACATTGCTCAGGACCCCTGCCTTGCACATGGCCAGAAAGAATTTTTCTGTCACGCCAAAGTCGGTATAGACCACAAACAACAAAGCCCAAACAAGGGCTTGCAACAAGTTCGACGCAGGTCCCGCCAAGGCGACCCAGACCATGTCTCGCTTGGGATGACGCAAGTTACCAAAGTTGACTGGTACGGGTTTGGCAAAGCCAAAAAGCAGTGCGCCGTTGGTGCTGAAGTAAAGCAACAAGGGCAACACAATGGTACCGATGAGGTGAATATGCGGCAGGGGATTGAGTGTGACCCGGCCCAACATGTAGGCTGTGCGGTCACCGAAATATTTGGCCGCATAGCCATGTGCAGCTTCGTGCATCGTGATGGCAAAGATCACGGGAATGGCATACACAGAAACAGTTTGAATGAGGTTAGAGATGTCCACAGGGTAATTTTTTCAAAGTGTTTTGTGATTGTCAGAGGCCCAACAAGGCCACATCGCCCAAACCCTGACGAACCACTTCGAGCGTGTCACCTGTGCAATCCACAATGGTGGTAGGTTCAAGGCTACAAGCGCCTGCGTCAAGAACGCCAGCAACGAGTTTTTCATACCGGATGCGAATCTCCTCTGGATCGTTCAATGGCGCGGTCTCTCCCTGTGGCATCAGCGTGGTGGCCAAAAGTGGCGCACCATGCAAGGCCAACAGTTCTTGTAAAACCTTGTGATCAGGAACCCGCAGACCAATGGTTTTCCTTTGCGGATGACTCACGCGGCGTGGAACTTCTTTGGTGGCTTCCAAAATAAAGGTAAAGGCCCCTGGGGTGGCTTGCTTGAGCAGCCGAAATTGCGAATTGTCTACCTTGGCATAGTTGGCCAATTCACTCAAATCGCGGCACAACAAGGTGAGGTGGTGCTTGTCGTCTACACCGCGAACCTTGCGCAAGTGGTCTGCCGCTGACTTGTCGTCCATGTGACAAACCAGTGCATAGCTTGAGTCGGTGGGGACGGCCAGCACGCCGCCTTGATCAAGCAGTGCCACCGCTTGTTTGAGCAATCGTTGCTGTGGGTTTTCGGGATGAACAGAAAAATACTGGGCCATGTAAGTTCAATCCATCAAGATTTAACTGACATGATTGGCGTGCGGCTTTCGTGCACAGTGAGCCACGCACCCAAAGCACCACAGAGCGCCACAATCCCCATGCCCACCAATGTCCAGTGGCCTGGTACGTGGTCAAACAACAACCAACCGCCCAGCACGGCAAAACCAATCTGAATGTAAAAGTAGGGCGTGAGCACGGTGGCCGGTGCTTTGGTCAGCGCCATGATCAAGAGGTAATGACCTACGGTAGCAAAACCACCCATGATGAGCAGTTGCGCCCAGACTGTCCAGTCGGTTGGAAGCTCCCAGACAAAGGGCAATAGCAAGGCGCCCAACAGGGTGCCCACCCATCCCGTCAAGATATTCATGGTGACGGGGTCCTCCGTGTCCGTCATTTTCCGAGTCAGCAAATGAAAACTTGAATTGGTCACAATCAGCAAAAGAGGGAAAATCAGAACCCAATCAAAGTGCTGGCTGCCCGGCCGCACAATGACCATGGTGCCCGCAAATGCGCCGAGGACCAAGCTCCAGCGAAGCTTTCTCACCTTTTCGCCCAAGGACAAGGTCGCCATGAGTGTGACGACCAGCGGAGTGATGGAAGCAATGGCCGTGAATTCGCCCACGGGCATGTACTTCAGGCCATAGAAAGCACAGAGGCTGCTGAAAAAAAGAAGCGCCCCTCGCGCAGTTTGAAATTTTGGGTGTTCAGTTTTGAAAAGACCCATGCCCCGTGTGCGAACGAAGAAAACAGTGCTGAGAAAAGCTTGAATGAAGTACCGAAACCACAAGGCCAGCAAGAGAGGCACACTGGCGCTCACGTGTTTGGTGGTGGTGTCGAGGATGGCAAAACAAGCGGTGGCCAGAATGACGCATCCAATGCCCGTCAGGGTCTGAGCAGGGGCGTGTTTCACTGTATTCGGTCTGACAACAATTCCCACACCGGTGTGAGTTTCCCAGGTAGCCAAGGCAAAGTGCCTAGGTCTGTGTGACTTTCGTCGGGACTGTGGAAGTCGCTGCCACGGGAGGCGGCCAATTCAAATTCCAGCGCAGTGTCGGCATAGCGCAATGCCTCAGCACTGGTGTGACTGCCCGTGAGCACCTCAACAGCGCGCCCACCATGATTTTTGAATTCTGTGAAGAGAGCGTATTCCTCGTTGGCGGTGAAACCATAACGTGCGGGGTGGGCAATGACGGCAACACCTCCAGCGTGGGTAATCCACTTGACCGCGTTTTCCAGACTCGCCCAACGATGAGGCACAAAGCCAGGTTTGTTTTCGGTCAGGTATTTGCGAAAAACTTCCGAGGTATCTTTGCAAACACCGCTTTCTACCAAGAAGCGCGCAAAGTGAGTGCGCGATATCAACTCGTGGTTGCCGGCGAATTTGAGGGCGCCTTCATAGGCGCCGTGGATACCGACCTTGGACAAGCCTTCCGACATTTCTTTGGCTCGCTCACCACGGCCGACGCGTGTATTGCGAAGACCTTGAACCATGTCAGTCTGGGTGTGGTCAAAACCTAGGCCCACAATGTGGACTGTTTTGCCTGCAAATGTGATGGAAATTTCTACGCCAGTGAGGTATTTCAAGTCGTGGGCCTTGGCGGCGGCGATGGCCCGATCTTGTCCGCCAATTTCATCGTGGTCTGTGAGCGCCCAGAGTTGCACGCCGTTGGCTTTAGCACGTGCGGCCAAGGCCTCTGGCGTGAGCGTGCCATCGGAGACCACGGAGTGGCAATGCAAGTCGGCGTTAAGTAAGGGTTCCACAGGGGTATTTTAGGGGCAGGTGCAGGCGGCGGGTGGCTTTGCACCATAATTCCACCAGAATTAAGTGAGATTTAAATGGCCTTGATGATCACCGATGAATGCATCAATTGCGATGTATGTGAACCTGAGTGTCCCAATCAGGCGATCTACCTCGGCCCTGAAATTTATGAAATTGACCCTAGCAAGTGCACAGAATGTGTAGGGCATTTTGATGAGCCCCAATGTGTGCAGGTTTGCCCAGTGGCCTGTATTCCTGTCAATCCTCACCACGTGGAAACCAAAGAGACGCTGTTTCAAAAGTACAAGCGTTTGCAAAACGCGGGTTAATTGGGCTGTGCCAGCTTGATCTTGATTCAGCCTGCAGAGAGGCCTTCAGGGCGGGGCGGCTTGGGTCTTGGGGGTTTGCTGGTGTGAATTTGAACCATGGCTTTTTCCATGTCGCCCTGAATGAGCATGTCGGCGGCTTTCACTGATCTGGCAATGCTTTCCTGAATGAGTTCGCGCTGCTCAAGCATCGGTTTTTTGAGCACCCAGTTCACCACTTCGGCTTTGACGCCTGGGTGGCCTATGCCTAAGCGCAGTCGCCAATAATCGCCAGTGCCCAATTGCGCGTGAATGTCGCGCAGCCCATTGTGACCCGCATGACTGCCACCAAACTTTAATTTGGCTTGTCCCGGTACCACGTCGAGCTCGTCATGGGCGATCAATATTTCTTCCGGCGCAATTTTGAAAAACTTGGCCAAGGCACCTACGGACTTTCCTGATAAATTCATGTAAGTCTGCGGCGCTAGTAACCAAAGAGTTTGACCTTTGATTTGCGTTCGCGCCACCTTGGCAAAATAGCTTTTGTCGGGCACCAGATTCACATTGAGTTCACGCGCCAATGCATCGATCCACCAAAAGCCAGCGTTGTGGCGGGTGTCCTCGTATTCGGCGCCCGGGTTGCCCAGGCCAACAAACAGTTTGATCATGTGAGAGTATAAAAACAAAACAACCCGCACGAGGCGGGTTGTTTGTAACACGTCATGTGTTTAAAGCGGAAGAAAGATTACTTCTTCTTGGCCTTGGCCTTGGCGTCTGCTGCAGGTGCAGCCGCCGCCGCATCGGCAGCAGGCGCTTCTTCAGCAGCAGGCGTTACCACGGACACCAATACGGGGTTTTTCTTGCCGTGTGTAACGGCTTTAACGCCCTTGGGCAATGTGATGTCGCCTAGGTTCAAAGAAACACCTTTTTTCAAACCAGACAAATCAACATGGATGGCTTCTGGCAAATCTGCTGGCAAGCAAGTGATCTCCAGTTCATTCATGATGTGATTGATCAGGCAAGCGTCAACCTTGACAGCAGGAGATGTTTCTTCGCCTGAGTAGTGAATTGGCACTTTGCGGTTCAATGTGGTTTTGGCGTCGACACGTTGGAAATCGATGTGCAGAACCAATTGTTTGTAAGGGTGCATTTGGAAATCGCGCAGCAAAACTTTGGTTTCTTTGCCATTCAATTCCATGTCCAAGATGCTTGCGTGGAAAGCTTCTTTTTTCAGGGCATGCCACAGTGCATTGTGGTCGAGTTCGACCAGTTGGGGTTGTTGATCTACACCGCCATAAACAATACCAGGTGTCTTACCTGAATTGCGCAGACGGCGGCTCGCACCCGTACCTTGCAAAGAGCGCTCAAAAGCGACAAATTTCATAACTAACTCCAAGATGAGTCGACCGCGACCAGTGCGACTCTGTTTTAAAAAGGCCTGCTAAAAGCAAGCCACATTGATGTTCCAGATCAGTCTTGATCCGAGAACAAACTCATGACCGACTCACCGTTGGCAATGCGCTGGATGGTTTTGGCCAGCAGCGGCGCCACAGTGAGTTGGCGAATTTTGGGGCAGGCAGCAGCAGCTTGTGACAAAGGAATGGTGTTAGTCACAACCACTTCGTCGAGGGAGCTGCCTTTCGCAATGCGGTCGATGGCAGGGCCTGAAAAAATGGGGTGAGTGCAATAGGCATAAACTTTTTTAGCACCACGTGCTTTCAAAACCTCAGCCGCTTTGACAAGGGTGCCGGCAGTGTCAATCATGTCGTCCATGATGACGCAATTGCGACCATCGATTTCACCAATGACGTGCATCACTTCGCTGACATTGGCTTGCGGGCGGCGTTTGTCAATGATGGCCAAATCGCAGTTCAGTTGTTTGGCCAATGCCCGAGCGCGAACCACTCCGCCTACGTCGGGTGACACCACAATGAGGTCTTCGTAGTTCTTTTGGCGAAGATCGCCCAGGAGAACTGGCGATGCGTAAATGTTGTCGACGGGGATGTCGAAGAAACCTTGAATTTGGTCGGCGTGCAAGTCCATGGTGAGGACGTGATTGACCCCCACAGCTTGCAACATGTTGGCGACCACTTTGGCCGTGATGGGCACGCGTGTTGATCGAGGGCGACGGTCTTGGCGAGCATAGCCAAAGTAAGGGATGATGGCGCTGATTCGTCCTGCTGAGGCGCGCTTTAAAGCGTCGACCATGATCAGCAGTTCCATCATGTTTTCGTTGGTGGGTGCGCATGTGGACTGAATGACGAAAACATCACGGGCACGCACGTTTTGCTTTAACTCCACCCTGACTTCACCGTCAGAGAAGCGGCCGACGTCTGCCAAGCCGAGAGAGACGTCTAACTCATAAGCAACTTCGGCTGCTAACACGGGGTTCGCATTGCCAGTGAAGACCATGAAGTCTGAATGTGAATTTGCGTTGGGTTGCAGCATGAACTTCTGAGCGATCAAATGAAGGGCCGATGCGGGTTACCGCATAAATTTCAATCACTGCGCGTATGACCGCGCATCAAATCACATAGCGTTTAACGGCTTGTGAAAGATTTGGCAGGGGAAGAAGGACTCGAACCTTCGCATGCCGGAATCAAAATCCGGTGCCTTAACCAACTTGGCGACTCCCCTACACGGGTTAGCAGCTTTAGAAAATCTAGAGCTACCGACCGATCAATCGTCGCTGGAAGCCCAACCCTTTTGGGGGTGAACTTCCAAATTGCCACACATTCGAATTTGCCAATGGGTCCAAGTTTTTGGAACTTGAGGCATTTGACTTAAATCCGTGCCGCGTGGCACTTGCGCAAACACTGCACTTCCGGAGCCCGTCATCCTGCCTTTGACAACAGCTGTTGCAAGTCTGGCTGATTCAAGCCAGGCGATTGCTTCGCTGATTTGGGGGCAGAGGCGCTGGGCCACTGGCTGCAGGTCGTTATGGCCGAAGCCGTACGGGTTTGCTGCAAAGACCGAAATTGTAGCAGGCTTTGTGTCGCGCTTTAAAGCCTCAGAGGCAAAAATTTTGGCGGTTTCCAGCCCCTCAGGAGGCTTGACCACCAAGAATTGCGCAGCAGCCAATGAAATGGGTGTGATGACTTCACCCACGCCTTCAACCCAAGCATTCTCACCCCTTAAGAAGAAGGGCACATCCGCTCCCAACTTCAGGCCCAAAGCGGCCAATTGATTGAGATTGAGCTTCAGGTTCCAAAGTTTGTTCAAGCTAAGCAGGCAGGTGGCTGCATCGGAGGAGCCGCCACCCATGCCTGCTTCTGCTGGAATAGATTTTTCAATGGCAATGTGAACACCCTGCGAGGTGCCCGTGGTTTGCTGGAGAAGCCTAGCCGCCCGAGTGATGAGATCGTCCGCAGGCAAGGGAGTACGGAGGTCTTCCCGGCTGATCTGGCCATCCGATCGGAGGTCAAAGTGCAGGGTGTCAAACCAATCGATGAGCATGAACACCGACTGAAGGAGGTGATAGCCATCAGGGCGCCGTCCAGTGATGTGCAGAAATAAATTCAGTTTGGCGGGTGCCAAGACGTGGTGCAAGGAATTCATGGTTCGAAAGCAATTCTGAGAACCGTGCGGGGTCCAGGCTGAACTCGCTCAAGAACCAAGCGGCGCAAATGCCATTCGCTGGCATCTACGTTCCAGCCTTCAACTGGGGTGGGTTTGCCTGAAAGCCAATCAACCAAGGCTGCAGCCGGCAGTTGGGTGCCGGTGAGTTGGAAGATTAAGTTCTCAAGGCTGGCTGCTTGGCGAATTTGATTGCCTTGGTGCAAGCGCGCGCTTTGGGCGGCCCATTCCACGCGGACCATTTGCATGCCCAAAGGGTTGTAAATATTCAAGGCGCCTTCTGGCCAGCCACCCGTTAAGTCAAAGGAAGCCATGAAAGATTGGGGTGGAAGACCGTCAATTTGCAGGGAGAACCGCCCCGCATGAAATGCAGGCGCAACACTGCCAGCTTGCACGTCAACCACTTGAGAGTCGTTGGTGGACAGCGGTGGGGGTGTGAAAGGCGGCGGCGTGATGGGCTTGGCACATGCAAACAACAGAGTGACGATGCCCAACATCGCCCATGTTCTTGTGAACCAAAAGACGTGCCTCATGAAATCACTGGCCATTCAACAACTCAGGGTTTGAACTTGAATTGCTTGATGGTTTCAAGCAGCGTGTCGTTATCGGCTTTGAGCAGCAAGCCCTCGCGCCAAATGGTGCCGGCTTTTTCTGTGTTGCCCATGACCCACAGCACCTCGCCCAAATGGGCTGCAATTTCTGCGTCAGGTCTCATCTTGTAGGCTGCTTCCAAAATTCGCAATGCTTCAGGTAAATTGCCTGCGCGGTATTCAAGCCAGCCAAGGCTGTCTTGGATGAAGGGATCGCGCGGCGCCAGTTGAATGGCTTGCAAAATGAGCTCGCGGGCTTCACTCAAGCGAATTTTTCGATCGGCCAAAGAGTAACCCAGTGCATTGAAAGCGTGCGCATCTGTGGGCTTGGTTTTCATGAGTTCCCGAAGAATACTTTCCATTTGATCAAAACGGCCAAGCTTCTCGCACAGCATGGCCATTTCGGATTGCAAATCGGTGTCGGTGGGAAATTGGGACAAAGCTTTTTCAAGGGTTTCCAAAGCGGCAGTGAGTTGTTTGTCTTCACGCAGCCACTGCGAGAGTGCCAAGGCTTTCTGACGGGCTTCTTGTGGCGTTTTCACTTTAACTTGCTCTATGACCTTGTAGCCTTCCGCTTTTCGGCCTTGTTGGGCTAACAGAGCGGCCCGGCGACTGGCAATTTTGAAAGGATCGACTTCATTTGGAATGCGGCTTAGCCATTCATCGGCCAGTGTCCATTTCCCTTGTTTCTGCGCTATTTGAGACAGAGCCAAATAGGCTTCGGCAAGTCCACCTGCCGCATCAGACCCTGAGGTTTTTTCAGATAATTTCAGATAGTGCTTGAGGGAATATTCCGCTTCTGTCACTTGAGACAAGTCACTCTGAAGCAAACCTAAAAACAACCAACCAGGTGCAAATTCAGGGTTGCGTTGGGTGAGTTGCAACAACTGCAACATGGCTGATTGCATTTGGTCCAAATCGATCAGGGTGCGGGCGTAACCTAGGCGCAAGTCGGGGGCCGCATCGCCTGCCATGTATTGCGTAATCAGGGGCTGTACTTGATTGGGCACAACGCTCAACAAGCTCAGCGCAAGCATGATGGGGCCGGGCGCATTTTTGTTGGCCGCATTGCCAGCACGTGCCGCCTCCGCAGCAGGCTGAATTTCGCCGGCGTCTCGCTTCATGCGGCCTATGGTGGTCCAGGCGGTGGCAGCGGTTTCAGGGTTTTGAATGGCAAATGAAAGTGACTGTTCGACCACCTTCGCAGCCAAATTTTTGTCTTGCACACGGGAAAAAACGCGAGGAATTGCGCCAATGGTTGCTGCTTGATCTTGAAGTGGCAAGGCAGCAATGCTGGACTTAAGGACACGGCCAGCTTCTTCTACCCGGTTGAGGGCCAGTAAAATTTGCAAAATGTAGCGGTTTGCTTCTTGAGATTCGGGCAGTGCAGTTTGCCAACTTTTGGCCGCTTGAAGGGCTGACTCGCCAGACCGCGATTGCAGGGCCAGTTCTGTGGCGCGCTGAAACAAAGCCTCGTCTTTGGTTTTTCGAGCCGCATCGAGAATAATGGCAAACCCAGCGCTGGGCTCGCCAGCCTGCACATTGAGCTCGCCCAACAGAAGTTGGTAAAACAAAACCGCACTGAGCTTGGAGTTTTCCACAGGCGGCTCTGCGCAGACACCCGCAGTCGCCCATAAGCATGCAATTGTTGTCAACCAATACTTCATGAAGCCATCATAATCCACGAGCCGCGATAGAACGGCCCAACCTGTCGATTGACCCCTGAACCTGAAGCTGTTGACATGCCTGAATTGCCCGAAGTAGAAGTGACCCGGCAAAGTTTTGCCAGCCGAATTGCGGGCGCGCGGGTTTTGGCGATGCACATGGGCAAACCTTTACGCTGGCCATTGGGGGTGGCAAGCGCCAGTTTGTTGGGACAAACGGTGCTTCGTGTGCGAAGGCGAGGCAAATATTTATTGCTCGATATGGACCGTGGCGTGTTGCTACTGCATTTAGGGATGTCGGGCAGTTTGAATTTTGCGGTTTCACAACCCCCCGCGGGCAAACACGATCACATGGATTTGGTCACCACCTTGGGGGTCTTGCGATTACACGACCCACGGCGGTTTGGTGCCGCCGTTTGGTCGGCCGCCGAGGACCAAGAACCCGCCTTGAAATTGCTGGGAAAGTTAGGCATGGAGCCCTTGACCGATGGATTTGAACTGAAGCTCTTTCAGCAAGGACTTAAAAAGCGCAGCGCGCCCATCAAACAAGTGCTTTTGGCGGGCGATGTGGTCGTGGGCGTTGGCAATATTTATGCATCCGAGGCCTTGTTTTTCTCAGGTATTCGGCCTACCGTGAAGGCGCACAAAATCAGTGCGCCCAGGGTGGCCAAACTTCACGCCGCCATACGACAAGTATTGTCTCGTGCCGTTGAGCAAGGTGGCAGCAGCTTGAAAGATTTCGTCAACGCAGAGGGGCAAACGGGTTACTTTCAGTTAGAGGCCTCGGTGTATGGCCGAGCAGGCTTGCCCTGCAGGTCTTGTGAAAAGCCCATTCAACACATCGTGCAAGGTCAGCGCTCTACTTTTTATTGCCCTGTATGCCAAAAGTTGTAAGCGCTGCCCCGTCCTTTGCAGAAACCATGGTGGCATGGCAAAAGGTGCATGGCCGTCATCATCTGCCTTGGCAAAACACACAGGACCCTTACTGTGTGTGGTTGTCCGAGATCATGTTGCAGCAAACGCAGGTCAGTACCGTCTTGGCCTACTACGCCAAATTTTTAGAGCATTTCCCCAATGTGGCTGCACTGGCAGATGCCCCACAAGACAAGGTGATGGGACTTTGGAGTGGCTTGGGCTACTACAGTCGCGCGCGCAATTTGCACAAATGCGCGCAAGAAGTGATGTCAAGATTTGGTGGTGAGTTCCCCCGCACTGCGGAAGATTTGATGACGCTGCCGGGCATTGGACGATCGACCGCAGCCGCCGTGGCTTCTTTTTGTTTTTCAGAGCGTGTGGCAATCATGGACGGCAATGTCAAGCGGGTGCTCACGCGGGTCTGGGGCTTTGACGCCGATTTATCAGTTGCCAAAAATGAAAGAACTTTGTGGCAGATGGCTGAAGCGGCATTGCCCGTGGACCAGTTGAAAACCGCTATGCCGCGTTACTCGCAAGCCATCATGGATTTAGGTGCCACTCTCTGCTTGCCCCGCAAACCTCAATGCTCACAGTGCCCTGTTCTCTTGACTTGTAAAGCGCATGCGCAGGGCGCGGCAGAAAAATTCCCTGTGAAAACGCGCAAAATAAAACGCAGCAGCGAAATTTTGTGGTTGCTCCTGGCACACAACTCGAAAGGCGAGGTGTGGCTTGAGAAACGGCCGGCCACTGGCATTTGGGCCAGTCTTTACAGCGTGCCAGTTTTTCAATCTGAAGAGCTCTTGATGAAGAGCTTGGGGGCTCAGCGTATGTCGTTCACTTCCCCCGCCAGCATGGTGGTGTTGCCTGTGTTCAAGCATGTCTTAACGCACAAAGATTTGCACTGCCACACGGTCAAGGTCAGTTTGAAGCGCGCACCCTCAGGATTGGCTGCTGGCGGATGGTGGGCTGAAAAAGAATGGACGGTATTGGGTTTGCCAACACCCATTCGTCACTTGCTGTCGAGCTCTCTGTGACGTTTGAGCGTGAGCCAAGTGCTGCCAAAGCTTTGGCATAATTTTTCAACCAAGTACACCGAGCGATGCTGCCCGCCTGTACAGCCAATGGCCACCGTGATGTAGTTGCGATGGTCTTTTTCTAGAGCCGGCAACCATTGGTTCAAAAAACTTTCAATTTGACTTTGCATCAAGTTGACTTCGTCGTAAGCCGCTAAAAATTTTTGCACAGGCTCGTCCTTGCCCGAAAGGGGTCGCAGGGCTGTCTCGTAGTGTGGATTGGGCAGCATGCGCACATCAAAGACGTAATCGGCATCCAAGGGGATGCCGCGCTTGAAGGCAAATGATTCAAACACCAAAGTGAGTTGGGCGGCGGGAGAGCTAACCAACGATTTCACATAACTTTGAAGCTGCGCGGCACGCAACAAACTGGTGTCGATCACGTGGGCGTCTTCGCGCAAACGCGAGAGCAACTCGCGTTCGTATTCAATTGATTCCGCAAGTGCACGCTCGCCCTCTGCAGCATTTCTGCCAGACAAAGGATGGCGACGACGGGTTTCTGAATAGCGCCTGAGCAAAGTATCGGAGGCGGCGTCAAGGTAAATGGGAGTGACCTTGAAGCCCATGCCACGCAGCGCGCTCAGTTGATTAGGCATCAGGGGCAGCGAATTGGCGCTGCGCACATCGATGGCAATGGCCACCCGCTTTTCTTGTTGGTCGCGCTCTAATTCTGCAAAAGGAATGAGCAACTCGGGGGGCAGGTTGTCGACACAATAAAAACCAGCATCTTCTAAGGCGTGCAAAGCCACAGACTTCCCAGAACCCGACATGCCAGTGATTAAGACGATTTCCATAGGGCCGAACTTCAGAAATTTATTTGGTGAGCATTTCGCGCGCGTGGGCCATGGTGGTAGCCGACAATTTTTCGCCGCCCAACATGCGCGCAATTTCAGTCACGCGTTGCTCACCGGAAATCGGTGTGACGCTGCTGCTCACGCCCTCTTTGCTGCTGGCCTTGCTCACCAGCAAATGGTGGTCTGCGCAAGAAGCAACTTGAGGCAAATGCGTGACAGCCATCACTTGGCGGTGAACGCCCAGTTGCTTCATCAGTCGACCGACGGTTTCTGCAACAGCACCCCCTACGCCGGAATCGACTTCGTCAAAAATCAGGGTCCCGGCTTCACCCAATTCACTGGTTGTGACTGCAATCGCCAGGGCAATTCGCGAGAGTTCACCGCCTGAAGCAACTTTGCCTACGGGCCGTGGCGTGCTACCTGGGTGGCCTGCCACTAAAAATTGAATGTCTTCTACGCCATGTTGCGCGGCTTGCTCTAGATTGATCAAAACTACTTCAAAACGGCCGCCTTGCATGCCCAAGTTCTGCATGGCTTGCGTGACTGCTTGCGCCAATTTTGGGGCTGCTTTTTTGCGCTGTTGCGAGAGTTTTTTGGCTTCGGTTTGATAGGCCTGTGCGCTTGATTTTTCTGCTGCCTCAAGGCCTTCTAAATCGCTGGCCGCTTCAAGCGCGTTAAGTTCTTGTTTCCAGCCGGCCAACAAGGCCGCCAGTTCTTCAGGCGGGCGCTTGTATCTGCGGGCAAGTGATAACCACATGGACATGCGCTGATCCAGCTCGTTCAAGCGCTCGGGATCGAGATCGGTTTTACGTACATAGGACTGCAAGGAGTGCGCAGCGTCTTCGACTTGCGCCATGCTTGATTGAAGCACTTCAGCAATGCTTTGAAACTCTGGCTCAACGTGTGCTTGATCTTGCAGTTGGCCGATGGCTTGAGCCAGCAAACCCAAGGCGCCCGTGGCGTTGCCCAGGCGCGATGATTCATCGCCATCCAATGAGGCAATGGCCATTTGGCCTGCATCGATCAGTGCTTGCGCATGAGACAGTCGGGTGTGCTGCGAGTTCAAATTCTCCCACTCGTCCAGGGCGGGTGCTAGCTTATCTAGCTCGCCAATTTGCCATGCCAAGCGTTCTTGCTCGCGGCCAAGGGAGTCTTGCGCGCTTCGCGCTTGCAGAACAGCGTGTTGCGCTTGGCGCCATGTTTGCCAGGCAGTTTTCAAAGCATTGGTGTTCAGGCCTGCATAAGCATCGAGCAAGCCACGAACCGCATCGGGCCGAGTGAGACTTTGCCATGCGTGTTGACCATGAATGTCTAACAGCATTTCACCCAAGGCGCGCAATTGGGTGGCCGTGGCTTGGCTGCCATTGACCCAAGCGCGACTTTTGCCTTGGGTGTCCACACTGCGTCTTAAAAGCAGAGTTTCTGAAACTTCAAAGCCGGCTTCTTCTAGCACAGCATGCGCTTGAGAAGGGCAATCAAATTCGACTGAAACTTCGCAGCGAGTGGCGCCTTCACGCACCACGCTTGAGTCGGCGCGCTCACCCAAAGCCAATTGCAGAGCGTCGATTAAGATGGATTTGCCGGCGCCCGTTTCGCCAGTGAGCACACTGAAGCCTTGAGAGAGGTTTAAGTCGAGTTCGCGAACGATGACGAAATCGCGAAGACTGATGTGCCGCAAAGCCATGGCTTAGACGCCTCCTTCATTCCAATGCATTTTTTTACGCAGCGTGTCAAAGTAGTTCCAACCTTGGGGGTGTAAAAAACGCACTTTGTGCGCAGACTGCTCTACGGTAATCTGATCGCCAATCATGAGGCTGGCCAATGACTGCATGTCAAAGTTGGCGCTGGCGTCTCGGCCAGACACAATTTCAATGCTAATTTTGGAGGTGTCCGGCAACACAATAGGCCGGTTAGACAGGGTGTGCGGCGCAATCGGCGCCAGAACCAAGCCCCCTAAGTTGGGGTGCATCAAGGGCCCGCCCGCGGACAATGAATAAGCGGTAGAGCCTGTGGGGGTGGCAATGATCAAGCCGTCTGCACGCTGACTGGCCACAAACCGACCATCGACTTCAATGCGCAATTCCACCATGCCCGAAGTAGCGCCGCGGTTAACGACCACGTCGTTCATGGCAAATGCGTTGAACACGCAATGCTTGTCGCGCCAAACTTTGGCGAGCAACATGCTGCGCTGTTCTTCTTCAAAATTGCCCAAGAGCATGGGCTTTAAAGTTTGCGCGTAGGCTTCAATGGGGATGTCGGTGATGAAGCCCAGGCGCCCTTGGTTAATGCCAATCAGGGGCAGGCCGTAGGGGGCTACTTGCCGGCCAATGCCCAACATGGTGCCATCGCCGCCCACCACCAAGCCCAAATCGCACTGCTTGCCAATTTCGGCCATTTTGAGGGTGGGGTAAAGGCTCAGGCCCAAGTGTTCAGAGGTGCCCTCTTCGAGTACGACCTCGGCGCCTATGCGGCTGACGAATTGGGCAACATCGTCCAAAACCCGGCGCGAGCTCTCCAAGGCGGCGCCAGAAACTGTGGTGTGGTACTTGCCAAACAACGCGATGTGACGAAATTTTGATTTCATTCTCAAATTACATCATTAAAATGTGTCAATGCTAGATGAACGTGCCAAGTTATTACTCAAAGCGCTGGTTGAACGCTACATTGCGGATGGTCAGCCGGTGGGTTCGCGCACGCTTTCCAAGGCTTCTGGGCTTGAATTGTCCCCTGCCACCATTCGGAATGTCATGTCCGACCTTGAAGAGTTGGGCCTGATTGCCAGCCCGCATACATCGGCTGGCAGGATCCCCACGAATAGGGGTTATCGCTTATTCGTGGACACCATGCTCACGGTTCAGAGGAACGACTTGCATTCCCACAAGCTTGCGCCCGATCAGCCCCAAAAAGTCATTGCCAACGCCGCCAACATGTTGTCCAGCTTGTCTCACTATGTGGGCGTGGTCATGGCGCCCAAGCGGGCATCGGTGTTTCGGCACATTGAATTTTTGCGCTTGTCAGAAAAAAGAGTGTTGTTGATCATTGTGTCGCCCGAGGGAGACGTGCAAAACCGAGTCATCTTTACCGAGGCCGACTACTCGCAAAGTCAGCTCATTGAAGCTTCCAATTATTTGAATGCTCACTATGCAGGCATGGCCATTGAGCAGGTGCGCATGCGGGTCAAGCAAGAGTTGGTTAACTTGCAATCCGAAATTGCCAGCCTCATGCAGGCCGCGGTGCAAATGAGCTCTGAAGCTTTGAACGAAGACGAGGGCGATGTGGTCATTTCGGGAGAACGCAATCTGCTGTCGGTCAGTGATTTTTCGAGTGACATGGGCAACCTGCGCCAGGCCTTCGATTTGTTTGAGCAAAAAACGCAGCTCATGCGCTTGCTCGATGTGTCCAGTCAGGCAGAAGGGGTGCGCATCTTCATCGGCGGCGAAAGCCAGTTTGTGCCCATGCAAGAGCTGTCAATCGTCAGTGCGCCCTATGAGGTGGATGGCCATATTGTGGGCACTCTAGGCGTCATTGGCCCCACCCGCATGCCCTACGAGCGCATGATCCAAATTGTGGACATCACGTCCAAATTGGTGGGCAATGCTTTGAGTCAGTCGAAGTAAATCGGTTTTTTTCTGAGCTCGCTGTGTGAGGATGGGGTGGGTGGGTTCCTCATGCTGGGGTACCAGAAATCGTCACCCACCCACCCACCCCATCCTCACTCAGCTGTGAACTTCAATGATGGTACCCAGAAATTTCATGCGCACTACAAGTTGACGAAAGCTTCATTGCAAGCAAATGTACATTGACATGGTCTTTTAAAAGACTATATTAGGTTCACTGTAAGGCGGACCTCATCATGCTCACCACTGCTCAAATTAAACCGATTAGCTACCTCAAGGCCAACGCTGCCGAGGTGTTGCAGCACCTCACGGAGTGCCGTGAGCCTATGGTCATCACTCAAAACGGCGAGGCCAAAGCTGTGATTCAAGATGTGGCTTCCTATGAAAAGACACAGGAAACTTTGGCCCTGCTCAAAATCCTTGCCATGGGTCAAGCGGATGTCGATGCTGAGCGTGTTCACACCATGGATGAGGTCATGGACATGATCCGTGCTAAAAAGAAAAACAAGTGATGGTGAGCCGTTTAGCTAACTCACATCAAATTCGTATTTCAACAGTTGCAGCCAAAGACATTCTCGAAATTTACGACTACGTTGTTGAATTCGATTCAGAAGCCAATGCAGATCGATTGGTTGCCAAAATCAAAGCCAGCATTGACACGTTGTCAAATTCCCCCAAACGCGGAAGCATGCCAAGCGACTTGTTAGACATTGGTATACGAGACTACCGCCAAATCTTTTTCAAACCCTATCGCATTATTTATCTGGTAAACGAAAAATTTGTCACCATCAATGCTGTTCTCGATGGGCGCAGAAATCTGCAGACTCTTTTGAGTCGAAGATTACTCCGCCTTTAAAAGATTCAACCTGGTTCATGCATCCAAGCCGCATGCTTAGGCGCGCGCTTTGTTTTGCTCCACTCGTTCAGCATGTCCCACTTCACCTCGTCCAAGGTTTTGTACATCTCTGGGGTGCCGGTGTTGGTGGCCAGTTCCAAGCGGTGACCATTGGGGTCGAAGAAGTAAATGCTTTTGAAAATGGTGTGATTGGTAGGGCCGAGCACATCAACACCATTGGCCTCTAGTTTGGATTTGGCCGCCAGCAAGGTTTCCATGCTGTCTACTTCAAAGGCCATGTGCTGAACCCATCCTGGGGTGTTTTCATCGCGGCCCATTTCAGGTGAATTGGGGAGTTCAAAAAACGCAAGCACGTTGCCGCCACCTGCATCTAAAAAGATGTGCATGTACGGATCGGGTGCTTTGGTAGAAGGCACCAAGTCTTCGGCAATGGCCAGCACAAAGTCCATGTTCAAGTTCTTGGCATACCACTCAACGGTTTCTTTGGCGTCTTTGCAGCGGTAAGCGGCGTGGTGAATTCGGCTAATTTTCATGACTTTCCTTTAGGCGTCTATTTGAAGGGCGCCACGTCTCATTTGATCACGTTCTAAGGACTCAAACAATGCCTTGAAGTTGCCTTCGCCAAAACCTTCGTCGGCTTTGCGCTGAATGAACTCAAAGAATACAGGGCCCAACAATGTTTGCGAGAAAATTTGCAAGAGCAAACGTTTCTCGCCATTGGCGGTAGAGCCGTCCATCAATATACCCCGAGCTTGGAGATCAGCCACGGGTTCACCATGGCCGTGAAGACGCTCTTCCAGCATGTCATAGTAAATGTCGTTGGGGGCGGTCATGAGCGGAATGCCAGCCATTTGCAGCGAGTCCACACTCTTCATGATGTCGTCGGTGAGAAGGGCAATGTGCTGAATGCCCTCGCCGTTGAACTGCATCAAGAATTCTTCAATTTGACCCCCGTTTTTGCCAGACTCTTCGTTCAAAGGAATGCGAATGAGGCCATCTGGCGCCGACATGGCGCGACTGGTGAGGCCCGTGTGCTCACCCTTGATGTCGAAGTAGCGAATTTCGCGAAAGTTGAAAATCTTCTCGTAAAAGCCACTCCAAAAAGACATGCGGCCCTTGTACACGTTGTGTGTGAGGTGATCGATGAGTTTGAGGCCGTGGCCTGGCGGGTGTCGATCAACACCTTCAATGAATTCAAAGTCGATGTCGTAAATGCTCTTGCCGTCTTCGTAGCGGTCAATCAAATAAAGGGGCGCGCCGCCAATGCCTTTGATGGCGGGTAGTCTTAGCTCCATGGGCCCTGTAGGCACTTCAACGGGTTGCGCGCCCATGTCGAGTGCGCGGGCGTAGGCTTTGTGCGAATCTTTCACGCGGAACGCCAGAGCGCATGCGCACGGGCCATGCTCGGCAGCAAAGTAGCCTGCCAAACTTTTGGGCTCGCGGTTCACAATGAAATTGATATCGCCTTGGCGGTACAGCACTACGTCTTTAGAGCGGTGTTTGGCCACCAAAGAGAAGCCCATCTTTTCAAACAAGGGTTCTAGAATGCCCGCCACGGGGGACGCAAATTCAACAAATTCGAAACCGCACAAACCCATAGGGTTGTCAAACAAATCAGCCATGTCTATCTCCAAAAATTAAAAAAACGCTTAACGGAAAAATCAGAAACGTTTGTTTGGAGGCGAGCAAATGCGACCGCGGGTGCTGCGGGCGAGGTGAATACCGACGATGAGTGTTTGAGGTTGCATGGCTGTAAGTGACCTTGGCGCAGTTTCGCACATCTTCTGGGTGAATGCACTCTTTTTGTGAGGAGGCTAAACCACGGGCACTTCCGTCCAGTCGGTGGTGTAGTTGGGCGATCTTCTTTCTTGCCGCATTTGCCACCCGCTGTAGGCACCTTGCGTTGACACCTTCAAAGCGCCGCGGCCGTAGCGTTTGTTCAGTGCATCCAAGGTTTGCATCAAAGTGCCTTGCGCGGGCAAAGGCTCTTCGAGCAAGTCGCCTTGGTGGTGTGACACAGGGCTGATTTCGCTTAGCATGATGCCGGCTTTTTTGTACTGGTACTCAGGCTTGAACATGCGCTCACAGAGCGCGTCCACCCATCTGAATATCACCAGGCTGTCGTTGGTGGGGTAGGGCAGTGGCACTGCCAAGCTGGGTGAGTACTGTGGCAAGTCTTTCCTAAAACGGTTGGTGTGCAAGAACACTTGAATGAGGGCCGCTTGGCTATTTTGTGCGCGCATTTTGGTGCAGGCATTGGCCACAAACGTAGACAACGCATCTTTCAAAACAGGCAGTTCGGTGACCATGTTGCCAAAAGAGCGGCTGGAAATGATTTGCTGTTTGTCGGGCGTGACCTCTTGCAAATCAACACAGGGTGTTCCTTGCAACTCGCGTTGTGTTTTTTCTATCACCACGCCAAAGTCGGCGCGCAGTGTTGGGGTGTGTGCGGTCTTTAACTCTTGCACCGTGTGAATGTTGTACTCGGCCAAGCGCTTGGTGAGCTTGCGGCCCACGCCCCACACCTCGCTCGCAGGTAATTGCGTGAGCAGCTTGTCTTTTTGCACTTCAGTGAGTGCGTTGAAATTGAAAACACCTTGCGAGCGCGGATGCTTCTTGGCCACATGGTTGGCCAGCTTGGCCAGTGTTTTGGTGGGCCCAATGCCGACGCACACCGGAATACCCGTCCACTGCACCACGCGCTGGCGCATGGCATAACTTACCTCGCGCAGGTTGGGTGTGCCGGTTAGGTCGACAAAACATTCGTCGATGGAGTACACCTCTGAACGCGGCGAATACTCGCTCAAAATTTGCATCACCCGGTTGGACAAATCGGCATACAAAGCGTAGTTGCTGCTGAGCGCAAACACACCGTGCTCGGCCACCAAAGATTTGCACTCAAACCACGGCTGGCCCATGCGCACACCCAAGGCCTTGGCCTCGTTGGAGCGCGACACCACGCAGCCATCGTTGTTGGACAGCACCACCACAGGCACGTTGCGCAGGTCGGGGCGGAACAAGCGTTCGCAACTGACGTAGAAGTTGTTGCAATCGACCAGAGCCAATTGTTGAACGGGTGTTGGTGTGGCGGAACTCATAGCGATGCACGACAAGCTGATGAGCCTTCAATACAACTTGTGCAAGTTGTAAGTGACCACGCCCCAAATGCTGAGCTCCTCGCCACTCTTGACCACAATGGGTGGGTACAAATTGTTTTCCGCCACCAACTTCACCACACCGCCGCGCTTGTACAAACGCTTCACAGTGAACTCGTTGTTGAGCACGGCCAACACAATGTTGTTGTGCTTGGCGTCAATGGAGCGATCGATGACCAGAGCATCACCTTCGTAAATGCCAGCGCCCACCATGGAGTCGCCCTTCACTTTGAAAATGAACGTGGCCTCTTTGTTGCGAATGAGGTGATCGTTGAGGTCAATGCGTTTTTGGGTGTGATCGGCCGCGGGCGAGGGAAAGCCAGCGGGCACTTTCCAAGAGCACATGTTGAGCCACAGCTTGGGGGCGGAGGTGTCTACTGACTGAGGTGTGATGAAAGCAGTTGTAGGCATGCTGTAAATATACTGTACAAAAATACAGTATAGTCAGCAAAATACCACTTCGCAAGTTGCCAGACCTACAGGGGCCAATCGGTTGAATGGCCCTGCGACGCCCTGCCCAATTCACAACAAGGGTTATTTGTAGCAATGGGCACGGGCCCGCTCCAGCCATTGGTATATTGACGATTCACAAAACTGAGGAGACCTCACCATGCTAGACCGCCGCTTATTTTTAGGAGCTGGCATTGCCGGCGCATCCGCCCTCACGTTTTCATCCGTGTGGTCCCAATCGGCGCCCAACTTTGGCCCGCCCACTTTGCCATGCAGTGATTTTCGCAGCTTGGTCGAAGTTAATAAACGATGCTTCCACATTTGCTTCCACACCCCTGCAGATAACGCGTAACCTATTGATTTATATAGGTTATTTTTTTTTATTGAAGCTGCTCATAAACGATTGTAATACTTTTGTTTCTGAAAATACCTCAATAAAATCAACAGGTTACAGCGCCTCAGTTGTCAAAATTTGCTTCCACACCGCTTCCACACTTTGCTGAAAATTTAAGCAGCATTTCGGGGGTCAAAAAGGGGCAAAGTACAATCAGTTTTTCGGGCCTATAGCTCAGTTGGTTAGAGCAGAGGACTTAAAGAGCAGGTGACCTAAAACATCAAAAATGTCATGGTCATTTGCCGTTGGGTTGCATGCGGGTAAGTTCACTCTGCTGGCATGTAGAACTACTCAAATTCGGGGAAGCCTGTGCTGTTCACAGCGTGGTAATCCCGAGCCAAGCCCAATAGCCGTATTGGGAAGGTGTAGAGACTGTACGGGTAGGTCGTAAAGACAAGAGACAGTCCAGACTACAAACTGGAAACAGGCAGCGAAAGCTGTAGTAGTAAGCATAATCCTTTGGTCCCAGGTTCAAGTCCTGGTGGGCCCACCAATAGTGAAACCCCTGTTAGCGATAGCAGGGGTTTTTTCTTTTTGGATTTTATTTAATCATGGCTGTATTGAAGATTAACTTCTCCATCATCAAAGTCAAAAGATCTTTTGCGCGAGAGGGCTGGGGAATATGGTGTGTAGGCATCCCAAGTTCGTAGCACTTAGCGACACTCATTTCCATTAATGAGTAAATTAATGTCAGTGTTTCCAGATCTGCGTCTTTTACAGAGCCAATGTTAATTAAAACAAGATTCTCTCGATAACTGCTTTCGACTCAAGCCACTCGGTGATACGGTTCTCCGCCTTGCAACACGTGCCATAACTGCTTAGCAGTAAGCAAGGAGCTTCTGATTTGAGTTTCGACGGTCCCAGCTCCTGCATGCGGTGTGGCAACCACATTGGGAAGTTTCAAAAGCGGATTATTTTTATTGGGTGGTTCGCCTTCTTCAAATGCGTCAAGTCCTGCGCCAAAAAGTTTTCCCTGACTCAGTGCGTCATAAAGTGCTGACTCATCGATTAGTCCGCCTCTTGATACATTGATAACGATGGCAGATGATTTCATTTGTTGTAATGCGCCTCGATTAACAATATTTTTTGTTGTGTCTGTCAGAGGCACATGCAGAGTTAATAAGTCGACGCGTGGCCATAAATCTTTGAGATCATGAATTCGTTCGTGAGGCAAGTCTTGCCAAGCATCAACTGGAGCATAAGGATCATAGGCAAGCAATTTGCAATCGAATGCTTTGTAAAAATAACGCGCGGCGCGAATGCCGATATTGCCCATGCCAATGACGCCAACTACCTTATCTTTTAATTCGTAACCGAGTAGTTGCGTGCGAATAATTTTTTCGCCCATCCTAATTTTTAGATCAAACTCTTGTATTCGCCGACTCACCGAGAGGGCCAATCCAAAGGCAAGTTCTGCGACTGCATCGCTGTTGACACCTGGTGTAGTACAAACGGTAATGCCGTAATTTTTGGCGGCAACCAAATCGATGTTGTCAACGCCCACACCTTGTTTGGATACCACGCGAAGTTTTTTTACTTTTGCAAAATCTTGTGCAGTGAGTTTGGCACCTCTCACCATCACACCATCTGCATCTTCATGCCAATTGGCAGATCGAGGATCGCGGTAGGGAATAACCTCTTTAATGTGTTGTGATATGTATTGAACGCCAGTGGGTTCAAAGTCGTCAAGAATGTAGATTTTCATGGGTGATTGGAACTACTTAAATCTTATAAGTTTAATTTATACCATAGAGTCGTTGACATGCCGATGCAACCACAGTCGCATTTGTTGCGTTGCGCGAGATCGTGGCCTATCGAGTGGATAAATCAGCCGAATGGGGATTATCGTAGTCGGTAAAAAAGGTTTAAAAACCAAGTCGCCAAATTTACCACTTTTCTCAATCATTCGATCCACCAAAGCAATACCCGCACCCGTGCTTACCATCAAGCAGGCGGCAAATGAAGAGCTTGCTTCAATATCAATGTGAGGCGGTGCTAATTTATTTTTAATACAGGCCTCATCAATTAATGCTCCAAGTCTAGTTCGTGGGCCCGTAGAAATAATCGATTCTTTATTGATATCACTGACACGCAAATTTTTTCTTTTATTTAATTTGTGTTGCTTAGGTAGCACGCCTGCAATTTCACTTTCAATCAAAAGTTCGGATTCGACGGTCGCATCGTTGACGGGTGCATAAACGAGACCAAAATCTGCTTCGCGACGAGAAACCATTGCAATGGCCAAAGGTGTGGGTAATGAATGCACTGCAATTTGAACCTTGGGGCTGCTTTTTTTGAGTGCGGCAATGGCTTGAGGAAAAAAAGCATTGACCAAAGTAGGAGAGGTGGCGATGACCAATTTGCCTGATCGACCATCGCGGAAATCGTCCACCATGCGAGTGATGGTATCGATACGTCCAAAAATTTCTTCCAAATCGGGTTGTAGGGATAAGCACTCGGGTGTGGGTTGAAGTCGTCCGTGTCGTCGCTCAAATAAAGGCATTTGCAATTGTTGCTCGGTGTGCTTTAAAACAGCACTCACGGCCGGTTGAGTGATATTGAGGCTACGCGCAGCACCCGTAATGGATCCCATTTTGAGGATGGCGTAAAGCGTTTCGAGTTGGCGAAGTGTCATAAAAAGGCAGAGTATGAAATATATCCATAAGTTTACCTTATGGGATATTAAAAAACAATGATTGGCGCTATAGAAATGGGCTTATTAGGATCGGAAGCTACCGAATCAAGGAGCGTATTCAATGAAATTCAAATTCAAACCCATTACTCCCAATTTAGGTGTCGAGATCACGGACATTGACTTATCCAAACCCGTTGACGCGCAAACGCAAAAGCAACTTTACGACTTGTGGTTGAAATACGCAGTGATGGTGGTGAGAAATCAAAAACTAGAACCGCCTCAATTTGCAAGTGTGGCGCAGTTGTTTGGTGACATCTTGCAACAGCAACTCGCCAAGTTTACGCTTCAAGATCATCCTTTAGTTGGTACGATTTCAAGCCGGGATCTGCCCATGGTGGATGGAAAACTCAAAGTGCGTGGCGAAAATTTTCACACCGATCACTCTAATTATTTGGCACCACCTAAAGCTACCATGTTACATGCTGTTTCATTACCCAGTCATGGTGGCGATACCCAATTTGTCGACGTGCGAAGCGCCTTTGATGATTTGTCACCATCAATGAAAGAAAAAATTCTGCCATTGCGCTCAGCCCATGTTTATGAAAGCAGCAAGAGCCCTCGCAAAATGGCGAATATCAGTGCAGAAGAACGCGCCAAGGTGCCTCAAACACTACAGCCCTTGGTCATTGGCCATTCAGAAACGGGCAGCGCAGCTCTTTATCTGAACACGGGACGTATGGAGGGTATTGAGGGAATGGAGAGTACAGAGGCTTTTAAGTTGATTGACGATTTGTATGTTCATGCCACGCAAACCAAATACGAATACAGACATCAATGGAAGCACGGCGATATGGTGATATGGGATAACCGAAGCGTCATGCATCAGGCTAACCCTGACTTTGACCCGAGCGAATACCGATTTTTGTATCGAATTATGTTGCAAGGTGTGCCACTGAACGCCTTTCAAAAACAAAATCACGAGGAAACAGCCGCATGAAAAAACTAATTTTTTCTTTACTTTTGGGGTTGGGAATAACGCCTACCGTAACATGGGCGCAAAACTATCCAACCAAACCCATTCGCATGATGGTGCCGTTTACACCAGGTGGTGGCACAGATATTTTGGCTCGCATCATTGCAAAAAATATGAGCGATGGTTTGGGTGTGCAAGTGATTGTTGAAAACAAACCTGGTGGTAATACATTGGTAGCCACAGAAGCCTTGGTAAGAGCCGCACCGGATGGCTATACCTTATTGATGCAAACCAATAATCTCGCATCAAATGTAACTTTGTATGCGGGCAAATTGAGTTTTGACACCATGCGCGATATTGCACCAGTTGTATTGGTTGCAGGAAATCCCCATGTATTGGTTGTTAATCCATCGGTCAAAGCCAACGATCTCAAAGAATTCATTGCATTAGCGAAAGCAAAACCGGGAACCATTTCTTTTGCATCTGCTGGAAGTGGCACGGTCAATCATTTGTCGGGCGAATTGCTCAATATGTTAGCTGGTGTGGATATGCTCCATGTGCCATATAAAGGTAGCGGATCGGTGATGCCCGACTTGCTCGGCGGTCAAATCAATTCGATGTATGCAGCAACTCCCAATGTCACCGCTCACATTAAAGAGGGTAAGTTGCGCGCAATTGCTGTGACAACTACCAAGAGATTTAAAAATTTACCCAATGTTCCAACCATTGCAGAGTTGGGATACCCAAAATATGATTTCAGTTCATGGTTTGGCATCATTGCCCCCGCTGGAACACCACGTATCATCATCGATAAATTAAACGCTGAAGTCATTAAAGCGCTCAAAGATCCTGCTGTTTTAGAACGACTTGACAATTATGAAATTTTCGGATCAACACCCGATGAATTTGGTGCATTCATTCGAAATGAAATTGAAAAAACAGCACAGATTATTAAAGTCTCCGGAGCAAAAATTGATTAATTCTTCACCCATCAAACAAATTATCTGTGGAATTTTTTGTGCGAGTGCGTTGGGTTCGGTTTTTGCTCAAGCCTATCCCAATAAGCCCGTCAAAATTATTGTTCCTTTTTCAGTGGCTACTGCTGCAGACATTGCGGCTCGACAACTGGCCATTCGTTTGTCAGAGATGTGGGGTCAAGGCGTTGCAGTTGAAAATCAAATGGGCGCAGGTGGTAATATTGGCGCTGCCAATGCAGCCAAGGCTTCGCCCGATGGCTACACACTTTTTATGGTGGGTGTTAACAACGTTATCAACCCCAGTTTGTATAAAGACGTAGGCTACGACGTATTAAAAGATTTTCGTCCAGTGATTCGCGTCTCAAGTGCGCCACTGGCCATAGTTGTTCATCCCAGCTTTCCAGCCAACAATATTTCTGAATTGGTGGCACTGGCTAAGGCGAAACCCAATTCAATAATGTATGGTTCCGGTGGTAACGGAAGTGTGACGCATTTATCGATTGAGTTGCTCAAATCACAAACGGGTATTGCGATGACGCATGTGCCATATAAGGGCATCGCTCAAATGATGACCGATATCATGGGCAATCAAATTCCAATGGGTTCACCTGCAGCCGCCAGTGCATTACAACAGGCCAAGTCAGGCAAGGTCAAAATTTTGGCGGTAACTAGCATCAGAAGATCTTCGCAATTACCCGATACGCCAACGGTTGCAGAGTCGGGTGTTCCTGGTTTTGACGTATCTGCATGGAATGGTATTTTGGTACCCGTCAAAACTCCTGATGAAATAGTGAACAAATTGCAAACCGATATTGCTAAAGTTATTCAAAATAAAGATTTTATTGAGGCTTTGCAAAAACAAGGCTTGGACAATGACTCGCTGGGTTCTGCAGAGTTTAAAAACTTCATTGGTTCAGAGCTATCGAAGTGGGCGAAATTGGTCAAAGAGAGTGGTGCAAAATTAGATTAATGGTTGAACCATGAAAAATCCAAATTCCTTGCGTCTAGGCGTTGGCTCTAGTTTTGCTGATGACCGAATTTCGCCTGCTGTTGAATTAGCTAAAAAAGGCGGTATTGATTATTTGATATTTGAATGTTTGGCCGAACGCACCATTGCGCGTGAAAATCAAACTAAATTAAAAAATCCCGAAAAAGGCTATACACCACGATTGCTCGAACGCATGCAAGCAGTAATGCCTGTTTGTATCGAAAAAAATATTCGTATCGTCACCAACATGGGTGCAGCTAATTCTGTTTATGCTGCACGCGACACGAGGCGATTAGCCAAAGAAATGGGATTGGGTGACGTGTCTTGCACCATTGTCACAGGTGATGATGTGGCTGATTTACTCAAAGTCAATCCGCAACTAGAAATCATGGAGTCGGGCGAACCACTCGAATCCTTGCTGCCCCAGATGGTTTCTGGCAATGCATATTTGGGCGCAGACGTGATTTGCAAAGCATTGGAAACCGATGCACAAGTAGTCATCACTGGGCGCGTTGCGGATCCTTCTTTGTTTGTTGCGCCCATGATGTACGAATGGGGTTGGTCTTATGACGATTGGAACAAATTGGCATCTGCAACAGCTTGCGGACATTTGTTGGAATGCTGTGCTCAGGTCAGTGGCGGATGTTTTGCAGACCCTGGAAAAAAAGAAGTGCATGATTTGGCGCGTTTAGGATTTCCTTTTGCTGATATTCACAACAACGGAAATTTTTGGGTGAGCAAAGTGGAGGGTACAGGTGGCCGTGTTGATTTGGCAACATGCAAAGAGCAATTGATTTATGAATTACACGATCCATATACATACATCACACCCGATTGCATTCTGGATATCACCAATTTAGAGATGTATCAAGATGGTGTTGATCGCGTACGCATTGAAAAAGCTAAAGGCAGAGCACGCACCGATACATACAAAGTAACAGTTGGTTATGACGATGGCTATATGGGCGAAGGACAAATCTCGTTTGCAGGTCCCAATGCAGTGGCCAAAGCCAAATACGCATCCCAAGTGGTGCAAGATCGATTAAAAGATCGCGGATTTCAATATTCTGAAGTGCGAGTTGATCTGATTGGAATGTCTAGCTTGCATGGCAATGCGGATGCACGGATTGAGCCCTATGAAGTGCGATTGCGATTGGCTATGCGAACTAGCAGCAAAACTGCTGCACAAGCAGTAGGTTTTGAAACCCGTGCATTGCACGTCAATGGCCCAAGCGGTGCAAGCGGCGGCTCAGACCCAGTTGTCAAAGAAATTTTAGCCGTGCAATCGGTTTTGATCTCCAGATCATTGGTTGATAAACAGGTTCAAATTCAACGGATAACATCATGACTCGTGTTTATGATTTGGCTCATGGTCGCGCAGGCGACAAAGGCAATACATCCAATATTTCTGTGATCGCCTACAACGATGCAGCTTGGGAAATTTTACAAAAGCAACTAACAGTTGACGTGGTGGCCAAAGCTTTTTCACATATCACCACAGATACCATTACACGCTATGAGTTGCCCAAATTGCAAGCACTTAATTTTGTGATTGAAGGAGCTTTGGGTGGTGGTGTGACTCGCTCTTTAGCACAAGATGCACATGGCAAGTCCTTTAGCAGTTTGATGTTGTCCATTGAAATCAATTAAAGAAAATAACATGATCAAAAATCATCTCAAACATCATTTACAAAGCGGGCAACTGGGACTTGCCATGATCATCAAACAAGTGCAATCGGTGGATATGGCCTTGGCCGCAAAAACATGTGGCTACGATGCCATCTATGTTGATTTGGAGCATTCGGTGATTTCAGAACGTTCAGCTGCGCAAATGTCATTAATGGCATTGCACACGGGTATCACGGCCATAGTGCGTGTACCCAGTCATGACGCGCATTACGCCAACCGCATATTGGATGCGGGTGCAATGGGTATTGTGGCGCCTCACGTGAATAATGCAGATGAAGCGCGACAAGTTGTCAAGGCTTGTAAGTTTGCACCGTTGGGTGAGCGATCTGTTGCGGGCACGTGGCCGCATTTTTCTTATGCAGCGATGGCACCCGATGTGGTGAGGCAAACTCTCAACGACGAAACGATTGTGATTGTCATGCTGGAAACGCCAGAGGCTGTTGAACATGCCGATGAAATTGCAGCGGTTCCTGGTGTTGATGTCGTTCACATTGGTTCAAACGATTTGTGCGATGCGATGGGTATACCCAGTCAATTCACTCATCCTAAAATTGAAAAGGCATTTTTGAAAGTCATTGCCGCATGTAAGAAACATAAAAAGATTTGTGGCGCAGGTGGATTGGGCAGTGCGCCCGATGTTGCGCAAAAAATGATTCAATTGGGTGTGCGTTTTATCACTGCTGGTAATGAATGGGGCTTCATGATGCAAGCGGCCAAACAGCGATCAACACAATTGCGTGCACTTAAACTAGATTAATACAAAGGGAGTTCTTGCATGAAAGTCATTGCAGAAGATTTATGGTTTCCAGAGGGGCCTGTTTGGGTAGGTGACGGTACATTGTTGGTGGTTGAAATTCGACGCAAAACACTCACACGCATTTGGCCCAATGGTACAAAAAAAATTGTCGCCGAGTTAGGCGGTGGACCCAATGGTGCAGCTATGGGACCTGATGGATTTTGTTACGTGGCCAACAACGGTGGTTTTAGTTTTAAACAGCGTGACGATGGTCGATGGGTGACTTCAGGTACGCCAGATGATTACGTATCGGGTCGCATTGATCGCGTCAATATCGATACGGGTGAATTCACAACCCTATACGACAAAATTGGAACCAGTCGCATTCGCGGACCCAATGATCTAGCGTTTGATGCGCATGGTGGTTTTTGGTTCACCGATCCTGGAAAAACCCGCCATCGCGATTGGGATCGAGGCAGTGTGTGTTACGCCAAGATGGATGGCTCCTTTATTCAAGAAATGATTTTTCCGATTCATAAACCCAATGGAGTTGGTTTATCACCCGATGGCAAAACTTTGTATGTGGCAGAAACAGAATCCGCACGTTTATGGGCTTGGGATTTAATAGGACCAGGACAGCTCAAATCGCCTGCAGTGGCTTCACCTAATTCTCCACATGGCAGCCGGTTGGTATGGGGATCATCCGACTACAGACGCTTTGATTCATTGGCTGTTGAGGCCAATGGCAATGTTTGTGTAGGTACTTTAGATAAAGGAGGTGTTACCGTGATTGAGCCGCATACTGGGCAGGCCACCTTTGTGCCAGTTGAGGGCGACACCCATTGCACCAATGTTTGTTTTGGCGGGCCCGATCTCAAAAAGGCTTATGTGACGCAATCATATGCAGGTCGATTGGTTGAAATTGATTGGCCACGCGCAGGTTTGAAGAATCTGTTTTAATTTTTTTGGAGTACAACATGAATTTTTTAGTCATCAGCACCCCCATGGCACAAAAGCCATCACTCGCACGCGACAATCAAAAACAATGGTGGGATTGGATCAATCATTTGCAAAGCATAGGCGTTGCAAAACATATCTATACAAAGTTGGGGCGTGGTGCAGTTGTGATATTTGAGGTGCAACAACACGAAGATGTACACAAACTTGTGAATCAATGGGCCGAATGCGTCCCTGCAACTTTTGAAGTAACAGCCATTTTACCAAAAGAGCATCAAGAAAAAATTGCCAGGGCCAGCTTAAATCCAATGAGTTTGTAAATCATGCTCGAAAAAAAACTCACAGGTCGTGTCCCCGCTGAAGCGGTTAAGAAAAAAACTTTTCAACGATTGCCTGTCGATTTTTTAGAACGTCTGCGTGCGATGGAGGACGTCACAAGTACCTTATCCGACGCGATGGATAACCTCGGTTTAACTGGTTCAATTTCGGCGCGAGTTCTCAAATCCAATTTGCCCCAGCATTGCATGGTGGGGCAAGCGGTAACGGTCAGAAACGTTGCGCGGCAGGGAGCCGTTACAACTTTGGCGCAGCAAAATGTTAATAAAATGGGCGAGCAAGAGGCCTACAACTTGGCCGAACCAGGGGACGTGGTGGTTATTGAAGGTTTGCTTGATGTTTCCAACATGGGTGGGCAATCGGCAACATTGGCGCATCGTTCGGGTTGTGCAGGCGCCATCATCGACGGCTCTTATCGCGACCCTCGGTCGTCCTTGAGTTGTAACTTCCCTATATGGTCAAAGGGCACAACACCTATCACAGGTAAATGGCGTCTTGAAACTGTCGAAATCAATGGCCACGTGCGAATTGCTGATGTTTCAGTGCAAGCGGGTGATTTGGTTGCTGCAGACGATGGTGGCGTTGTGTTTGTACCATTTTCAATGGTTGAAAAAGTTTTACTTGAAGCTGAACGAATTGACAATGGGGATCAGACTCAAAAAGCCGATATTGCGTCTGGGTTAGACTTGGCCACATTAGCAAAAACAAAATACAAATAAAATTTCGTTTGTATTTAACCTTGTTGTCGGTGACCTCCTATTGACCACCTGTGGCATTCCCACAAATCAGCAGACAAATAATGATGTCAGAGCTTGGGTGATGAAAGCTTTACGCTGATTGATTTTTGCCGCTTGCTTTAAGCCTTCGACCGTGTAATATGCGTTCAATAACTAAATGAAATGAGTGGGCAAAAAGTCACCCAAAAGCTCTCAGCGCAACAATTCGTTGCGTTAAAAAGCAAAAAGCACCGCGCAAGGCGATGCTCTTTTAGGTGGCTCCTCGACCTGGGCTCGAACCAGGGACCTACGGATTAACAGAAAGCCAGGCTCGTCAAAAAACCATATAAATCAATGACTTATAGACAAAAACGGCAAACGTGTAATATTTCGTGTAATTGAGCAAAAATTGTAAATTACAATTTTTCCAGCACTTTCGTACATTTTGCACTCAGCGGCGTCACCGAGCATGCGAAAAGTTAGACGCTAGACTTGGGGCCATAAATGCGGGACATGGCCAAAGCCTTTAATGCCTTAATTTGTACCAAAAATGTTTCCAATGGAACCATTTTTTATCTGCAATGACATGTCACAAGGCAATGATTATTTCTAGAACGAAAATTTCAAAATGATGTCATGAAATTGAAATTTTTTTCTTCTATGCTGACTTCATGACTTATTAAAGGATGATCATGACTGTTTTTAAAAAAAGAAGCCTCCTTGCAGCTTTATTGTTGTCAGCTTTGGTTATTGGTTGCGGCGGTAATTCAGAAGAGGTTCAGGAAATTCGTATCATTGCGATGAATGACTTTCATGGCAACATCGAAGTTCCTGCACCAACTAATGGCGGCTCTGTAATTGTCAAAGACAGTGCAAACCCAGCAGGTACCGCAATCAACACTGGTGGAGCCTCTTTTATAGCTTCGTTAGTTAAACAGTTGAAAGCCGGGAACGTCAACAATATCGTTGTTGCTGCCGGAGATCTTCTCAGTGCGTCGCCCGTCGTCTCGACATTGTTCCACCAAGAGCCAGCCATTGATGTACTCAATCAAATTGGGCTCGAAGTGAGTTCGGTAGGTAATCACGAGTTTGACCTTGGTAAATCAGAACTCATGCGTTTGCAAAACGGTGGTTGTTTTGTAGGTGGTGTAGTGGGTACTGATACCTGTGTGAACAATGGCACGTTCAGTGGTGCCAAATTCAAGTACCTAGCAGCCAACGTGGTTGACAGTACCAACGCAACCATCTTGCCTGCTACTTACACAAAGAAATTTGGAGGGATTACGGTTGGATTTATTGGGCTCACCTTTAAAGATACACCCACTGCAGTACTCCCGAGTGGTGTTGCTGGTCTGACTTTTCTTGCTGAGGCTGCTACCATCAATACACATGCTGCGCAGCTTCGTGCAAATGGGGCGAGTGCAGTCGTTGTGCTCATTCACCAAGGTGGTCAAACAACTGCTAGCACGCTCAATGACAAGTCTTGTCCTGGACTGACGGGTGAAATTGTTCCCATCATGAATGCCTTGAGCAAAGACGTTGATGTCGTTGTCAGCGGCCATACGCACCAAGAATATGTCTGCAATGTCAACGGGAAACTGCTCACGTCAACAGGCTTTTACGGCAGCGCCTTGACCAGCATTGACTTGACCGTTGCAAAATCAGGTGTCAAGTCATTTAAAGCAGACAACATAGCTGTGATCAACGACACCAATAAAACATTGCCTGCTGGATTGGTTGCTTTGGCCAAAGATGCAACAGTTGATGCAACAGTACAAAATTATGTGACAAAAGCGGCAGCAGTGAAAAACCTGCCCGTTGGGACGATCACTGCAGATATCAAACGCGCTTTATTGGCAAATGCAAGCACACCAACACGCGATGAAACTGCAGAGGGGGCCATGGGCGGTGTCATGGCTGATTTCATGTACGCAGGTGTGCCTAAAGCAGATTTTGCAATCCAAAATCCAGGTGGAGTTCGTGCCGATTTGCTCTTTTCTACGTCAAGCGGAGTTGTGACTTATGGTGATTTGTTAACTGTTGCTCCTTACACCAATGACTTGGTTACAGTTGATTTGACTGGTGCTCAAATTGTTCGCTTGCTTGAGCAGCAATGGGAAGCACCGAATTGCGCAGCAAAGACGGGGGCAAACGGTTGTGGCCGAATGCTCCAGCCGAGTGCTCAATTGACTTACACTTGGGATGCCAGCGTTGCATCGGGTGCAGCAACGGGCAAAGGTGCACGTCTTATTGTCAGCTCCATCAAAATCAAAGGCGTTGCTTTAGATGTGAATAAAACCTATCGAATTGCGACTGTGTCCTTCCTTGGACAAGGGGGAGATAACTTTACCGTGATGTCCTCTGGTACCAACTACACTGCTACAGGGTACAAGGACATTGACGCATTCGTTTCTTATATGAAGGCGAATCCCAAACTTGCACCACCAGCGCCTCGCATCACACGACTCAATTGATAATTTTGGAAATTTTCATAAGGCGCACACCATGTGCGCCTTTTTTATGTCATGAAAAATTTTTTAATCACTTTAATATTTGCATTGATATTGATATCTCCTCAGGTATTTTCAACAGAGCATCAGGCTGTCAAGTCAGTAATTTCAGGAAAGCATTCTTTGTTGTTAGAAAAAGTCAAAGCAAGCGCTGAAGCAACCCAGCAAAGTTGTATGCGTTTTGTGCAAATGAATGTATTTGAGTTCGAGGAATGTATATCCGAAAAACTGAAACCCAAAAGTCTGAATCCTTCACAACGGCTTGGTATTATCTATATGGGTTTTATCGGAGCACTCAGTGCGCAGCGTATGGGTTCGCAAGGCTCACAGATGATGGCCTGGAAATATGGCAAGTCATACCAGAAAATTCAAAAGCGGCTTCAATTGAATGATCTAGAGTTATGCCAAATTGTCCCTGGTGATTGTGAAACAAGAATTGCAAGAACGAAATCGATACTTGAAGGCCCACCACCGAAAGCTTTAACAGAGATGGAATTGGCTGATCAGCATAGACATTAGTTCAATGTCGTTCTCAAGTTGCGATTTTTTCCAGGAGCGCTTGCCCCATTTGAATGCGTTGACCCGTTTCAATGCCTTGGGCCAATTGAAAACCCGGTGGCACAAACACCAAAATGGTGGCGTTTTTGAAGATGAACATGGACGTTATCCAGCAGGCTCGTGGATCAGAAGTCCACATATGAGCCTGCATAAACCTTTCAGTCAAGAAGGGTGTACTATTTTTGTTAAAACTGGACATCTAGTAAGCTAGAAGCCATGCTGTATTCAACCACTCAATAAAGGAAAAAAATGTTCAGTCACATAATGGTCGGCGCCAATGACCTAGAAGCCTCTAGAAAATTTTATGACGCTGTATTGAGTACT